>OLNZ01000500.1_pt1 | contig 37954 bp, 41 predicted proteins | sample 1672981 | NCBI WGS metagenome assembly OLNZ01 (sample SAMEA3136743, study PRJEB25190) | human gut metagenome | biome: human gut; feature: human-associated habitat; material: faeces | place: Austria | collected 2013 | reverse complement strand
TAATAAAAAAATAAAAATAAAAAATAATTAATCATAAATAAGTATAAAAAACAAAACAGCGAAAAGAGACAATCAAAATTTGAAAAAGATATAAAACAAGAAAAACAAGCAAAAAAAAACGAAAAAATAAACTGCAAAGGCTACGGATAACAAAGAAATCAAAGAAAGCAGCGAAATATAAAAAAATACAATTTTTACACAAAGACAATTAAAAACCAAACTTTTTAAAAAGAAGTAGAGCCAATAATTTTATATGTTTTGCTATAAAAATAATAGAAAAAAATTATAAAAATTTGTAAAAAATGCCAATAAAGTTGTTCTAAAAAATAAATTTAATAATACTATTAAAAGAAGGATGGAAATAAAATGAAAAATAAAAAATTTATTATGTACCTTGTGATAATATTATTAATATTGTTTTTTTTAGCAATAGGATGGCTTGTTATTAAAAATCATAACAATAAAAAAGAACCAATCAAAGAATTTATACCAGAAGAAGAAATAACTACAGACCAATTGAGAAGAACCAATATTACATTATACTTTATTAATAAGGATTCAGGAGAATTAACCACAGAAATAAGGCAAATTGACTCAAAAATATTATTGGAAAATCCAGAAATAAAATTAATTGAATTTTTAATTTCCGGTCCACTTGATAGCAATTTAGAAAATACAATACCAGGAGGAACGAAACTGATAAGCGCGGAAAAAATAAAAGGAATTTTATATATTAATTTTTCTGAAGAATTTATTGATGAGCAATTCCTTGGAGGAGACAAAGAATCAAAAATAATTGAATCAATATTAAAAACAGTAACACAAATAAATGAAATAGAGGGAATAAAAATATTAATTAATGGTGAGGAAAACAAACAATTTCCAGATGGAGAATTAAATTTTAAGGATTCTTTTAGAAGAGAAGCAAATTAAAAATAAAAATTTAATTAAAAAATAAATGTAGTTTTTATATTTATTTTTTAATTATTTTTTTTAATGTGTATGCAGTATTTAATTTTGACAAAAAACAGTTAACTTCTGCAATGGATTTAATGGCACGATCCTTTTTTACTTTAAAATCAAATTTTTTCTTTTTTTTATTTTGAGAATCCATCTTTACTCCTTGAATTTTTTTTATTTTATTATATAATATTCTATATGAAAAAACTTGTTACAGGGGGAATAATGGATATATTATTAAATAACGATGAAAGAATTGATGATTTACAAATAAATAATTTAAAAATAATTCAAAATATAAATGGCTTCTGCTTTAGTATTGATAGTGTCTTATTATCAGATTTTGCAAAGTCAATGAAAAGTAAAGCAAGAGTAATTGACTTGGGAACAGGCACAGGAGCTATAGCAATTTTGTTAACTGCAAAAACAAAACCTGAATTAATTATTGGAGTTGAAATACAAAAAAAGGTAGCGGATATGGCAGGTAGAAGTGTGTTTTTAAATAAATTAGAGGACAAGATAAAAATAATAAATGAAGACATACGAAACTTAGATAAGATTTTAGAAATAGGAACGTATGATACAATTGTTACAAACCCACCATATATAAAGAAAAATACTGGCGCACAAAATATAAATAGTACAAAATTAATTTCAAGACATGAAGTAGAATGTTCATTGGAAGATATAGCAAGAATTTCTGGCAAATTATTAAAAGACAATGGGGAGGTCTATATGGTTCATAGACCAGAGCGATTAGTTGATATAATGGAGATTTTTAGAAAATACAAGCTGGAAATAAAAGAAATGAGACTAGTGTTTCCAACTGTTGAAGCACAAGCTAATTTAGTGCTAATTAAGGCAGTAAAAAATGGAAAATCTTTTTTAAAAATACATAGTCCATTAATTGTTTATAAACAAAAGGAAGAATATTCAGATGAGGTTTTAAAAATATACAACAAAAATGTAAATCAATAAAAAAAATTAAATAAAATAAATAAATGTAAAAACAAATAAAAAAAAATAATATTAAAAGTATTTAAGAAAAAATAAATTAATAAATAATTATAATAATTTTTATATTAAAATTATCAATTAAAAAAGGAGAAAAAATATGGGAATTTTATATTTAGTAGCGACGCCAATTGGAAATTTAAATGATATAACACTACGAGCAATAGAAGTTCTAAAGCAAGTAGATATAATTGCAGCGGAAGATACAAGGCATACTTTAAAACTATTAAATCATTTAAATATTAAAAAACCATTAATAAGCTATTACAGAGAGATTGAAAAAACAAAATCTGAAATATTAATAAAAAAAATATTGGAGGGTAAAAACATTGCACTAGTTTCCGATGCTGGTACTCCTGCAATTTCTGATCCTGGAGAAGAAATTGTAAGTGAAGCAATAAAAAATAATATAGAGATTCATCCAATTCCAGGAGCTTGTGCTTTTGTAAATGCTTTGATATGTTCGGGATTGAATACTAGAGAATTTATTTTCATAGGTTTTTTACCAACAAACAATAAGGAAAAGAAAGAAAAATTAAATAAGTTAAAAAATGAAAATAAGACTCTTATATTTTATGAATCTCCACACAAAATAAAAATAACGCTAGAAAATATGCTTGAAATTTTTGGAAATAGAAAAATTGTATTGGCTAAAGAAATAAGTAAGATACACGAAGAATTTATAAGAGGTACTATTGATGAGGTTTTAGAAAAAAGCAAAGAAATAAAAGGCGAAATTGTTATTTTGATAGAAGGAACAAAGCAAGAGGATGAGAAAATTAAATTTTTAAATAGTTTATCATTGGAGGAACATTATCAATATTATTCAAAACAGCACTTAGATAAAAAAGAAATAATAAAAAAAATCGCAAAAGATAGAAGTAAAAACAAAAATGAAATATATCAATATTTTTTAAATAAATAAAAAAAATAAAAGTGGGTAATTTATTCACTTTTATTTTTTTAGTTAATTATTGTTCTTCACTAATCTTATATATAGTATTCGCACATTTTTTGCAAATTGGTTTGCCATCAAATTCAATTAATTTTTTTGAACTGCCACAAAAGATACAATCTGGTTCATATTTTTTTAGAATTATAGAGGAACCATCTACGTATATCTCAATTGGATCTTTTTCTAAGATTCCAAACTGCGTTCTTATTTCAATAGGAATAACAACTCTGCCAAGTTCGTCTACTCTTCTTATTACACCTGTTGATTTCATACACTTCCTCCTTAATATAATTTTTTCGACACATATTAAGTGATTAATATAATATCATAAAAAGAAAAACAGGTCAATAAAAAAAAAGAAAAAATTCCTTTTTTTGGTAATTATTATTAGTAAAAAGAATAAAATCAATTAAGAAAGGTATTAAACAAATGTTGAATTTTATATGGCCTGCTTTCCTGATTATTTCGTTTATATATGGAATATGTTTTGGAAATATAGATAAAACAAATGCTGCTATTTTCGAATCAACAGAGAACGCGATTAATTTATGCATACAATTATTAGGAACAATTTGCCTTTGGAATGGAATAATGAAAATTGCAGAAAAAACAAGTATAATAGGAAAACTAAAAAAAACTCTAAAACCAATTATAAAAAACCTTTTTCCGCAGATTAGAGAGGATGAAGAGGTAAATACAACTATATCTATGAATATGATTGCTAATATTATGGGACTTCGGAAACGCCGCTACACCGATGGGACTAAAAACGATGAAATTACTTCAAAAAAAAAATGAGAATAAAAACAAATTAAGCAATGAAATGATTGTTTTTATTGTTCTTAATACAGCATCTATACAAATAATTCCAACAACGGTAATTGCTATAAGAAGTTCTTTAGGTTCAGAAAATCCAACATCTATATTATTTCCTGTTTGGATTGCTACAGTTTGTGCAGCAATAGCAGCAATAAGTGTAGCCAAAATTTTGGTAAAAAGAAGGTAATTATGAATTTTGTTAATTATTTATCAAATTCCATAATCCCTATTGTTATAACAGTAATAATACTTTATGGTGTAAAAGAAAAGATAAAAGTATTTGATTCTTTTTTAGAAGGAGCCAAAGAAGGAATGAGTATAGTTGTTGCACTTTTTCCGACTCTTATTGGGCTCTTTGTAGCTATAGGTACTTTAAGAAGCTCTGGAGTTATTGATTGTTTAATAAATATTATATCTCCAGTAACTAATTTTCTTGGAATACCAAAAGAAATAATGCCATTAGCATTTTTAAGACCAATATCTCGGAAGTGCTTCTATAGCAATAGGAACAGATATTATGAAACAATATGGAGTAGATAATAAAATAGGAATAATTGCAGCTACTATTATGGGGTCAACAGAAACTACTTTTTATACAATTGCAATATATACAAGCGTTGTAAAAATAAAGAAAACAAGGGGAGTGTTAGTAGCAGCATTAATTGGAGATATAGTTGGAATATTGATTTCTGTCGTAATTTGTCGAGTTTTGTCGTAAAGTTTTTCTTGACTTTATGCTAATTATATAGTATTATATTTTCATAACATAAATAAAAATATGTTACTTGAAATCTTATTTTTTATTTCTGGAATTTTTGTGTTCAGAAAAATAAAGTTGAATCTAAAAAATTTTATCAACAAAATGAAATCAAATTAAAAAAATCAGAATGAAATTCATTTAAGTTATTAATATTGTAAAAATCTAGTTTATAAGATTCTTGCAGTATGCCTAAAATTATTATAAACAGATTTTTACAAAATTTATATCTCCCCATATTTTTATCTACTAAGTTTTTTTTCAAGGAAGAGCTATCTTAGTCGCCATGCTTTTTTTCTCTAGGATAGCTCTTTTTAACCTAAACCACTTGAAAAAAGTTACTAGGAGAATTTCTTGGGGCTACATCTAAGGAAATATCGTTCCCTTTATAGTTCTGTTTTTGTAGCTCTTCAACTACTGTTTTATAGGCAAGTTCTGGAAAATTATTTTCTTTACTAAGATGTATTAACAAAGCTTTTTCAAGACCGCTATTAATTAAGTGTGCAATGGTTTTACCAGTAATACCATTTTCTAAATGCCCTTTAGGACCACTAATACGTTGTTTTAATAAATAAGGATATGATGAATATTGCAAAACGTTAGAATCATAATTAGCCTCTAGCATTACAAAAGAACTACCTTCTAAACTTTTTATAACATTATTAGATATATGTCCTAAATCGGTAGCTATACTAATTTTCTTATTATCTTTTATAATATTGAAACCGCAAGGGTTAACCGCATCATGTGGGGTAGAAAATGGCAAAATTTTTAAGTCATTTATTTTGAAAGTTTCGTCTGTTTTAAAAAAGTTAGCTTTTATATTTAAAAACTTTTTATTAATAGGTAATAAAACTTTCCAAGTTTCAAGGTTGGTATATACTGGAATATTATATTTAGAGGATAACATAGCAACGCTTTTTGTATGGTCAATATGTTCATGTGTAATTAAAATAGCATCAATATCAGAAGGAGAAAAATTAAGGGAATCAAGAGCTGTTTCTATTTTTTTACAACTAACTCCTGCATCAATTAACAATTTAGTATTTTCTGTTTGTACAAAAAAACTATTACCAGTACTACCACTATATAAGCTACAACACTTTAACATATTCTATCCTTCCTCATATACTCTCTTAATTTTAGCACCTAAGTTAGTAAACATATCTTCAATTTTTTCATAGCCCCTATCAATATGCCTTAAATTGAAGACCTCTGTGGTTCCATTTGCAGCAATTCCAGCGATAACTAAAGCAGCTCCTGCTCTTAAATCTGTAGCAAATACAGGAGCACCATATAATTTATCTACACCCTCAAAAATTGCAGATTTTCCTTGAACACTTATATTTGCTCCCATCTTATTAAGTTCAGCAGTATATTGAAAGCGAGAATCCCAAATAGATTCATTTATTATACTTGTACCATTTGCTGTTGCTAAAACAATTCCCATTTGAGGTTGCAAATCTGTAGGAAACCCAGGGTAAGGAAGTGTTTTTATAACAGTCTTAGAAGGCTTTTTTGTATACCATACGCGAATTGTATCTTCATATGTTTCAACATTTCCGCCAACTTCAAGGATTTTAGAGGTCAGAGAATCTAAATGTTCAGGAATACAGTTTCTAATTAAGATATCTCCTTTAGTAGCAATAGCTGCAAGCATAAATGTACCAGCCTCTATCTGGTCTGGAACAATTGAATATGTAACATTATTTTTTAAATTTTTTACACCATTTACTTTTATTAAGTCAGTGCCTGCACCTCGAATATCTGCACCAAGAGAATTTAAAAAGTTTGCAACATCTACTACATGAGGTTCTTTTGCAACATTATCTATTGTTGTTGTACCTTCGGCAAAGACACTTGCTAGTAAAACATTTATTGTTGCTCCAACTGAAACTACATCCATATAAATATTTGTTCCAGTTAGTTTATTGGCAGTTACATATATTTTGCCTTGAGAAAGATTTGCAGTTGCACCAAGTGCTTCAAAACCTTTAAGATGCTGATCAATAGGACGGGCACCTAAATTACACCCGCCAGGCAATCCAACTTCAATTTCCTTACTTCTACTAAGCATAGCTCCAAGAAGGTAATAAGAGGCTCTAAATTTGCTTGTTAAATCAAGAGGGGGATGAGTGCTATTAATATTTCTATTATCAATAATTAAACTATTAGAATCAAGCCAAGTAATTTTAGAACCTAATTCTTCTAAAATTTGGCAAGATAATCGTACATCAATTATATTAGGTACATTATAAAGAGTACATATTCCATTACAAAGCAAAGTTGCAGGAAGTATTGCAATTGCAGAATTTTTTGCTCCATGTATAGACACTTCTCCTTTTAGTGGAGTAGGACCAGTTATAACTAATTTTTCCATAGTTGGTTCAATCCTTTCGGTTGTAAGAATTTCGTACTTAAATATATAAAATAGAGTGATTATTACACTCTATAATTCTACATAAATATACCACTTATAGTGAAATTTTGCAAGACTTCTACAATTTTAAATTTAACTTTTACATCTGTAGATTCTTCGGAAATAAGATTATATTCTTCTTCTGAAAGATTACTTTGAAGAAGCTCTTTTGATTCTTCAGGCACTATACCAGATGTCACATCTACAAAACAAAGAGGAGGAAACATTACGCACCACCAATTTTGACCAGTAGCTTCTCCTATTTGTATTTTTAAGGAATCATAATATCCAGGAGGAAGAATTATATCTCCATATTTTTTAGTAGGAAAAGAAAAGTTTCCAATTTCAACACAAACAGAGTAATCAAAACCATTTTTTCTTATGGTATCTAGAGCAATTGCTTCTATTTCAGTTAAATGGTTCTGTAAAATATTTATAATATCTTCTTTAGAAGAAGCGGTTGTACTAATTTGAGCAACATAATCTAAGACATTATCTCTAACAATATATTTTAAGTTTTGATCTTCTTTAGAATCACTATTAGCTATAACGTGCAATCTAAAAACGTTATCAGAGATATCCATACATACAGCATTTGTATATGATATAGCTGAAACAAAAATATATAATATTAATAGTAAAGATAATATACAAAAACGTTTAAACTTTAAATTAGATATAATTTTTGTAATAATTTTCATTATAAACCTCCAATTGAAATAAAATATAAATTTGTCAAAAAATATCTTTAGATAAAGTATTAACCATATAAAAAAATATATACATTAAAATGAAATTTTAAAAATAGACAGATTGTAATTAAAACACTTAAATCCGTAGAGTTTGTCGAATTTAGACGTACGATTTTTGTTGACAAAACAAACAAGTAATGGTAAAATTTACCAGTAGAAAGTTTTAGGAGGAGAACTAGTATGAAACAATTTAGTAGTACACAAAAAGTGTGTAGTTTTTATGTAAGCAACATGCATTTTGCAACAATGATTTTGCCTTTTGTAAATAAACAAATGGAAGAGCAAGCAAACGTTTTAACATTTTTTGAAAATAATTTTACTACAAATATAGAACTAGTTTTATCAAGATTAACAATATCAGAAGAAAGAAAAAAAGAACTTTTAGGGATTAATTGGAGAGATACTAATACAATAAAGTATTTAAATGTTGAAAAAATTTTAAAAAATAAACTAAGTAAGTGTAATAAAAATATAATAATAATAAATGGAGAAAGGGAGTATATAAAATTAGTAAATGAATGCATAGAAAAATGTTTGGAAAAAAATCATAAGAAAATGGAAGCATATAATATAAAAACGATTGATTGTTATGAAGTACGGGAATTTTAACGAAAATATAAGAGAAATATTAGACGAGCATGAAACAATATTTAATACAACAGGAGAGCATAAAATAGAAGATATTTTTGATGGATATAAAAAAGTAGAGGAAAAAGTAAATGCATAATAAAAATAGGGAACGTATAGTTCCTTTTTTGCTACTAAAATATATTGACAAAACAATATTAAATGCTATATACTGTAAATGCGTTTAGACATAAAGAAATAAAAAACCTGTATTTTTGAAAGGAGGAAGATTTTTTTGGACAAGATTGAAAAAGCACACGAAATTGTGCAGAAGTATCATCAAGAACATTTACTTAAATTTTATGATAAGTTGGAGGAAAAAAAGAAAGAAGAACTTTTAGACCAAATTTTAGATACGGATTTTGAGCTTTTAGAGAAATTATATAAAAATAGAGATATAACAAGTTCAAATGATATTATTACGCCAATAGAATATACTGACAAAGCAAAATTAACAGAGGAAGATTTAGAGAAATATAGAAAAAGAGGAGCAGAGATTATTAAAGAAAACAAATATGCTGTTGTTATGGTTGCTGGAGGACAAGGTACACGCCTTGGACATAGAGGACCAAAAGGCACTTTTGTACTAGAACTTAATTCACCTAAATCTTTGTTCCAAATTTTCACGGAAAAATTAATTGATGTTAAAAATAAGTACAATGTAATTATTCCTTGGTATATAATGACAAGCAAAGAAAATAATGATGAGACAGAGGAATTTTTTGAAAAAAACAATTATTTTGGATATCCAAAAGATGCAATAAAATTTTTTATACAAGATGAAATTCCAATGTTGGATATTAATGGGAAAGTAATTATGACAGAAGAAGGGCTTATAAAGCAAGCTCCTAATGGACATGGTGGAATTTTTGAAGCAATGTTTAAAAACAATATTGTAGATGATATAAAGAAAAGAGGAGTTGAGTGGATTTTTATTGGACCTGTTGATAATCCATTAGCACAAATGACAGATGAGATAATGATAGGATATGCGGTAGATAAGAACATTTTGGGATTAGGCAAATCAATAGTTAAAGCTAATCCAGCTGAAAAGGTAGGAGTGTTCTGTAAGAGAAATGGAAAACCAAGTGTAGTTGAATATACTGAAATTTCAAAAGAAATGGCAGAAGAAACAGATGAAGAAGGAGAGTTAGTATTTGGGGAATCACATATAAATTGTAATTTATTTAATATGAAGGTAATTAATAAAATTGGTACGGAAGTATTACCATATCATACTGCCTTTAAAAAAGCAACCTATATGGATGAAAATGGAAATATTATAACATCAGAGGAACCTAATTGCTACAAGTTTGAAACCTTTATATTTGATGCCTTTCAAAAGATAGATGATATGGAAGTTTTGAGAGGAAAAAGAGAAGAAGAATTTGCACCTGTAAAAAATAAAGAAGGGGTAGATAGTCCAGAAACAGCATTAAAACTTTACAAAGCGTACTATAATTTAAAATAATGGAGGATTAAAATGGAAAAGTATCAAGAAAAATATGAAGAGTGGTGTAACAATCCAATCTTTGATGAAGAAACAAAATTAGAATTAGAAAAAATGAAAAATAATGTAATAGAAAAAGAGGATAGCTTCTACAAAGATTTAGAATTCGGAACAGCAGGGCTAAGAGGAGTTGTAGGAGTTGGAACTAACAGAATGAACAAATATACTGTTGGCAAAGCATCTCAAGGTTTAGCAAAATATATAGTAAAAGCAGGTGGACAAGAAAGAGGTGTTGCGATAGCATATGATTCAAGACACAAATCCACGGAATTTAGTGAACTTTCAGCTTTAATATTAAATGCCAATGGAATAAAAACCTATATATTTGAATCTTTAAGACCAACACCCGAATTATCATTTGCCGTAAGAAAATTAGGCTGTATTTCCGGAATTGTAATAACAGCAAGTCACAACCCACCAAAGTATAATGGATATAAAGTATATTGGGAGGATGGAGCACAAATAACTGAACCAATAGACAAGGGAATAATTGATGAAGTAAATAGCACAGATTTTTCAGAGATAAAAACTATATCAAAAGAAGAGGCTATTCAAAAAGGACTATATAATGTAATTGGTCCAGAATTTGACGATATGTATCTTGCAGAATTAAAAAAGAACACTTTAAATCAGGACGCAATAGATAAAGAAGCAAATGATTTAAAAATAGTATATACGCCATTACACGGAACAGGTGGAAAATTAGTAGAAAAACTATTTAATGATTTGGGGTATAAAAAAGTACATATTGTAAAAGAACAATTTAACCCAAATGGTGATTTTCCAACAGTAAGCTATCCGAATCCAGAAGATCCAAAAGCTTTTGAGTATGCAATAAGGTTAGCAAAAGAGGTTGATGCAGATATAGTTTTAGCAAACGACCCAGATGCAGACCGAATTGGATTACAAGTAAAAGACTCAAAAACGGGAAATTACGTAGTATTTAATGGAAATATGATAGGATTAATGATAGCAGAATATTTAATTTCGCAAAAGAAGGAAAAAGGGATACTTCCAGAAAACCCAGCATTAATTAAAACAATTGTATCATCAAATATGACAGATAGAATATGTGAATACTATGGTGTAGATTTGTTTTTAGCACTAACAGGATTTAAAAATATTGCAGCAAGAATAAGAGAATTCGAAGAAAATAATAGTCATACTTGCATAATGGGATTTGAAGAGAGCTATGGATGTTTAATTGGAACACATGCAAGAGACAAGGATGGAATAATAGCAGTTATGATGCTCTGTGAAATTGCAGCATATTACAAGTTACAAGGCTTAACACTATGGGACGCTATACAAAAAATGTATGAAAGATATGGATGTTATAGAGAAGGACAAATTTCAGTTACTTTAGAAGGTGCAGAAGGTGCAGCAAAAATACAAGAAATGATGAGAACAATGAGAAATAATCTACCAGAAAAATTAGGAAAATATAAAGTTTTAAAAATAATGGATTGTAGTACAGGAATAGAAAAAGATATTCTTACAGGAAAAGAAACAAAAATAGATTTACCAAAATCTAATGTATTAAGATACTCTTTAGAAAATGACTGCTGGTGTGCAGTAAGACCATCTGGAACAGAGCCAAAGATAAAATTCTATATAGGAGTAAGAGGAGACAGTTTAGAAAAAGCAGAAAAAGATTTAGCAACTTTAACAGAAGCAATGAGAGCATATACAAAATAAAAAGTAATAACCAACTCATTTTGAGTTGGCTATTTTTTGTATTTAAATTTATATCTCTTTTTTCCATCCCTTTATATTACTTCTTTTAATTGCACCATAGATGTTAGTTTTTACAGTTGGAATACTTTTTTGTAGTTCATAAATTAAGTTTTTCATATCTTCTCTTTTTGAAAATCCATCCATAGGGCAACACTTTGGCATAACTTCGATATTATTTTTCTTAACAAAAGTTTTAATTGATTTTTCTGGAGCATATATTAAAGGTCTAATAAGAGTTATTCCGGATCTATCCATATAACTTTTTGGAGCAAATGTTCCTATAGAACCACCGTACAATAAATTCAAAAGAAAGGTTTCTAAAACATCATCTTCATTATGACCTAAGGCAATTTTATTACATCCTTCACGAATTGTAGCACTATTTAAAATGCCTCTTCTTAAATTAGCACAAAGAGAACAAGGATTTTTCTCTTCTCTTATATCAAAAACGATTTCTTTAATATGTGTTTTTTCTTCAACATATTTAACTCCAATTTTTTCACAGGTGTTTTTTAAAAAATTACTATTAAAAAAATCAAAACCAGGATTAACACTAATTGCAATTAAATCGAATTTCTTATCATAAAATCTTTGCATCGTTTTAAGCCCCATAAGTAGAGTTATAGAGTCTTTTCCACCAGACAAACCAACTGCAATCTTATCCCCATCTTCTATCATATTATAATCATCAACTGCTTTACGTATATAACTTAACATTCTTTGCATAAAACTCACTATCCTTTTCCAATAATATACAATAAAAAAGGCTATTTGTAAATAAGTATTAAACCAAATAATTTACAAAAAATGTGAACAAACTATTTAAAAAAATATAAAAATGTTATAAAATAGTAGCAATAAAAGTGTAATTTAAATATATTATTGCAAGGAGAAAAATATGGAGGATAAAAATATAACTGTGGATAAAATAGTGGAAATATGTGAAGGTAGGCTATTATCAAGGGGGACGGTTCCCACAATTAATGCATTTTGTGTAGACACTCGAAAAATAAATGCAGAAGATATGTTTGTATCATTAAAATCCGAAAAGGGTGGAGAAATACAACACATAGAAGAAGCTTTACAAAAAGGTGCAATAGGATGCATAACAGAAAAAGATGTACCAGAAGAAATAATAAATAAATATAAGAATAGAAATATTATAAAAGTAAAAGATATAATATGTTCCATCCAAAAACTAGCCATATATAAGAGAAAAATGTATGACATTCCAGTAGTTGCAATTACTGGAAGCGTAGGAAAAACAAGCACAAAAGATATTATTGCAAATGTTTTAAAACAAAAATTTAATGTTTCAAAAACAGAAGGAAATTATAATAACCATATAGGTGTACCAATTACAATATTAAATTGGAAAGAAAATATAAATGCAGCTGTTGTAGAAATGGGAATGAACCATTTAGGAGAAATATCTGTATTAACTAATATTGCAAAACCAACAATTGCAGTAATTACTAACATTGGAACAGCACATATAGGACTGCTAGGATCAAGAGAGAATATTTTAAAAGCGAAATTAGAAATTTTAGAAGGTTTAAGTAAAGATGGTAAAATTATTATTAATAATGATAATGATATGCTACAAAATTGTGATATAAAGGAATATGAAAAAATAACATACGGAATTAAAAATAAAAGCAATTATATGGCATATGATATAGAAAGAAAAGATAATTGTTCAGAGTATAAAATAAAAATGGATGATAAAGAAGAAAAAATTGTAGTACCCCAAACAGGAGAACATTTCATATATAATAGCTTATGTGCAATCGCCGTGGGAAAAACAACAGGGATAAAAACAAACAAAATAAAAGAGGGGATAAAAACTTTTAAAATTACAGAAAAGAGGAATGAAACAAAAGAAGTAAATGATTTAAAAATAATAAATGATTATTATAATGCAAGCTATGATTCTATGAAAGCTGCACTAGAAGTACTAAAAAATATGAAGGGAAACAGAAAAATAGCAGTGCTAGGAGATATGTTAGAATTAGGTGACTATTCAGAGAATTTGCATAAAAAAGTTGGAGAAGAAGTAGCAAAAAACAAAATAGATATATTATGTACGATAGGTGATTTATCAAAAAATATAGCAAAAGAAGCTATAAAACTTGGAACAAAAGAGGTATACCAATTTAAAACTAATGAAGAGTGCATAGATAAATTAAAAGAAGTAATTAAAAAGAAGGATTGTATATTACTAAAAGCATCAAACAGAATGAATTTTGGTGAAATATCAAATTATTTACAAGGAGAGAATTTATGGGAAGAACAAAACTAGGTGTAATTTTCGGTGGAACATCAACAGAACATAATGTTTCAATTGTTTCGGGAACATCAATTATTAAAAATTTGAATAAAGAAAAATATGAAATTTATCCTATATACATAGATTTAAAAGGAGAATGGTTTAAATACACATATAATAACGAGGAATTTAAAGTTGGAGACGAAATAATAGGAACAGAAAAAATAGAAAACATTGTTAAATATCTAAAAGAATTAGATATTGTATTTCCAGTGCTACATGGTTTATATGGTGAAGATGGAACAATTCAGGGGATGTTAGAATTACTAAAAATACCATATGTAGGAACAAAAGTATTAGGATCAAGCATTTGTATGGATAAGGCATATGCAAAGGTAATATTTGATAAAGCAAATATTTCACAGGCAGAATATATATATATAAGAAAATATAATGATAAATATATATATATAGAAAAAGATTTTACAGAGGAGATACTTGATATTAATGGAATTATAAAAAATGTATTAGACAAAATAAAATTTCCTATGTTTGTAAAACCATCAAATGCAGGTTCTTCTGTTGGCATAAGCAAAGTAGAAAACGAAACAGAATTAATAAAAGCCATAGAATATGCAGGAAAATTTGACAATAAAATTCTAATAGAAGAGGGAATACAGGGAAGAGAAGTAGAATGTGCAGTATTTGGAAATGAAGAGGTTCAAACCTCTTGCTTAGGAGAGATATTGTCAGCAGATGAATTTTATAGCTTTAATGCAAAATATCAAAATCAAAAGTCAAAAACAGTAATCCCAGCAGATTTACCAGAAGAATTGTCAAATAAAGTAAGAAAAATAGCAAAAAAGGCATATAAAGCAACGGATTGTAAGGGCTTAGCAAGAGTAGATTTTTTTGTAGGTGATAAAAATAATAAAATTTATATTAACGAGATAAACACAATACCAGGTTTCACACAAATAAGTATGTATCCCAAATTATGGGAACAAACAGGAGTCAATTATTCGGATTTATTAGATAAGTTAATAGAATTAGCATATTAAAAAAACTAATGATGTTTAAAATTATAAATGTCTAAGCTTTGAGACTACAAACAGTAATAAGATGAAAGGAAAAAGAGATGGAATTAAAGGAAATAGAGCAAATAGTACAAACCAAGTTGTCAGAAAAAAGATTTTATCATAGTCAATGCGTAATGGAGAGAGCAAAAGAATTGGCAAAAAAATTTGGATATGATATAGAAATTGCAAAAAAAGTAGGAATAGCTCATGATATTGCAAAAGAAGTACCAAATGAAGAAAAATTAAAGTATGTGAAAGAAAATAATATTAAAATAGATGAAATAGAGTGTGAAAATCCAACATTACTACATGCTAAAATAGGAGAAAATATAGCAATTAAAGAACTAGGATTTACAGAAGAAATGGGACAAGCAATACGTGCACATACAACAGGGATACCCAATATGACATTGCTAGATAAAATACTATTCATAGCAGATAGAACAAGCAGTGAAAGAGGATTTTCGGATGTTAATTATTTAAATAAACTATTAGATGAAAGTATAGACAAAGCAGTATTATACATCATAGATAAAAAAATAATGCTACAAATAGAAAAAAAAGCAACAATTCATCCAAACAGTATTATTGCTAGAAACTGGATTTTAAAAAATGGAGAGATATAATAAAAACCACAAAAGACACAGAGAAAACTTGTATGTAATATCTTGCAAAAAAATATTTTGTAGGAAGGAGAAAAAAATGAGATTTATACATATGGCAGATATGCATTTTGATAGCCCTTTTACTGTTCTTAGCAACTGGGAAAATTTAGGAGATTTAAGGAGACTAGAACAAAGGGAGGCTTTTAAAAAAGTAATCTTAAAAATAAAAGAAGAAAAAATACCATTTTTATTCATAGCAGGAGATTTATATGAACATCAATATATAAGAAAAACTACAATAGAATTTATTAATAATTCATTTAAAGAAATTCCAAATACAAAAATATTTATTGCTCCAGGAAATCATGATCCTTTTCTAAAAAATTCATATTATAACAATTTTAATTGGAACGAAAATGTTTATATATTTAATTCAGAAATTCAAAAATACGAATTTGAAGACTGTGACATATATGGTTTTGGATTTAATGATTTTTATTTTAATAATTCGAAAATAGAAGAAATTAAAATAGAAAATAAAAATAAAATAAATATTTTAATAACACACGGAGACTTAAATGCAAGCCAAACGCTTGAAATGCAATACAACCCAATAAATGAAAATAAATTAAAAGAAATAGGCTTTGATTACGTAGCACTTGGACATATTCACAAAAGAGAAATAAAAGGAAATATAGTATATCCTGGTTCATGTATATCTTTTGGATTTGACGAACTTGGAGAACATGGGGTATTAAATGTTAATTTAGAAAAAGGAAAATTGGAAATTAATTTTGAAAAAATAGATGAAAAAGAATTTGCAGAAATTAATTTAGATATTTCTGAAATAAATTCAGAAGAAGAATTAATTGAAAAAATAAATACAATTAATTTAGATGAAAATAAATTTTATAAAATTATTTTAATTGGAAATAAAAAAATAGAAATAAATAAAAATAAAATAATAAAAATAATAAATAAAAAAAATATATTAAAAATAAAAGACTTATCAAAAATAGAATTAGATTTAAATAAAATAAAAGAAGAAAATAATTTAAAAAGCTTCTTTATTAAAGAAGTTCTAGAAATGCAAAAAGAAAATAATTATACAGATGAAGAAATAGAAAATGCTATACAAATTGGTTTGCAAGCAATTCAAAATTAGAGGTGATAATTTGAAAATAAATAATCTAAAAATAAATGGATTTGGAAAACTTGAAAATAAAGAAATAAATTTATCCGAAAATATTAATTTGATTTATGGAAGAAATGAGGCGGGAAAAACAACATTATTAAAATTTATTTCTGGAATGTTTTATGGAATTTCAAAAAATAAAAATAAAAAAGAAATTCCGGACTATGAAAAATATAAACCATGGAAGGCAGAAGAATATTCTGGAAAAATAGAATATGTTTTAGACAATAAAGAAACATTTGAAGTGTTTAGAGATTTTAATAAAAAAAATCCAAAAATATATAAAAATTCAGAAGATATTTCTAAGAATTTTAATATAGATAAAACCAGAGGGAATGAATTTTTTTATGAACAAACAAATATTGATGAGCAAACATTTTCTTCAACAACATTAATTGAACAAAAAGAGGTGGTATTAGATAACAGCGAACAAAACATCCTAACACAAAAAATTGCCAATTTGTTATTAACAGGAGAAGAAAACGTGTCATACAAAAAGACAAAAGACCTTTTAAACAAGAAACAAAACGAAGAGGTTGGAAGCTCAAGAACCGTAGGCAGACCGTTAAACGTTATTACTGAAAAAATAGAAAAGTTAATGAAAGAGAAAGAAAGCTTAGCAATAAGCGATGAAAAAAAAGAAGAAATAGAAATAAGGCAAAAAAACACAAAAGATAAAATAAATGAAAAAGAAATAAAAATAAACTTAATAAAAAAAATAAATTCAAAAAAAATAGAAGAAAATATCGAAGAAGAAAAAATAAAAATAAATAATGAGATAATAAATAATGAAAAAATAAAAATAAATAATTTAAAAAATAAAATAAAAGAAAATAAAATAAAAATAAATAAAAAAAATAATAAAATAAATATAATTATTTTAATTTTATTATTAATAATTAATTTAATTTTATTTATTTTAAAAGTGAATAAAATTATTAATCTTTTATTACTGGTTGTAACCATTGCAATTTCTGGAATTATAATTATAAATAAAATAAAAATAAACAAAAAAATAAAATTAAAAAAAATAGAAGAAAATAAATATTTATTAGAAATAGAAACAGCAGAAAATAATATAAAAATAATAGAAGAAAAAATAAATAAAATAAATTCAGAAAAAATACAAAAAAATGAATTAGAAAAAAATCAAATAAAAAATGAATTTAAAAATAAAGTAGATGAAAATGAAATTGATTATTTATTATCTGAGAATAAAACAGCAATAAATAATATTTTAGAAAGCTTAGAAGGGGAATTATCTTCTTTAAAAATACAATTACATACAAATGAAATTGATTATAATAATATTTTAAAAAAATTAGAAGAGAAAGCAAAAATAGAAGAAAATTTACAAGGAGCTTTGTATAATAAAAAGGAAATATTAAAGTTGGAAAAAGAAATCAACATTGCAAAAACTGCCTTAGAGAGAGCATATGATAAAATGAGAAAAGAAATAACACCAAAATTCACAAAAAATCTTTCAAGTATTGTGGACAAACTTTCAGATGGAAAATATAACAAGATAAATTTTATAGATGGAGAAGGTTTAATTGTGGAACTTGAAAATGGAGAATATATAAATGCAAATAGGCTAAGTGTAGGAACAATAGACCAATTATATTTATCGCTTCGTTTATCTGCCATGCAGGAAATAACGAAAGAAAGAATGCCAATAATATTAGATGAAACATTTGCATATTATGATAATTCAAGATTAGAAAATATACTTAAATATATAGATAAAGAATTTAAAGAAAATCAAATAATAATATTCTCATGCTCAAATAGAGAAAAAGAAATATTTGAAAAAAATGGTATTAAATACAATAGTATAACACTATAACTATATTTACATAAAATCGAAAACAATATTGACAAATATACTAGTCTATAGTATAATTTATATGTAATTATACATAGGACAAGTAGCATGAGTTTTGATAAGAGAGGTGCTAAAAGATGGAAAATTTTGAAGGGAAACACTTTAGTATAACAGATCCACAAAATGTTAGAACAGTAGTATACGAAGTAAGTAAGACAGAAAAAGAATTAGAAAAAAATTCTCCCAAGTTTACCATACAAAGATTAGATAGTACAGAAGAATATGTTGGAGAAAAAATACGAAAAACGTTTTATATTGACAATCCAAAGCCAGAAGGAAATAGATTAGCGATATTTTCATTTGGCAAGGATAAAGTTGTTATAAATAATGGTGTATTAGATGGAGACAAAGTTATTATTGAAAAGTCACCTCTTCCATTCAACTTTAAAAAGTACTATGAAGAAGAGGACACTGAAGTAAGGGATTTTACATACACACCAAATTTAAAAAGACCTATTACAATTATAGACTTAGATACAGTTGAAGAAGTAAAACCAGTTTTATACTTTGATGAAGCAACAAATGAAGTAAAAGGAAAATGTAAACTAAAAGCACATAAGAACTATTTTGCCTTTGAAATAAGACAAGGAAAAGATGATGATTATATTTTAGTGGGTGGTAGCCCAATATTTAAAAAGTAAGGAGGTAGTTGATGATGGGAATTGAAGAATTTGATCCTATTTCTCAACCAAAGAAATTAAAAAGTGCTAAAAAATTAAAAGAATTACCAGAGAATAAAAAATTAGTTCTAGAAGCAGTACCTACTGAAAGAGAAGTAAAAGAAATAGAAGAAAAATAATAAACCAAAGAATAGGTGATTTTAATGGGAGAAAAAATTCGTTTTGCATTTAAAAAATGTAAATCTGTTTTAATAATAGTCTTAATACTATGGGTTATTTTATCCATAGTATTAATTGGTCCTATATCCATAAGCTGGGTAGATGGTACAGTTAAAGGAAATGGTGAATTCATAGAAAATCTATTAAAAAGTGACTTAAGTAATGTTTTTGGCAATTTAAAAAAAGCATTTTCAAATGAGTATAGAAATACATATTTAAAAAATGAGCTATATTTGGCAATAGTACTTACCTTTTTTGCAACAGTAGGTTTTATTAAAACAATGCCAAAACATGAATATGCAAATATTGAACATGGTTCCAGTGATTGGGCAAAAGGAGAACAATATTCGATTTTAAGTAAAAATAAAGGTATTCTGCTTGCTGAAAAACACTATTTACCAGTAGATAAAAGAGGAAATGTAAATGTGTTAGTAGTTGGACGGTTCAGGTTCTGGTAAATCTGCTTCATATGTTATTCCAAATGCATATCAATTGCTAGGTTCATACGTATTTACAGACCCTAAAGGAGAGCTTTATGATAAAACATCTGGATATTTACGAGAACAAGGTTATGATATTAAAATATTAAATTTAGTAAATCCAAAAAATAGTGATGGGTATAATCCATTAATGCATATAGAGAGTGAAATAGATGTTGACGTTATTGCAAATACAATAGTAAAAGGTCAAAAAATAGAAGGAAGCACATCAGATCCATATTGGGATGATATGGCAGAAATGCTACTTAAAGCATTAATATATTATTTATTAGCAACAAGACCAGAAGAAGAACAAAATTTAGTAAGCTGTGCAGAATTAGTTAGAGCAGCAAATAGTAATGGAGGAGGAAACCTTCTTACAGAACTTATGAACCAATTACCATATGACCATCCTGCGAGAATGAATTACAAATCTATTGAAATAGCACCAGAAAAAACATATAGTTCAATTTTAAGTACACTTCAATCAAAATTAGGTAAATTTGATTCAAAGGAAATAGCAGAACTAACATCAACAAACACAATAGATTTTGAAGAAATTGGTAAAAAGAAAATGGCAGTATATGTTATATCATCAGATACGCATGCAGCTTATGACTTTTTACTTACAATTTTCTTCTCACAGATGATACAAAGACTATATGACTTTGCAGATAGAAGTGGAGGGGCACTTCCACAACCAACATACTTTATATTAGATGAGTTTGCAAATATTGGTAAAATACCAGATTTTGATAAAAAAATATCTACATCAAGAAGTAGAAAGATATCATTCAGTGTAATTTTACAGAACTTAGACCAATTGGAAGCTGTATATGAAAAATCATATGAAACAATTATTGGTAACTGTGATACATGTATATTCTTAGGAAGTAATTCACAAAAAACGGTTGAATATTTTTCAAAGGAATTAGGAGAAAAAACAATATCACATGAAAGTTGGTCTGTAAATAAAGATAAAAACATGTGGAGACAAGGTTTTAACAAATCAGATCAGATAATGGCAAGGGCTTTAATGACACCAGATGAATTAAGAAGATTAGATAATGATGTGTGCATTATTTTAGAAAAAGGAATAAAACCAATAAAAGCAGAAAAGTATTACTACTTTAAATATGGAACTGCAAAATTAGTAGAAAAATATGAATGTAGCCATAATTCAGTTCCACCAATAGATAGAGGAAAATGGAGAAAGTATAATCCATACAATCCATATGTTGAAGAAAAAGAAGAGAAGGAAAAAGATACCAAAATAGAATCATTAGATGATTTATTCGATGATATACCTGAAAATAAGCAAAAAGAAGAACCTTCAAAAATGGATAAAAATGAAGACTTAACAGACAACAACTTGTTTGAAGGAACATCATCAGATAATATTGAAGTAAAGCCAACTGAAATTAAAGAAGAAAACAGTAATACATATGATTTACAAAAAGAATTAGAAGCAAAATTTGACGAGCTTTTTGGAGCATTTGAAGACAGTAACGATTAAAAAAATTCCCTTTAAGGGAATTTTTTTAATCGTGTTGAAAAAGTAAAAACTTTTGCCAACACTCTTTTCTTTTTTATATATTTTATTAATTAGGAATTTCAATATAGAATGAAGTTCCTTTTCCTTTTCTAGTTTCAAAACGTATATTACCATTGAAATGGGCTTTTATATTAGAATAAGACATAAATAATCCAAGTCCAGTTCCATTTTTACCTTTTGTAGTTGCCATTTCTTTAAAAAGCTTTGATTTAACTGAATCTGGAATTCCATTTGCAAAGTCCTGAATTTTAATTACAAGAATATTATCTTTATTAGAAATAGTTAATATTATTTTCTGGTTAGGCTTACCATCATAAGCTTGAATAGCATTAGAAATAATATTATTCACAACTTGTACTAAACTATTAATATTTCCTTTAACAACAGTATCTGCAGGTAATTCCAAAATTTCTTCAAGCTCTATTAAAGCATGACTTAATTCGTGTTTCATTAATATATTTACTTGTCTTATAAAATCGTCAATTGTAAAGCTTGTAAAGGAGGTATTATCAGAAAATGCAACAGCTTGACCCTTAACAGTAGTGATAATGTCAGACATATAAGAGAGATGATTCTGAATTTTTTTTATCCATTCCTCCATATCTCCAGCAATTTCTTTATGATCATCTATTGTTACTTCTGGATCACCAATAGAATTTCTATATTCATTTATTAAATCCATAATTCCTTCAGTAGCTCCTGATATAGACATTATAGGAGTTTTAAGATTATGAGCAATTCCCCCTATCATTTGGCCTAAAGTTGCCAAACGTTCTCTTTCAATTAAAATCTCTTGATTATTTTTAATAGTTTGTAAATCGTGCTTATGCTGAGTAACATCTTTCAAAAGAATTAGAGTACCTAAATATGAATCCTTTTCATATATTCGGTTTATTTCAATATGAAAATATTTGTTGACACTTTTGAAGTATTTATCTAAAACAACAGTTATGTCGCTATTTTTGGTTTTCTTAATTGCAGAAGATAATTCCTTTGATATGGCACGAAAGTCCTTAAGTGATGGAATATCAGAAAGTAAGTTCTTATTAATAATTGAAGGCTCAACAACATGAAAAGTATCTAACAAAGTTTTATTAAAATCAACAATTGATAAATCACTATTTAGTACCAAATAGGAATCTGAAATTCTATTTACTATATTTCTTAGCGTAATTGGTGTAACCTTCAAAAAACCAAATTTGAAAATTGACAACGCAAAACAAAGCAAGGTTATAGAAAAACATATAGGTGTAACATATATTGATAAATCAAAAACACCTACTACCCCTAATAAATTTACAATCAAAGGGATTAAAGCTCCAATAAAAATAAATAAAGATTGCAAGAAATATATTTTTAAATTTTTAATACTATAAATTCCAAGATAAATAAGAGCAATTCCTAATAATGAATATGTATATGCAGTTGTAATGAAGAAAAATAAGCCATATTCACCTTGAGATAAAATAATAGAATACTTTTTATAAAATAAATGGTGACAATTATTTGTCCATAATGCTATTAAGCAAAGTATTGGAACAATGGATAATTTTGGAACCAATGACTTTATGTTTATGTTTATTTCAGGTTTGGCAAATCTAAAACACATAATTAGAAAAGCTACAGGCAAAAAACATGTGCCAATATATACAAAATAATCAAAGTAAATTGGATCAATATTTAAAGGTTTACTAAGTAATATCTGTGAAATCAAACCAGAAGTACAGATTAGCAAACAAAATAAAGTAAAAACAAATGATTTTTTTAAATTTGTTTGTCTTGTTTGCTTCTTCATAAAGATAAGTAATGCTAATATTAATAAGGCAGATATTACAAGACCAGATAATATTTGAACATTTGCAAGCATAATTTTAAACCTCCTAAAATTTAATATAACCTATGGTTTTTAAATAAACCACGTATTTACTCAAGTACTTTTCATTGATTTTTGGCCATCTAAATAGAATACGCCTTAAGTAATTATTTGTAAAAGAATTTGAAAGTACTATATTAGACACATATTTTATATGTTTATCTCTTGAAAAATCATTAATAATACCGGAAATTATATGTTTAGTTTCAGGGTTATTAGATAATTCTTCAACTTTTTGAGAGAACAATTTATCATCTATAAAATCTAATTTAACATGAAGTGTATTAAACACTTTAACCAACTGCTCAAAAGTAATGTAATTTTGATTAAATACATGGAAAATAGTAAATGGGTTTTGATAAATTGTTAAATTTACTATTGCTAATGCACATACATCAACAGGCGAAAATTCAATAGGGTAATTTCTTAAACTTTCTGGAACATAGCCAATTTGTATGAAAGAATGAATTCTATTTAAAAATGCATTCTCAGATACGTTTATTTGGAAAGCTCCATCAGAGTATCTATTTGTAATATTACCAAGACGAATAATTTTTGCATTTAAATTATTTTTTATAATGTTTTCTAAAATTAATCTCTCAGCAAGGAATTTTGTTTTTATATATATGTTTGATAAATCTTGATTAATGTATAAATTCTTCTCAGTAAAAGAAACTACTTCACTTGGCTGAACCTCAAGCTTTTTATCAAATATATTTCCTGAAACGCTAAGGGTTGATAGATGCATCAACTTACAATTGAATTTCAAGCAGAAGTTAATCAGATTCTGTGTTCCTACTATATTTGTATCATTAAACACGCTAGAATTTCCGTAGTGTTTAACGACTGCAGCTGAATTTATAACGCAGTCTATACTTTGACCAAGTTCCTCATAATACAAATCATTAAGTCCAAGTTTTGCATCTGTAACGTCACCTTCAACAGCAAAGATTCTCTTGAAGATTAGTTTATCATATTTATTACCAAAGTAAAATTTTAAAATGTCAAGCAATCTTGTTTGTGGGTCGTTATTGTTTTTAGCACGTACTAAACAGTAAATATTACTTTTAGTATGTTTAAGTAAACTATCTAAAATATGGCTTCCCATGTAGCCAGTAGCACCAGTAAGAAGAATATTTTTTACTTTATCTTTCTTCATTTTAGCTTTGTTTGGATTTACATTTTTCTCAATTAATTCATCAATTGATGAATAATCATAAACTTCCTCTGGCTCAGGTTGTGTTTCATCAGTTGATTTTGATGTGTTTTCAGCTAGTAATTTAATTGTTGGGTAATTAAATATATCTTTATAAGATATATCTAAACCTTTATTAAATGCCTCAATTTGAAGCTTAATTGCAGATAATGAATCTCCACCAATTTCGAAGAAATTATCAGTAATGCTTATTTTTGAAATTCCAAGAACAGTTTCAAAAATTTCTGCTAACTGTTTTTGATATTCTGTCTTAGGTGGTTCGTATGTGGTTTCAGTATTTATTTTTATTTTTGCAAGAGCTTTTCTATCTACTTTTCCATTTGCAGTTAGCTTGAATTTTTCAACAGGTACAAAGAAATTTGGTATAAAGTAAGTAGGAAGCTTTCTTTGCATAAATGCCTTTAAATCAGCAATGTTTACAAGCTTTTCAGATGAAAAATATGCTATAATTTTTTGATTATTATCAATTGTAACAACACATTTTTCAACATTTGGATATCTATAAATACAGCTTTCAATTTCGCCAAGTTCTATTCTGTGACCATTAATTTTAACTTGGTTATCTTTTCTTCCAATAAAGCTAATAGTACCATCGTCATTCCATTTCGCAAGGTCGCCAGTTTTATAGGCAATTTTAGAAGAAAGTTCATCAGGTAATTTAATAAAGCTTTTTTCTGTAAGTTCTTTATTATTTAAGTAACCTTTTCCAACCCCATCTCCAGTAATATAAAGTTCTCCAGGTGTATATATTGGCATAGGTTTTAAATATTTATCTAAAATAAATAACCTTAAATTGCCTAAAGGTTTTCCAATAGGTATAACTCTGTAATTCTTTATAGTAGCCTCATCTAGAACATTTGCAGTTGCACAAATTGTGGTTTCTGTAGGACCATAGGCATTTATTATTTTCATATTTTTGTTGAATTTATAATATTTTTTCATTGTAGCACTACCAATAGGTTCAACTCCAATTAATATCTTTTTAATTGGAACAAAACTATAAGTTGATAAAATAGCATAAACTTCTTCCAAAATATTTGGTGGAATATATAATAACGTAATATTGTTCCTTACAATGCTTCTGCAGTATTTGAATATATCATTAATAGTGTTTTCTTCATATAAATAAAGTGTTGCACCATTTAGAAGAGTTGTAAAATACTCGAAAATACTAACATCAAAAGCTATATTTGTAGAAGCTAAGCAATTATCACTGGCATCTACGCCATCAAAATAATTTGTGAAATTAGCAACAAAATTATGAAGGTTTTGGTTAGTAACTTTAACTCCTTTAGGGTTTCCAGTTGAACCTGAAGTGTAAATTATATAAAGTACATCATTTGAAGAAATTTGAACTTCAGGATTTTTAATAGAGTTACTTGAATATTTAAAATCATCTAAAAATATTTTTTCAAATTTATCATTGCTAATTAAATTGTTTGTTTTAGTTGTAATAAAAAATTTTGCATTACAATTTTCAAGAATATACTCAATTCTTTCTGTAGGATATTCTATTGAAATAGGTAGATAAATTGCTCCACATTTGACAATTGCAAGCATTGAGACAATAAGGTCAGTTGAACGGTTCATTAAAACTGGCACAATATCGCCCTTTTTTATATCATGCTTCATTAGGTAATGTGATAAAGAATTTGCTTTCTCATTTAATTCTTTGTAAGATAGAGCATCATTATCAAACACAACAGCAATATCATTTGGTGCTTTTTGAGCTTGTGCTTCAAAAACTTCTTTTATATTTTGAGTTGTATCATATTCAAGCTTTTGGTTATTAAAATCATTTAAAATTCTATTTTTCTCATCAGGTGTAATAATATCTAAATCTTTCACTAAAATATCAGCATTTTCAAAGACTTGTTCAATCATGAATAATATTCTCTTATGAATGTTTTCAATATCTTGATCTGAATATTTTACTATTTGGTAATCATAAGCGATATTCATGTTTCCAGTATCATTCATATCGTAAATATGAATATCTAGGCTATCAGATGTAAAATTATTTGGTATCCAATTTATATCATATGGTGTTTCAGAGCTTTGGGCTGTACTTCTAATATTTTGATAAGATATTAAAGTATTATACAAATTTGGAATAGTACTATCAATATGCCTTAAATCTTCAAGTAAAGATAAATAAGGATATTTTTGATGTTTAAATATGCTAAACAAATTTGATGAAATATTGCTTGCAAGCCCAGAAAATGATATGTCATTTCCTATATTAACTTTTAAAGGGACAGTACTAATAAACATACCAGAAGTATGCTTTTCTTTAACGTTTCCACGATTTAAAATAGGCGAACCAATAACAAATTCATCTAAATTTGAGGTTCTTCCAATATAAATTGAGAAAATGGCCATAAAAAAGTTAAATGCAGAAAATTTATTGGTTTTACAAAAATCATTTATTTTTTGTATTAAATCATTTGGTAGAATAAATTGTTTCCTTATGGATTTACCAGCAATGTTATTTTTTGTGAAATAGCCAATACTTGGAATTGAAGCAATTTCTGGTACTGTTTGAAACATTTCATTCCAAAATAATTTATCTTTATTATATTTATCACTTTGCAAATATTTCTCTTCAGAAGTAATATAATCTATATAAGAAGGGTAGGTAATATCGTCAATAGGCTCCTTTTTCACTAGACGAGTATAAATCTTAATGATTTCAGAGGCACCAAGACCAGCACTCCAAGCGTCAGAAATTAAATGGTGCATATTAATTATAAATCCACCATGATTATCTGGAAACTTAACTAGTTTAAAATTAAAAAGAAATGAATTTAAAACATCAAAAGCAGTTGAAGCAATAGTTTTTTCAACGTTTCTAAGTTCATCATCTGATGAAACATCTATAATTTCAACATCAAACTTTGTATATGTTTCAACACACTGTTTGACCTGATTTTTATCAATGAAAAATTTAAGCCTAAAACTATCGCTTTTAGAGACGAAAATATTAATGGCTTCAGCTAACAGTGAAAAATTAACTTTTTCAGGAATAATTACAGAGCCAGTGATATTTTCGATAGGTGTTCCTTTAAAAAATTCTTCTGTATACCAAATTGACTTTTGCGGATTTGTCAAATCATACATTTTTTTCTGCATAATAACCACCTTTACGACAATTTTTATTTAGTATATCATTAAACAAAAAACAAATCAAGACAAACTGTTTAAAAAATGCAAAAAAGGAAAAAATAATACGAGGAGGTAGAATATGTATAGATATGAAAAAAAAGAGAGTAAGATAAAAAGGTTTTTAGAGACAATAATGCTAATAGTAGTGGTATCTGCAATTAGCATATTTTCATATAAAATGTATTTAGATATAAATATAGATGGAGACTCTGGAGAAACTGAAAATGCTAGCACAGCAATCCGATTATCAGTAGAAAAAGAAGAAGAAAAAGAAATATCAAATACTTTAGAAGATGCCACAAAATGTGTAGTTGGAATATCAAAAATAAAGAACAAAGGAGAATTAGTATTAGAAGCAAATGCTACAAAAAACTTAAGCCTAGGAACAGGTATGATAATTTCAGACAATGGGTATATTATTACAAATTGGCATTTAGCTGGGAACAAATATAGTTCTTGCTATGTAACACTGGAAAATGGAAGTGTATACAGTGGAAGTGTGGTATGGGCAGATTCAGATCTGGATTTAGCAATAGTAAAAATAAGTGTGAACCGGTCTAAATTATTTCAAATTAGGTGATTCGGACAATATAAAATTAGGAGAGAAGGTATATGCAATAGGAAATCCTATAGGGATTGAATTTCAAAGAACAGTAACATCAGGAATAATAAGTGGTTTAAATAGAACAATAAAAATAGAAGAGGAAAAAAATCTTAGTTATATGGAAGGACTTATACAAACAGATGCAAGTATAAATCAAGGGAATAGTCGGAGGACCATTAATAAATAAGAAAGGGGAAGTAATTGGAATAAATTCAGTAAAAATAGAGACCGCAGAAGGAATGGGCTTTGCAATACCAATAAATACAATAAAACCAATAATAGATAGTTTTACAAACAAGGGTAATTTTGAAGAAGCTTATTTAGGAATATTTGCATATGACAAAGAGGTGGTCAAATACCTAAACAACGACCTTGATTTTGAAGGTGGCATATATATTGTAACAATATCAAAGGATGCTCCGATAGCAAAAACGAATATAAAAATAGGAGATATAATAACTAAAATAGATGGTAATAGTGTAAACAGAATGAGTGAGCTAAGAAACTATATATATCAAAAAAAACCAGGAGATAATGTAGAACTAACAGTAAATAGAAATAATAAAGAATATAAAATAGAAGTTAATTTAAGCAAAAGATAGCTTGTGATATATAAAAAATATGTTTTAGTATTGAAAAAAATACGGATTAATGATATATATAAGACAGAGGAGGAATGATGAAAATGAAAAAAAATACAGTATTTTATAGATGCCCTATATGTGGAAATGTAATTGGTTTGATAGAAGGAGATAGTAACAATATCAAATGCTGTGGACAAAAAATGGAACTAATAGTTGCGAATTCTGTAGAGGCATCAACAGAAAAGCATAAACCAGTATATGAAAAGGTAGAAGATGAAATTGTAGTAAGGGTTGGAGAAATAGAACATCCTATGGAAAAAGACCATTATATACAATGGATAGCACAGATGAATGATAATCAAACTACAAGAATAAGATTATATCCCGAACAAGAAACTACAGTAAGATTTAAATATATTCCAGGAGCAACATTATATGCATATTGTAACAAACATGGACTTTGGGAAACAGAAGTAAAATAACAGTAAATAAGGGAGCAGATTATAAAACTGCTCCCAAAACTAATATTCCAATATTATCATTGTATATTTCATCAAATTGAGATATAGGAAGCGGGTTTTCACCAAGACCTGCTTCTATTGTATATCCAGGCTTTTTATAGGTTTGTAAAAACCAATCCTTATAACCAGCAAAGCTTGAATTAAAAGGAACTTCAGCTAAAGAATAGCCACTAACTTCAGCAAATTCCTCCCCAATTCTTTCAGCATTCTCGGGAGCATAATTTTGAAATTGCCAATAAATTTCTTGACCCTGTGTATGATATGCAAGTATTAAATTAAAATTATGTTCCAAAGTAAAATCGTATAAAGCCAAACTCTCAGGTTCAGTAAGAGGACCATAACCAACAAAATCTCTAGGTGCAGGTGAAGTAAATCCTTGTGAAAATTTAATTTTACGAGCCTCTTCCCAACCTGCAGGAAATTGTAGATTTAAATCCACACCATTAATATTAGACTTCCATCCCATAGGGAAAGGAATTGCGGGATAATTACGAGAAATATTTTGAGCTCTACTATATACAGAACTACCGTACAGGATAAGCACCATTTACTAAATTAACCCCATCCGGATTACACATAGGTACTATATAGATTGAAGAATTTTTGAAAATAGTTCTACTATTTATTCCGAAAATATCAGCATTTATTGTATATGCAACACAGAAGTCTTCAATAAATTTCATAAGTAAATTAGTAGTAATAGATTCATTTGCATGAATTGAAGCTGAATAAAATACATGCTTAGGACCATGACCAACTCGTATATACGGAATAGGATTTCCGAAGCACGCTAAAACCAATAATTTCAGATTGCAAAAAAGGATATGTAGAAAGTAAGTCCCTAATATTACTATATAAAAGTTCTGAAGTATAGAATTTATTTGTTGAAACAATAGCCATAAAATCACCCAATATAATATATGCACCAAAATGAAAGTAGTTAACAAAAAACCAGAAGATATATTGAATACCATTAAAAAATTTGGTAAAATAATATAGTTAAGGAGACCAACTATGCAAAAATATGTAATGTCAAAAAACAAAAAAATAATATTAGCATCATTATTACTAGCAATGTTTATAATATTTGATAGATTAATAACAATCAATATGCAATTTTTAGCAATAAACCTAAGTTTGCTACCAATAATGCTTGCAGGGATGCTACTAGGATGGAAATATTCAATATTAATAGGAGTATTACGGAGATTTAATAGGAGCCATTCTATGGCCATTTGGAGCATATTTCCCTGGCTTTACAATTAGTGAAGCATTATCAGGCTTAATATTTGGATTGTTTTTATATGAAACACCAAATAAAGCAAAAAAATATTTTACAATAAAATCTATTATAAGTACGGCAATAGTATTAGTAGTGATAAACTTATTACTAAATTCTTTATGGCTGAAAACCATGTATGGACAAGCGTATATGTATTATTTAAGTGCAAGAGCAATTACACAAGTAGTAGTATTCCCAATATATGTAACATCAATTGTACTATTAGAAAAAGCACTAAAAAAGCCAATAAAAAAATATTTATATAAAGAGGAGCAAATAGAAGAATGAATATAGATGCATATTTATCACATTTTGATAAGTTCACAAAAGATCCAACATTAGAAGCAATGGAATATATAATGTCAAGATTTGATAACCCACACAAAAAAGTAAAATGCATACATATAGCAGGAACAAACGGAAAAGGTAGTGTTTGTGAAATGATAAATAATTGCCTAATAAATGCAAAATATAAAGTTGGAAAATTCATATCACCACATCTTATAACTTTTAATGATGGAATCTGCATAAATAATGAACAGATTCAAGATAAAGAGGTAGAAGAAATATTAATACCTCTTTCAAAAGTTGTTGAAGAATATAATTCTACACATGAAATTCCAGTAAAATGGTTTGAAGTAATTACTTCATTAGCATTTATCTATTTTCAAAAGAAACAATGTGATTTTGCAGTAATTGAAACAGGTTTAGGTGGAACAACAGACTGTACAAATATAGTAGCACCAATAGTATCAGTTATAACAACAATCGGATATGATCACATGAATATTTTAGGTAATACACTAAATGAAATATCAAGACATAAAGCCGGAATTATTAAAAAAAATTCAGAAACAGTATTTATAAATCAACCAGAGGTTGTGGATATTGTTAAAGAAAAATGTAAAAAAGAAAAAAATACTTTGCATTTAATTAAAACAGAGGACATAGAAAATTATGAATATAATGAATATTTTCAAAGTTTTGATTATAAACAATATAAAAATATAGAAATTAATTTGAAGGGAAAAGTTCAAACAATAAATGCAATGGAGGCAATAGAGACAATTGATATATTAAAACAAAAAGGATATATAATCCCTGAGATTGCAATTAGAGAAGGGTTAAAAACAATAATACATAAAGCAAGGATGGAAAAATTAGTAAATAACCCTTGCATAATATTTGATGGAGGACATAACGAGAATGCAATTAGAAATCTAAAACAAAACATAGAGCAATATTATAAAAATAAAAAAAGAGTATATATAATATCAATATTAGAAACAAAAGATTATAATACAATAATAAAAGAACTATCTGAAGACAATGAGTCAATATTTTATTTTACAAATGGTATTCCAGACAAACCATATGTTCCAGCAGAAGTACTTGCTAAAGAAGCTAAAAAATATATAGAAGAGGAAAGAATATTGACGATGGACTTAAAAGGAGCAATAAAAGAAACAAAAGAGAAATATAAAGATAGAACGATTTTTATAATAGGAAGTTTCTATGTATACAAAAATGTTATAGAAGCCTTAAAGGAATGATAAAATAATGATAAAAATAGAAAATCTAAATTTCAGATATAAAAAGGGAGACTACATACTAAAAGATATAAATATAGAAATTAAGCAAGGAGAAAGTGTTGCAATAGTAGGAAAAAATGGATCAGGGAAATCCACTTTGGCTAAGTTAATATCAGGAATAATAAAACCAACTAAAGGTTCAGTAATAGTTGATGAGATTAATACAAAGGATAAAAAAGAATATATAAATCTAAGAAAAAAAATAGGAATAGTTTTTCAAAATCCTGAAAATCAAATACTTTTTAACAATATAGAAGACGAATTATCGTTTTCACTAAGAAATTTAGAACTTGATAATCAAGAACTACGAATTAATCAGGCTTTAGAAAAAGTAAAAATAAAAAAGGAAGAAATAGGTGAAATAGATGAACTATCACTTGGTCAAAAACAGAGAATCGCAATAGCAAGTGTTTTAGCAGTAAATCCTGCTTACATAGTACTTGATGAACCTACAACCATGATAGATAGTGAAGGTAAAGAGGCTGTATATAATGTAATCAAAGCCCTTAATAAAGCTGGATATACAATAATATATGTAACAAATAATACAGAAGAAATTATGCTAGCAGATAAAATCTTAATATTAGAAGATGGCAAAATTGTAGAGCAAATAGACAGAAATGAAATATTAGATAAAACAGAAATAATTAAAAAATATAATTTAAAATTACCAACAACTGTTAGAATTTTAGATGAATTAAGAAAAAATAATATAAATATAATGCCTGAAGAATTGACAATTGAAGCAATAGTAAAAAAAATAATAGAGCAGGTGAAAATATGAAAAATGTAATCAAGGTCATATTATTTTTAGCATATACAGTATCAATTTTTATGATAAAACATGACATTTTTACGGTAATTGTTATTGGAATAAACTTAATTTTAACTATTGCATTAAAAATAAGTATAAAAGAGGAAGTAGGCAATATTTTAGGGATAATAGCATTTGTTATATTGACAAGCACTATCAATGCAATTGCAGTAAATCCAGAAACAGGCATAAGAATAGGGATAAAGTTAATATTAGTATGTAATATTACATATATTTTTTCAAAAAAAACAAGTTATATGGATTTAGCAGAGGCATTAGAAAAGATATTTTCACTGCTTAGATTCACAAAGGTGAATCCTAGAAACATAAGCATTATGATATGTATAGCAATAGCTTTTATACCCACAATAAAAAAACAGATAAAGCAAGTAACAGATAGCTTAAAAGCAAAGGGCGTAAAAATGAATATGAAAAATTGGAGATTAATATTTGAGCCAGTAACTATATCATTATTAAAAAGAGTAGATGAAATAGAAAATTCACTAAAATCAAAAGCATATCAAGAGTTGTAAATTCACTAAAAATAGTATATAATAAATAAGTATTTTAAAGATAAGGAGATAAATATATGTTACAAAAATTAGAAGACGTAGAAAAAAGATATGATGAATTAACAGCTAAAATTAGCGATCCAGAAGTTATTTCAAGAACTTCAGAGTGGCAAAAATATATGAAAGAGCATGCAGGATTAGAAGAAGTTGTTTCAAAATATAGAGAATATAAGAAAGCAAAAAGTGATTTTGAAGAGGCCAAAATGATGGCAAACGATAAAGAAGTAAAGGAACTTGCAGAGGCTGAAATGGACGAACTAAGAGAAAAAATTCCTGAATTAGAAGAGGAACTTAAAATATTATTAATTCCAAAAGACCCAGATGATGATAAAAATATTATATGCGAAATTAGAGCAGGAGCAGGAGGAGAGGAAGCAGCATTATTTGCGGGAACATTATTTAGAATGTATACAATGTATGCAGAAGCAAAGCATTGGAAAATAGACATTTTAAATGAAAATGAAACAGAAATGGGTGGCTACAAAGAGGTGACCTTTATGGTAACAGGAAAAGGTGTCTATAGTAGATTAAAATTTGAAAGTGGTGTTCACAGAGTACAAAGAGTTCCAGACACAGAAAGTAGTGGAAGAATACATACATCAACAGCTACAGTTGCAGTATTACCTGTTGTAGAGGATGTAGAAGTAGAAATAAACCCGGCAGATGTAAGAATGGAAGTTTTTAGAGCATCAGGTGCAGGTGGACAAAAAGTAAATAAAACCTCATCTGCAGTCAGATTAATACATGAACCAACAGGAATAGTTGCAGAGTGTCAAACCGAACGTTCACAAACTCAAAACAGAGAATATGCTATGAATTTATTAAAATCAAGGATATACGAAATAGAAAAGCAAAAACAAGACGAAGCTTTACATAATGAGAGAAAAAGTCAAGTAGGAACAGGAGATAGAAGTGAAAAAATAAGAACATATAACTATCCTCAAGGAAGAATAACAGATCACAGAATTGGCTTTAGTATATTCCAAATGGAGAATTTTCTAAATGGAAACTTAGACGAGATGATAGACAATTTAATAGCAGCAGATAGAGCAGAAAAACTAAAAGGGAATGAAGAATAAATAACACAAAATAACACAAGAAAACAAAGAGGACAGTCTATACTGCCTCTTTGTTCTGTTTCATTTAATTACTATATTGTATATTTTATTTTTTACATAAATTTCTTTTACAATATTTTTACCATCTAACAAATCACATAATTCCTTATGGGCTAATTCTCTAGCTTTTTCTTCATCACAATCAAGAGGAATTTTAATTGCACCTTTAACTTTTCCGTTTATTTGAACAGGGAGTTCTATTTCACTATCAATAGTTTTTTCATCGTCAAATGTAGGCCAAGCTTCATATGCAATTGTTTTATCATGACCGTACATACTCCACAGCTCTTCTGTAATGTGTGGAGCAATCGGATTAAATAATTTTATAATTCCTTCTGCATATTCTCTAGGAATAAGAGTTTCTTTATATGCACTATTTACAAATATCATAATTTGACTGATTGCAGTATTAAAAGATAATTTTTCATAATCATTTGTTACCTTTTTTACAGTCTTATGATATACCTTCTCCAAATTAGAATTTGGTTTATCAGATATTCTAGAAATATCACTAAACAATCTATAAAATCTGTCTAAAAATCTTCTCGTTCCTTCAATTCCTGAATCGCTCCAAGGCTTTGAATCTTCAAGAGGACCCATAAACATTTCATAAACTCTTAAACTATCTGCACCATAAGTTTTAACTATATCATCAGGATTTATAACATTTCCCCTTGATTTACTCATTTTTTCACCATTTGAACCAAGTATCATACCTTGGTGAACTAATTTTTTAAATGGTTCTGCGGTTGGAACAAAACCTTTGTCAAACAAATAATTAGTCCACATTCTTGAATATAGTAAATGACCAGTAGCGTGTTCAACACCACCTAAATATAAATCAACAGGCATCCAATGTTCAAGCAATTTTTTATCTGCAAAAGCTTTATCATTATTAGGATCAATATATCTTAAAAAATACCAACTAGAACCTGCAGAACCAGGCATTGTTGAGGTTTCTCTTTTAGCTTTTTTACCATTTCTTTCAACATTCACCCAAGTAGTTGCTCTTTCAAGAGGAGCTTCTCCTTTTTTGCTTGGGCTATAATTATCAAGTTCTGGTAAAATTAAAGGTAATTCATCATCAGGTAAAGCTTCAATGTGGTCATCAAAATGTAGCACTGGAACTGGTTCTCCCCAATATCTTTGACGGGCAAAAATCCAATCACGAAGTCTGTAGTTAATAGAACTTTTTCCAATTTTGGTTGATTCTAACAATTCCACCATTTTTTCTATAGCTTCTTTCTTAGTTTTAATTCCATTTAAGAAACCAGAATTAATCATTTCTCCGTCACCAGTATATGCTTCTTTAGAGATATCTCCACCATTAATTACTTGTATAATTGGGATATTAAATTTTTTTGCAAAATCATAATCTCTTTGATCATGTGCAGGAACAGCCATAATGGCACCAGTTCCATAATTCATCATAACATAATCAGCAATATAAATAGGTAAAGGCTTTTCATTAATAGGGTTAATAATTTCTAGACCCTCAACCTTAACGCCAGTTTTTTCTTTTGATAAATCTGTTCTTTCAAGTTCACTTTTTAGTGCGGCTTGTTCTCTATATTTTCTTAAAGCATTAATATTTGTAATTTTACTAGCATATTTTTCAATAATTGGATGTTCTGGTGAAAGTACCATAAAGGTTACACCAAATAAAGTATCAGGTCTAGTTGTAAATACCGTAATTTTTTCATCTGTTCCAGCAAGTTTAAAATCAACATTAGCACCGATAGATTTACCTATCCAATTTCTTTGAATTTCCTTTGTAGATTCTGGCCAGTCAAGCTTATCTAAATTATTTAGCAATTTTTCTGCATACTTTGGAATATCAATAACCCACTGTTTCAAATTTTTACGAATAACAGGGTAACCCCCTCTTTCACTTTTGCCATTTATAATTTCATCATTAGAAAGAACAGTCCCTAATTCTTCACACCAATTAACAGGCATATCTACATATTTAGCCAAGTCATCTTCAAATAATTGCTTAAAAATCCATTGTGTCCATTTATAATAGTTTGGATCTGAAGTTGAAATTTCTTTTGACCAATCATAAGAAAAACCAAGCATATTAAGTTGCCTTTTGAATGTTTCTATATTTCTACCGAGTAAAACCATCTGGATGATGTCCTGTTTGAATAGCATATTGTTCTGCAGGAAGTCCGAAAGCATCCCATCCCATAGGGTGAAGAACATTATATCCTTGCATTCTTTTCATACGAGCAACGATATCTGTAGCAGTATAACCTTCAGGATGTCCAACATGTAGGCCTTGCCCAGAAGGGTAAGGGAACATGTCTAAAACATAATATTTTGGTTTGCTAAAATCCCACATATCTGTTTTAAAAGTTTCGTTTTCTTTCCAATATTTTTGCCATTTATTTTCAATTTCATTATGGTTATATTCCATAAAATCACTCCTAAACATAAAGTGAAAATATTATATAACAATTTTAGTAAAAAATAAAGTAAATAAGGCAAAAAAGTAGAAAAACAAGAGATATTTTCCCTTGATTTATTAAATTCTTGCCCAATCTCGTCGGAGCTTTTATATTTATTATAAATTGAGCCCACGATGGATACGCCTATGATGTTTTTCGGGGGTTCTCAATTTATTCTAAATATAAAACTCCTGCATTAGGCTATTTTTTAGCAGTAACAGATATTGAGATAGAATTTTATACAAATATATTGACAAAAAAATAATATGGAATATAATTAAAGTATCGAAAGAAAAAATAGAAGAGGAGAAATAAAAAAGTATGAGAGAGGGAGACAAAGGAATAACATTAGTGGCATTAATAGTAACTATAATAATATTATTAATTTTAATTTCTGTTTCTTTAGGAGCAATAACACAAAAAAATTTTATAAATAAAGCACAAAATGCTGTTGATAAAGCTAGTCAACAGGAAAATGACAGGGCAGAAAAGGAAGATGAAGCAATACAAACATGGAATTATTTACCAGGTAATATAATCAAAAGTCCTACAAGTTACAAATGAATATATATATATCAACACATATATAATTAAAAACAAAATTTAAACAGGCTTATAACCTGTTTTTTTTTCTTGCATAAAATTATTAGGACTTGCATAGAATTTAATATATTAGTTACAAAGGAGTGAAGATTTATGTGGTGCAC
>OLNZ01000495.1_pt1 | contig 38067 bp, 30 predicted proteins | sample 1672981 | NCBI WGS metagenome assembly OLNZ01 (sample SAMEA3136743, study PRJEB25190) | human gut metagenome | biome: human gut; feature: human-associated habitat; material: faeces | place: Austria | collected 2013 | reverse complement strand
CGCAGTGGATGTTTCCTCATCCTTTTGGGCAGAGAGCTTCGGCGCCGTAACGACCGCGATTATTATAACAGCCGCCGCCAGCACCGTTTCTATTGTACCGATTATTTTTTTACGTTTGGTAAGTTCTTTCATTCGGTCTTACTTCTTCCTCCGAAAAATTAAACCTTTTCTCCGGTCTCGGCATTTACTATGTTTTTAAACACGGCTATATGCGTACCCGATATATATTTATCCACGTGCATACTGCCGAAGAACCATTTTGAAAATTTGCACGAATCGGAAAGCTCCTCAAAATACGCGTTGAGAGCTGTAACACGCAGCATATCGTAATCCTTGAGCTGTAAAAAGCCCTTGATTCGCGTAGGCGGCTCGTGGGTAACAACTATATCAACGGAAAAGCCGTGCTTTTCAAGATTTTTTGCACCCTCCAAAAGCTCATCCTGCGAAGGTATTTCGTCACGCGACCAGCCATCGTTCTCGGAGCGTATGTCAATATCGGGGCTTTCGCCGCCGCCCATTGTAAACACGCTTTTGCCGTCAATATTATATATTTGGCCGCGCATAAGGTGGTAGAGATTATCGTAAATCTTATGCACCTTGCCGCCGTTCCACTCGCTGACTCCGTAGCCGTTCAGAAGTGAAAAGTTCTCGTGGGTACCGTCAATAAAGCAGATATTGTATTTTCTCTTGCCGAGCTGCTTTAATATTTTTTGTTCTTTTTTTGAACCGTCCCATATAAAACCGAAGTCTCCGCAAACTATAAGCGTATCCCCCTCTTTAAGGGCACGGAGCTTTGACGGGACAAGTCTTTCGACCTCGCCGTGTGTATCACCGGTAATATATATCAAGATTTTCACATCCTTAATACAATTATAATTGAATTTCAGAGCGTATTTTGCTATACTACTTATGATACACTTTTTCCTAATTCTTTTCAAGGGGGATTTTGTAATTGAAACGTGTCGCATCAATAATGCTAACCGCAGTTATACTTATCTGCTCACTCGTTTTACCGGCGAGCGCGTCATATAATTCTTCGCTCGACACAAGCGCGGAGATAGCATTCCTTGTAAGCCTCGATGACGGAACGGTTATCTTTGATAAAAATGCCGACAAAAAAGCGGCACCCGCCTCGCTGACTAAAATCGTCACGGCAATATTGACCATAGAAAACTGTGCCGACCTTGACACCGTAATCACCATAAAGCAGTCCTCCTTAGACTTACTTAAGGGTACGGACAGCTCTACTGCCGGGCTCAAGGCAGACGAGGAAATCTCGATAAAAAATCTGTTGTACTGTATGCTCGTAAAAAGTGCCAACGAGGCAGCGGTTGTGCTTGCTGACTATATCGGCGGCGGAGATGTTAACGCATTTGTAGGTATGATGAACGACTTAGCCTCAAAGCTCGGATGCGAAAACACGCACTTTATGAATCCCCACGGCCTTGACATGGACGGGCATTACACCACGGCGAGGGATCTTGCAAAAATCACACAGCACGCTCTGACCTTACCCGTTTTTACCGAAATAGTGAACACCGTGACCTACACTCTGCCCGCTTCCAATAAAAGCGGCGAAAGAAATCTTCTCTCCACCAACTGGATGATAAATCCGAACTTTAAGACATATTACTATCCTTATGCTCAGGGAATTAAAACGGGCACGACCTCAAAAGCGGGTCACTGCGTAATTTCCAAGGCGAGCAAGGACGGCTACAACTACCTCGGCATAATAATGAATGCTCCGAAGCAGGATGTCAACGGCGACGGGAACCCCGACAACTGTGCCTTCCTCGAATGTAAAAAGATGTTCAAGTGGGCGTTTGACAACCTGAAGCTCACTAAGATTGCCGACCCGTCGCAAATAGCCACGGTGATAGACGTAAAGCTCTCGTGGAGCGTGGATCACGTAAGACTCATTCCCGAAAAGGAAGTCACGGCACTTGTTCCCACGGGTACCGATTCCACAAGCGTTATGCTTGAGGTTATCCCCGAGGAAACCCCGACGGCCGTAAACGCACCCGTAAAAAAGGGCGAAGTCATAGGCAAGGCGCGCATAATGTATGCCGAACAGGAAATAGCAACCGTAAACCTTGTTGCCGCGGAGGACATAAAGGTAAATCCGTTTAAATGGATTCTGCACGGCATAAAGGTTGTGTTCACATCGGTTGTTTTCCGCGTGATATTCATTTTGGCTGTAATCGTTCTCGGAATATACATTTTCTCGGTGATACGGCGCAATCAAAACAAAAAGCGCAGAAGAAAAACCAAAGTCATAAAGAACTTCAGAAATATAAAGTAAATATCAAAAGCTTTGTTTTAAGCGGGCCTTTAATTTGGAGATAATTTATGAATGATGTTTTAATAAATACAGTTATTGAACATACGAATATGATGTTTTATAATTTTTCGATTACATTAAAAACATGTGATATGGATTTGATATTATGCGATATGCCAATATGGAAACATGTGTACCATACTTTACATTCTTTGGATCAGTGGTATATCAATCCTGAAGTATATACTGAACCGGATTTCCATGAACCAAATTTAAATAGTCTTGATGATTATGATAATCAAAAGGTATTATCACGAGAAATGTTAATTGATTATTTTGAAACAATCAAAGAGAAAATAACGGAATATTTAAACTCGTTATGTGATGAGGATTTATATGAAAAACCCGATGGGTGTGAGTATAACAGATTATCGTTAATTCTGGGTCAATTTAGACACTTTCATTGCCATATGGGTAATATAAATGCAACAACTATCTACAATACAAACAAATGGCCTAAAGTGCTTGGTATGTATTGGTTAGATAAAATTGATGATTGTGAAGATATAAATGACTTATATGAATGACTTCATATATTAGAATCATACTGATACTCAATAAATTTTTGATGTTTATAGTTAAATAAGTACAAAAGATAGTGTGTAAAATTATTTGACATATCCATTGATGCTAAATATAAAATAAGTAATCAGTATCAGCGGAATTATAGAATTAATCTATACAAAAGCCGAGAAAAAATTGACTGCATTGTCACATTTTTTCTCGGCTTTTTATATTGAAACAGAGTGGCTAATTAATATAATATTAGTATAAATATCTCAAATCCATAGAAAAATTCTATAAATAAATTTTTTGTATGGTATCGTTATTTAACAAATTTTTTGTGGGTTATTGGAATACATAATCAAATCTAATGTAGCCGTAACGCAAAATAAAGGCTCGCTTTTTTCTTTGCAGAGAGCTAAAGCCGCAAAATATTTCTCGGGGCAACAAAAGCGGAGCCGCAAGCCGAAGGGCTTACAGCTCCGCTTTTATTTTGTTTGATTATCGCATCAGATGGATTTGAGAAGCTTCGGAAGTCTCGCGAGAGTTCCGCCGAGTCTCCAGAAAATCGTATTGAAGCCTACAAAGCTCGACTCGTCGTCATTGAGCATTTTGAGAAGTCCCTCTGCCTGCTTCGGCGAGAACGCGCCCATACTCATCGAAATGAAGTTACGAACGGGTATCTGCGTTGCCATAGCCGCGAGCATTTTGCCGTCGCCGTTAGCGTCGGAGCCCATACCGGACATTATCTTTTCGATAAGTCTGCAAAGCTTGCCGCCCCACTTGGTGTGGCGTGCGTCGTTAAGGCAGCAGTAAAGGTCAATCTTCTTGTTCTTATCTATTTCGGGATTCGGAAGCTCACCGTAAACAGCAGCGAAATCATCACGAGTGATATTTGCAACATTGTTGTAGTAATTCGGAGCTGTCTTTCTGTAATCCGGAATGCTTGCGGTAACGGTGGATTCAACGGTCATGGAAGCCGTAAGCTTGATATCGCGGCTCGAAGAACCTACGAGTATATCAAATTCACCGGTTTCAACCATCCAGTCGCCGAGCTCTACGTTGTAGAACGCGAATGCTCTCTTGGAAAGCTCGACGGATACCTCTTTCTCTTCGCCTGCTTTAAGGAATACCTTCTTAAATCCGCGAAGCTCTTTCTTCGGACGGAAAATGGTGGATTCCTTATCGGCAACGTAAACCTCGGCGATTTCCGCGCCGTCTACACTGCCTGTATTCTTTATCTTGAACGAAACCGTAACCGTATCGGTATCCTTCATTTTGTCCTTTGAGAGCTTAATATCGCTGTACTCAAAGGTTGTGTATGAAAGGCCAAAACCAAACGGGAATTCAACATCAATATCGGCTGCGTCATAATATCTGTAACCGATGTAAACCGATTCTCTGTGCTCCGAGGTAACGGGTCCGCCGGGGAAGTTGCCGTAGGTCGGGTTATCCTCAAATGCGCGCGGATAAGTCTCGCTCGTCTTACCGGAGGGATTGACTTTACCGGTAAGGATATTTGCAACGGCGATGCCGCCTGCCTGACCGCCGAGACCGGAATTGAGAAGTCCCTTAACATTTTTAAGCCACGGCATAAGAATTACCGAGCCGCCTGCGATTACAACAACGGTGTTGGGGTTTGCCTCGGCAACCGCAGCAACAAGCTCATTGTGCTCTGCCGGAATTTCAATTCCCTCTCTGTCGTAGCCCTCGCCCTCGAATTCTTCGGTAAGACCTACAAATACAACGGCTACATCAGCCTTAGAAGCGGCCTCTTTAGCCTCTGCTATAAGCTCTGCACTTGTCTTTCTGGGTGTCTTGTCCTTCTTGGAGGGAGCACTCTTATAATAGCCCTGAGCGTAAGAAATGTCTACGCCGAGCTTCTGAAGCTCGTCAAAAGCGTTTGAAAGCTTGGTGGGGTTGATTACGGAAGAGCCTGCGCCCTGGAAGCGCGGTGCCTTTGCCATTTCGCCTATAACGGCAACCTTTTGGCCGTCCTTGAGAGGAAGTATGCCGTCGTCGTTTTTGAGAAGCTGCATTGAGCCCTCGGCTATCTTCTGAGCTATTGCGTGATGAGCGTCAACATCATATGTATGTGTCTTTTCAAGAGCCGGCTTTGATTTGACTATAAGGTCAACTACCGTATCAACTCTCTCATCGAGTATTTTTTCATCAAGCGTACCGTCTTTTACGGCAGCGATGATTCTGTTTGTGTTAAGGTCGCCCGAGCAAGGCATTTCAAGGTCGGTGCCTGCCTTAAGTCCGGGGATTCTGTCAACGGAAGCACCCCAGTCGGTTACGATAAGGCCCTCAAAGCCCCACTCTTTTCTGAGCACCTTTTGCTGAAGCCATTCATTTTCCGAAGCATAAACGCCGTTGATTCTGTTATAAGAATTCATAACCGTCCAGGGCTGAGCCTTTTTAACGGCTATTTCAAATGCGGTGAGATAAGTCTCGCGAAGAGTTCTCTCATCAACTACCTCGTTGACTACCATACGGAAAGCCTCCTGAGAGTTAGCCGCGAAGTGCTTGAGAGAAGTACCTACGCCCTTTGACTGAACGCCGTTTATAACGGCTGCCGCACATTCGCCGGCAAGAAGCGGATCCTCCGAAAAATACTCAAAGTTTCTGCCGCCTACGGGAGCGCGCTTGATGTTTGTACCGGGGCCTAAAATGGTAGATACCTTTTCCTTAAGGCACTCTTCACCCATTGCCTCGCCCTCTTGCTCCAAAAGCTCCGGGTCCCATGAGCAGGACGACGTAGCCGCAGGCGGGAAGCAGGTTGCCGGAACAGAGTTTCCGAGGCCTATGCCGCCCGTTGAGCTCTTTTTGTCCGGATTAGCCTTGCGAAGGCCGTGAGGGCCGTCGGTAATCATTATCTTCGGAAGTCCGAGCTCCGGAGCTTCCTCAAGATGCCAATAGTCATAGCCCGAAACAAAAGCTGCCTTTTGCTCGAGGCTCATTTTTTCCACAATTTCCTTATGCTTCATATTTTTCCTCCGTTTTTTATACAGCACTGCGCTTGAAAAGCCGCGGCACTTGCATTTTTTAAACCAAAATCATTTTACACCCGCAAGGAGTATAATAATATAAATATTCCGTTGTTTTTATAATAATTTACGGATTATTTATAATAATCGACAGCCGCTCTGCCCGAAGTGACTTTTTTAACATACGAAGCCACCTTTTGATGCTCCGGATGAACTTTATAGGCGTTGAGGTCGTCCTCGTTTTCGGTGACAACTGTAAGCATTGCGTCAAAATTACGGTCGCACACCACTTCGTTTTTAATGAAGGTGAGACTTTTGATTTGGGAAATTTTTTCCGGTAACGCAGTAAGACCGGCTCTCACGATTTCGATGTTTTCGTCGAGCGTTTTGCCCTCTGCATCACAGAATTTCCACATTACGTTGTGATAAAGCATTTTCTCACCTCCGAAAAGCCGTTACAAGCTGTAACCGCATAATTATTATATAATTTTAACATAGAAAATCTTAATGGGCAATAGCTTTTTTAGTAAAAACATTGCTAAAGCAGCGTTTTTTTGAGCGTATACGCAGTTCTGCATCGCTTTATGCCGAAAAAGACTGACGGTGAGTCTTAGCCGAGCTTTCGGCAAAACTAAAAAAGCGGAGATTCGCCGCAGCGAACCTCCGTAAAACGAACTTATTTATTTTTGATTGCTGCCGTAGCCGTAACCATATCCGTAACCGTAGCCGTACTTTTTGTTGTAGGACGACATAAAGCGTTTCGGCATACCGCTCTCCGTATCATTGTAGATACATCCGACGAGCTTGGTGCCGGAATTATCGAGGTTTTCAACGGCGCGCTTAATACGTCTTGAAGCAACCATATCGTTTCTGACAACAAGAATTATTCCGTCGGCATAGCTTGAAAGTATCGACGAATCCGCCACAACTCCGCAGGGAGCCGTATCAATTATAATATAATCAAACTCCTTTTCCGCGGATTTGATTATATCGGACATAGCGTCCGTAGAGAGAATCTCCGACGGGTCAAATACGGGCTTTCCGCTGACAAGCAGGAAGAGATTGTATTTTTCCGAATACTTTATCGCCTCGGCGAGAGTCTTTTCGCCGTTTATGACGCCATATACGCCGCCGTCCTCAGAGGCATTGATTCCGAGAAGCTTTGCAACTGCAGGCTTACGCAAGTCGCCATCCACCAAAAGCACCGACTTGCCGTTTTGTGCGAGTGCAAGTGCGATGTTTACCGCGCTTGTCGTCTTGCCCTCGTTTTCGGCTGTACTCGTTACCACAAAAGTTTTGTACTTCTCACGCTGAGCGGTGTGCTCAATCTTTGTTCTTATAATCTTAAAGGTTTCGATGAACGGGAATCCGCTGCGTCTGTCGGAGATAAGCAGAGGCTTATAATCCTCACCCTTTTTCTTCTTTTTACGGTTAACGTGAGCGACCATACCGATAACGTCAACGCCGAGCTTGTTCTTAACATCATCGGCGGTTTTAACCGTATCCTTGGCAATTACCGCGAGAACAATCGCAAATATCGATATGACGAAACCTGCGGCAAAGCCTAGTATAGTATAGATTTTTGCGCTCTCATCGCGGTCCGGAGCACTCGCAAGAAGCGGCGGATCGATAACCGTCAAGGTGGTGCTCGGGAAAGCCGCGTTTATGGCGCTCTCATAGTTATTTACATAGGCATTCGCTATTCCGTATGAAACGTCGGCATTCGGCGTAGTCACGGTAAGATTTATTATAGCCGTGTCTTCAACGGCCTCAACCGAAACCCAGTTCTTTATGTCTAAAACGGAAATATCTTTAAACCCGCTGTTGTCGGCAACTCTCTTTGAAAGCTCTGTCGTTGTAAAAACATATTTGAAGCTCTCGGCAAGCGTTGCGGACGCGTTAAGGTCCGACTGAGTCTGACCCGAAACGGCAAGTGCCGAGGATTTATTGTTTGCTATAAACGTTATCTTAGACGAATACGACGGCGTGTAGGTGAGCTTTGCAACGGCAAAGCCGAGTACAGCCAGCACCACTGCCGAGATAACAACTATTTTCCAATGCTGCAATATTTTTTTGAGGTATATAACGACGCTGTCGAGATTGTCGCTCTCCTCAGCATGAGTTTTCCCCGAAGATGAATATGCCATCTTTTTAACTCCTTTTAAGCTTAATTAACGCAAAACAATTATTTGTATTATATCAAATTCGTCCCGATACTACAATAGAAAAAATAAATTTATATTTTTTTTGAATGCAAATGTCCGTCTTTTATCTCTATAACGCTGTCGGCAACTTCAAAAGCCGCGGTTTTGTGAGAGATAATAACGCACGTTCTGCCTTTTAACGACCTCAAGCCCAAAAGGAGCTTTTTCTCCGTTTCGGCGTCAAGCGCGGACGTCGCTTCGTCAAGCAGCATAACAGGCGCACCCGACAGCACAGCCCTTGCAACTGCGAGGCGCTGAATCTGCCCCTCCGACAGCCCCCTGCCGTTTTCCATAAGGACGGTATCAAGGCCGCTCGGCAGCTCGTTTATAAAATCATAGGCGCAGCTTATTTTTGCCGCCTCGAGCACCTCCTCGTCCGTCGCGGTGCTGTTTGTGAGCTTTATGTTATCGCGTATGGTGCCGCTCATCAGCATATTCCCCTGCGGAACATATGCAAACAGCGGACGCATATATTTGTCGATATGATATTTTTTGCCGCCGGACACAACACTTATACTGCCCTTTTGCGGTGTAAGCACCCCTGTAAGCAGCTTGAAGAATGTGCTTTTCCCGATGCCCGATATTCCCGAAATCACTGTGAAATCGCCCTTGTTTATCCGCACAGAGCCGTCCTCTATTACATTTTCTCTGCCGTAGCCGAAGGTCACGCTCTCCATTTCCATATATGACATCTCATCATATATTTTGCCGACGTCAAGCCCCGGCATATTATATGCGACGCTCTCGGGGAGCGACTCGGTTTCAAGTATCCTGTCGGCGGAGGCGAGCATGGTATAGTATTTCGGCAGATAACCCGACAGACTCGTAACGGGCGTTTGCACCTGACTCACAAGCTGAACTATCGCCGTGAGAGTTCCGAAGGTTATCGCTCCGCGGCTCAGCCTTGCGGCACTCCAAAGCATCGCAAAAAGCCAGCCCACCGAAAATGCCGCCGAAAAGCCTATATTTGCGAAAATCGACCACCTGTTGCGTTTTATTTTAGCATAGTAATTTTCGTCCTGATACACCTTTGAGCGGTCTTTCATCATATCGGCAACGTCAAATATCTTAACGACGAGCAGATTTTCTATTACCTCCTGCATAAAGGAGCGGACTCCGCCGTCGGTTTTTTGCACCGCCTTGTGAAGAGACTTCATTTTGCCGCGAAAGAATCGGGTGAATACAAACAGCAAAGCTCCGCCTGACAGCAATATGAGTGAAAACATCCTGTCAAGCGAAAAAAGAGCCGCAAAGGCGCAAACGAGCCTCGTCACCATAGCAACGGCGGACGGCAATATCGTTACGACGCCGTCGGAAACCACCGAGACGTCACTTGTGAGCCTTGTCATAAGCTCGCCCGTGTGAATCGAGGTGATTTTTTCGTAGTCCTTTTTGAGTATTGATGAAAACAGCTCTGTTTTAATGCTTATCTCGATTTTTCCCTGTACTCTCGCCTCAAGTGCTTTGCAAACAACCTTGAGAAATGTCTGTAAAAGTATGAGTGCGCCCAAAGCGACGCCGTTTTTAATCAGAGCGTTTTTATCGGCATTTTGCGCCGCGTCTATTATATACTTCGCATACAGCGCCGTCATAACTCCGCACACGGAAAACAGGGCGTTGCCGATTATCAGCAGCACCATACGAGGGCTCTCTTTTTTTGAGTGAGAGGCTATCCATTTTTCGGCAGAGCTTTTTTTCACTTACCGAGCTTCCCCCTTATTTTTACTATATATTTCCTTACGGGAAACAGAAATTTCCAAAGCTTAACATAGAGGCGATATCTACGGCTGCCCACGGAAAAGGTTTTTCCCTTGCGCGTTATAAACGCAACCTCGCCTATTATGTTCTTATCGGTTATGCCGTGCTCCCTGACCCATTGATTGTCGCCGCACATAACGTATCCGTTTTCGTCCTCGCCGACTTTTCTGTGCAGCACAAATGCACCGTCGTTTCGGCGGTAAAACGGAATAGTATCTTTTTCAAGCGGCAAAACGGCACTTTTAAGCGTAACCTTGTCTCTGCCCGCCACAAGCAGCGGCAGCATGCTCGTTCCCGTAATCGGTAAAACGACCGTTCCGCCGGCTGAGAGCTTCTCCTCGATTATCGGGAGCAGCTCCTCTAATTTAACTCTTTTTTTGCCGTCCAAAATATCATTCCTCTAAGAGTCCGTTTTTGCGGAGCTTTTCAAGATAGCGGTCAATATCCTGCGCCGCGGTCTTTTCGTCTGTATCGTACCGTGAGAGCACGCTTTTCAAAAGCTCGTCGCGCGTGGTTTCCTTTTCGAGCTTGCCCCACAAAAATGCGCCGACGGGATTCAGGGTTATCATGCCCGTGAAGTCCGCCTGAACGGCTCCGACCGGCACAACTACATAGCTTCCGGCAACCCCACTTAGCATAAAGCCGTCTTTAATTTTCATATACCAGCACTGCCTTTCTTTTTCTTAAGCTCTCGGATTTTGTCTGTAATATTCCTCTATTCCGTCATACGACACGTGCGCCGCCGACGGGTCCATATTGCATTTGAGCAAAAAGACCGGCACCTCTTTTAAAAGAGCGTCGAGCAGCCTCAAAAGGACACCCATATACTGCGGTGTTTTCGGGCGCACGGTCTGTGACATAAACAGCGGCACGGCACTCGCCGGACTTATTTTTTCAATACTGTTCTTTTGGCTTCTCTCTATAAACACAACAGCCCTTATCGGGGCCGCGGCGTTTCTGCTCTCGTCGTTTTTGCCGCTGAACGGTGTGCCGTAGGCAACTGCGCCGCTTTCGTTTATGATAATAGCCGGCTTATCGTCGTTTAATATATATGCGTCGGGAAATTCCGAAAGCCAAAGATGCGTGTGCGTGGATTTGCCGGTTCCGCTGCGCGCGGAAAAAAGATAGGCGTTGCCGCCGCGGCACACGCACGACGAGTGAAGCATAAAGCCGTTAAATTCAAGCAGCTTTAAATAAAACGCCTCGCCCGTCCACACATATCGGCACTCATCGAGCGACAGCATGGGATAGCTTTGCCGCCTACGCATAAAAAAGTCATCGTCGAGTTCTATTTTTATGTCGGTTTTTTTATCGTCACTTGTGAGATACGGTCTGCTGCGCTCAAGAAGCAGTCCGTCTCCCGTCTCAAATTCAACCGTCAGACCGGCTATTTCGAATTTTTCCAAAGCGCACCTTCCCATCTTCAGTCTTCCCGTTGATTGTAACATTTTTTTGCTTTTTTGTATAGTCCGATTTTACGCGAATATAAAACAAGAGCCGAGCTTACGTTTTACGCAGGCTCGGCTTATTTATTTTCTTATTGCGCGCTTTCCCGATCGCCGTCACAAGAATACACAAGCGGCATTTTTACCGTCGCCTTAAACAGGTCGCCGTCTATTGAGAGTTCAAGCTTTCCGCCCTGAAGCGTGCACAAATCCTTTGCTATCGAAAGCCCGAGGCCGCTGCCCTCCATGGTACGTGACTCGTCTCCGCGTACAAAGCGCTGAGTCAGCTCATCGGGGTCTATATTCAACTTTTCGCGTGAAGTGTTTTTTATCGTTATTGTACCGTATGAGCTGTCCCTGCCGACGTCTATATATACTCTCGTACCGGGGAGAGCATACTTTTTGACGTTGCTCAAAAGATTGTCTATGATTCGCCACGTCTTTTGGCTGTCGGCGTATATAACGATCGGCTCCGTCGGCTCGTTGAGCACCGCGTCGAGATTTCTCTCCTCAAAAGCGTCGGACATTTCACCGACCGCCTGAACCGCAAGCTCATGGAGATTAACATTCATCTTGTTAAACGTCACGGCTCCCGATGACGCCTTTGACGCCTCGACAAGGTCCTCGATAAGTCTTTTTAGCCTTATGGATTTTTCATCGAGCACGTTTATATATTTTTGTGCCGAAATATCGTCTATGTCGCACTTTTTGAGCAAATCGACATATGAGATTATCGAAGTGAGCGGCGTTTTAAGGTCGTGCGACACATTTGTTATAAGCTCGGTTTTCATTCTTTCGCCCTTTACCGCCTCGTTTATCGCCTTTTGCATCTCCTCCTGCGTAAGGCTGAGATTGAGCGCCAGCGTTTTTAAGGGCTCAGGCATATTTTCCGAATAGATGTTTTCGGGAGGCTCTCCGTTTTTTGCGTTCTCCGACGCCGCTATTATGCGGTCAAGCGACAGCACATATTTCCACATAAGCGAAACAGTCAGAATATTATACAGCAGCAGCACCGCTATAAGAAGAACGAACCAAAATCCTCTGCACATAGCCGCAACGCCGGTCAGCACGGTGTTGCCGATTATATAGCCTATAAGCACAAGCAGTACACGGCGCCTTAAGCGCACCGGCTTTTCACGAAGCCTTTTAAGCGGCGAAAATAATTTCCCGATAAACCTTATAACATACCAAACAAGCGTTGATCGAAGCCAGTTCTTTTTCGCCTTGTAATATTTAGAAACAGAACAGAGCCACTCAAGCAGCACAGCCCACACCGCAACGGCAATAAGCGACATAACCACAAACATCATAAGCGCTTTGCCGTCGGCATAGTAATCGAAAGCATGTTTGTAATCGGCTGCCAAGGTTAAAATTCCGTAAACTCCCGCCCCCGCAACAGCGGCAGCCAAAACAAAATGCAAGTCCGTCGGAAGCTTGTCGAGAAACGAAAATTTGATTTTTTCGGGGCCTGCCGTCTCGCCTGCCGCATATATAAGGTAAACCGACACCATGGCAAGAACAAGCATAGATGCAAGGCTTAAAAATATATAGTTGTATGTATCGGCACTGCTTTTTACCATCTCCGACTGCATATTGTAATAATCGTCGCCTTCCGACAGCGTTTCGGGAAGCATCAGAATTATGTCATAGCCGTTGTTTGAAAAGCATGAGCCGAGGACGTTTGACAGCGTGCGTTTATAGTAGTAATCCGACTTAAGGCTAAAATAGTATTTATCGCCGCTCTGTACGGTATAGAGCGTATCGCGGGTTATTTGCGGACTTGCCGCGACAAGTCCTCCGTCGGCAGTATAGACCATATACCATCTGCTTCCGCTTGTAAACGCCGAATAATCTCCCGATTTTTTAATTTCGTTCGCTTTCTCCTCGCTCGTTTCCGTCTCAAGATTTGTGATTATTTCGCCGGTAGACGGATTATATATATAGTATTTAAGGTTCTTTATATTTTTGATGCTGCGGCTCTCCATGGCGACCGTTGTTTCATACTCACGGCGCGCCGCAGACATAACCTGAGAATATGCGTTGCTTACGAGCGATACCAGTTCCTCGTCCGTGGTGGAGGTTGTAAAGGTGACATTCCCCGAATCTCCGCTCTTAAGCGAATAGCTCTCACGGCAGCCGTCATAGTAGTCCTTGTCGTAATTCGGCGAAACTACGTTGTCGGAGCGGGAATAGGCAGAGACGTTTTCGTAGACATTTGTCGTATATGCGGAAGCACCGGCCCCCGTAACATCGTCGCTCTTTTGAGAAGAGGAATACTCGGAAGCGGCATATTTATCACGATATGCCGCCACAGCCTCTGACATACATTCCTTTTTGAAGCGCTCCAGCTCCGTGCGAGCCGCGCTCAGCTCCTCGTCGAAAGTGCTGTAATACGTGCTTTTATATGCGTCCCACGTCATAAGGCCGCTGCCGGCATATATTGACTGCACATCGGAGTTCAGCTTCGATGCAAACAGCGACGTTTCGGTCATATCAAGACTTTTTGCCGGCTTAGTAAGGATTTCCGAGCCGTATCTGAACAGGTCGTTTATAGCCTCAACCGCACAAATCGCCGAGGAAAACGCAAGCAACGCCGCAACAAAAAATGCAACGAGCTTTAATCCGAACGAAGTTTTAAAGCTTTTCGATTTTATAGCCAATGCCCCACACCACCTTTAAATATTTCGGCTCTTTGGGATTTATCTCTATTTTTTCTCTTATTCTGCGTATGTGCACGGTCACGGTTTTTTCCGTCTGGAACGACGGCTCCTTCCACACCGCTTCGTATATCTGATTCGTAGAGAGAACTCTGCCGATATTTTTCATAAGATATTCGAGTATGCCGTATTCCGTAGCGGTAAGCTTGACTTTTTCGCCGTCGAGCGTAATCTCTTTGGAATCGAGGTCAAGAGCGAGCCCTCCCGTAACTATAAGGCTGTCCTTTTTCTCCATACTGCCGAGCGAAACATAACGCCTTATCTGCGATTTCACCCGTGCCATAAGCTCAAGCGGATTAAACGGCTTTGTCACATAGTCATCCGCTCCGAACGAAAGACCCGTTATCTTGTCCGTATCCTCACTCTTGGCAGAGAGTAGGATTATCGGTATGTTTTTGCTCTCACGGAGCTTCAGCGTTGCGTTGAGCCCGTCGAGGTCAGGCATCATTATATCGAGAATTATACATTGCAGATCGTTTTCCTCCGCTGTTTTTAGTGCCTGCCTGCCGTTTTCCGCCTTAAAAACCTTATACCCCTCAAGATTTAAATATATTTCGAGTGAGTCGAGTATCGCTTTGTCGTCGTCACACACAAGAACGTTATACATAACTTTGCCCCTCTTCCGTATTTTTCGCCTGCTCGGCTGATTTTATTTTAACAGATTATCACACAAAACGGAATACAAATATTTTGTATCTCCGTTTTTCGAGACGACTCCCTACACAGTAAGTTTATACAACATCGAAATTACAAAAGCATATACAAAAAATTACAATTCGGTTAAATTTAAAAAGGTGCCGCGAAAAATATTTTATATTGTTAAATCCCTTTTCGTATGATATAATTTACAGTGTATAAATATTATTATTTCGCGCCCTGTAAGGCGGGGCTTGTGGGAGGATATGTCTTGGCGGTATTAAAGGATGTAAAAAGGCTCGTTGTCAAAGTGGGAACCTCCACGCTTGTCTACGACAACGGAAAAACAAATATAAGAAGAATGCATAAGCTTATCTCGGTACTCTCGGATATCGAAAATTCGGGCATCAAGGTAACTCTCGTCTCCTCCGGCGCGATAGGTGTCGGCACGGGAAAGCTCGGGCTCCCGGAGCGTCCGAAGGACACTCCCGGCAGGCAGGCGGCGTCCACCGTAGGTCAATGCGAGCTTATGTATATGTATGACAAGATGTTCAGCGAATACGGCCATAAAATAGGCCAACTCCTGTTCACAAAAAGCGACGTGGAGTCCCCCGAAAGGCGCAAAAATCTTATAAATACCTTTGATAAGCTCTTCTCATACGGCGCAATTCCCGTAGTAAACGAAAACGACGCAATAGGCGTTGAGGAAATTGTCTACGGCGACAATGACTGTCTCTCGGCGATAGTCGCAAAGCTCATAGGAGCCGACGCGCTGATAATCCTCACCGACATAGACGGGCTTTATAACGGTAACCCCACAGTTGACGAGGACGCCGAAATAATACCCACCGTAACCGAGATTACAGACGAGCTTATAGGCTTTGCGGGCGGTCACGGCTCAAAATTCGGCACCGGCGGAATGGTAACAAAGCTGCACGCGGCTCAAATAGCCATGAGCGCGGGAATAGATATGATAGTTATGAACGGCTCCGCTCCCGAGGACATATACAAGGCTCTCGACGGCAAACAAATAGGAACATTTTTTGTAGGTAAAAAGGATTGAGACAAAATGACTGATACCGAGCTTAAATGCCGAAACGCAAAGGAGGCTGCGAAAAAGCTCTCAACAGCCTCGACAAACGATAAAAACAAGGCTCTTTTACTTATAGCCGAAGAGCTTAAAAGTAACAAGGATTATATTCTCCGCGAAAACGATAAGGATATGAAGGTTGCCGAGGAGAACGGTCTGCCAAAGGTTCTTTTGGACAGACTTCTTCTCTCTCCCGACAGGATAGACGGTATGGCAAAGGGCGTTATTGAGGTTGCCGACCTGCCCGACCCCGTCGGTAAAACACTCTCCGATATAACAAGGCCGAACGGCCTTCGGGTCAAAAAGGTTTCGGTGCCTCTCGGAGTCATCGCCGTTATATTTGAAGCTCGCCCCAACGTCACGTCCGATGCGGCTTCGCTTTGCCTGAAATCGGGCAACTGCTCCGTGCTTCGCGGCGGCAGGGAGGCGATACACTCGAACACCGCAATATTTAATGTAATGCGCGCCGCCCTCAAAAAATCGCCCTTACCGGAGGACTGCATACAGTTTATAACCGACATTTCTCACGAGAGTGCCAACGAGCTTATGACCATGAACAAATATGTAGACGTGCTGATTCCGCGCGGCAGCGCAAGGCTTATAGGCACGGTAGTCAAAAACTCCACCGTCCCCGTTATAGAGACAGGCGTCGGCAACTGCCATATTTACGTCGATAAGGACGCCGACCTCGATATGGCGGCCGACATCATATTTAACGCCAAGACATCGCGCCCGTCCGTATGCAACGCAGCCGAGAGCCTTTTAATTCACAAGGACGTTGCCGAAAAGGCGCTGAAGCTCATCAAAAAGCGACTTGACGAAAAAAATGTCGAGCTGCGCGGCGACAAGACATCTAAAGAGATACTCCCCGATATAAAGGAAGCCTCCGAGGACGACTGGGGTCGCGAGTACCTCGACTACATAATGTCGGTAAAGATAGTAGATAATATCGACGAGGCCATAGAGCATATCTATAAATACGGAACGGGTCACAGCGAGTGCATCGTCACCGAAAATGACGAGGCGGCAAACGAATTTATGTCGAGAGTGGACGCGGCGGCGGTCTATCGCAATGCCAGCACGCGCTTTACCGACGGCGGCGAATTCGGCTTCGGAGCGGAAATAGGCATATCCACGCAAAAGCTCCACGCGAGAGGCCCTCTCGGTCTGCCGCAGCTCACGTCGTTTAAATACGAAATTTTCGGAAACGGTCAGATAAGATAAGTTAGGAGAGTCAGAATGTCTGAGGCTAATGTAAATAAAAAGCGTAAAAACCGATGGGCGTTCCCCCTGGGCCTTGTAATAACGGTATTTGCCGTAATAGGTCTTGTCTGCGTAATTCTCGCCGGAGTAAACGCCACAAAAAAAGCGGTAATCAAAAGCAAAAACATGGACGAATACAATACCATGCTGACGCCTGTCGTGATGAACGACCCCGACCCGTTTGACGACATCACAAAGGCAAATAAAAATCAGCTTATTGACATTTCCGTTTGGTCTATTTTAAAGAGCAACCTCTCGCCGGACAAATACGAGTACGGCGAAGACGGTATGATAATTCCCGAGGAGGACGTAACCGCCGAATTTCACAAGCTTTTCGGTACGGACACCGAACCCGAGCACGCCACGGTAAACGGCTACGGCTACACGTTCACCTATGATTCGGCTAAACACACATACTCTATCCCGCTTACCGGCATTGTCCCGACCTATACGCCCGACGTTATAAAGGTTCAGAAAAAAAGCGGAGCCGTGGTTTTGACCGTCGGATACCTTGCAGGCGACCAATGGGCACAAAACAGCGAAGGCGATATGGTGGCTCCCGAGCCCGACAAATATATGAAAATCACTTTAAGGGAAAAAGACGGCAGCTATTATATAAATTCAATTCAGGCTACATCTTCACCCGAGACGGCAACCACCGCCGTTCAGCCCGTCACCGAGGCGCCGACAGAAGCACCCGAAACCGCCTCTTCCGCAGAGGCTGCGAGTGAAACTCAGCCCGTCTCAGACGGAACCGACGCGTCTGACACCGCAGCCGAGAGCGATACGGCTTCGGCAGACACAGCCGCGGCGGCGTGACAGTCAATTTTTAACTAAAGACTTTGTGTTAAGATTATTCGGCTTTCTAAGGGAAACCGACAGCGTTATAAAAAGGAGAAATTATGGTAAAAATATCACCGTCAATTCTCTCAAGCGATTACGGCAATCTTGAGAGCGAGCTTAAAAAAATGGAGGAATGCGGCGCGGATATGATTCACGTAGACGTTATGGACGGGCATTTTGTCCCGAACATCACGCTCGGCGCGCCGATAGTAAAGTGTATAAGAAAAGCGACAAAGCTTACCTTTGACGTGCATCTTATGATAAGCGACCCTTATAAATACGTGCCGGACTTCGCAAAGGCGGGCTCCGACATAATCACATTCCACACGGAGTCGGACTCCGATACGGAAAAGACGATAGACGAAATCCTGTCACTCGGCAAAAAGGCGGGACTTTCGGTAAAGCCCGGAACTCCGATAGAGGAGATATATCCGTATCTCGACAAGCTCTCACTCGTGCTTATAATGACGGTTGAGCCCGGCTTCGGCGGCCAAAGCTTTATGGAGGATATGATGCCCAAGGTCACCGCTGTTAAAAACGAAATAGAACGCCGCGGGCTCAAGGACATCGACATTGAGGTTGACGGCGGAATAAATAAAGACACAATTTCGGTTGCCGCAAAGGCAGGTGCCAACGCATTTGTTTCCGGAAGCGCGCTCTTCGGCAGCGACGACATAAAAAAGACCATAGCCGACTTCAAGAGGTCAGCGACGATATAAAATCGCGGCTTATAAGATTTTTGTGCTCGAAAAGGTACTCTCTTGTGCCGACAGACGCCCTCACCGGGTTCCCGAATTCGCTGAGCACAAAAAATATTTCTCTTGAAAAGACCGCATACGGCAGAACGCAGGCGGCATAGCTGTTGCCGTCAAAAAAAAGACTCGCCTGTCTTATTTTTTCGCGGTGAGGCAAAAGCCCCCTTGCAAGTCTGAAAATGTCGTCCGTCTGCGGTAAAACACAGACGTATCCCGAAAACGGCCTTTTGGTTTTTATGCCCTTAAAGCAGAGAATCATAATACACCCTTCGTCCGTCTCCATAACGTCCACGTTCATTTTGTCAAAGGAGGTTATGTCACGGCGAATATGTCTTTGTGCTCTTTTCATTACGTCATTTATAAGGCGTCTGGTTTTCGGATTTTTACAGTCCATCTCCTCAGGACAAAGCTCATAGCGCGACAGCTCGTTTGACGAGAGCTCGACTATCACTCTGTCCCCACGGCTTTTATGTATATTCATAGGAAAGCCTCCCCAAAATAAAAATTATCTCTTTACATCATATTGTCGGAACGCTTGTTTCGCAATGAATAAAATATGGAAAACAGGTGAATTTTTTGGAACAAAGCAAAACATCTGCCGGCATTTCGGCCGAGAGCGCCGCAAAAGTGCGCAGCGAAATTTCAATAACACGCAGATACTTTGCCGATATGCTTATCCTTATGGTCGTTCCGGCCGTGATGGCTTGGTATTACTACGGCGGCAGAGCCGTGCGCCTTATGGTGCTTTCCGTGCTTACGGCCGTGCTCTGCGAAGCCGCAGGCTCGTTTATTTTCAAAGCTCAAGTCTCCGTTTCCGACCTCTCGGCGGTCGCCACGGGCCTTATGACGGCACTTTGTATGCCCGCATCCGCTCCGTACTATCTGCCGTGCATAGCCTCGGCTTTTGCCGTTATCGTCGCAAAGCTGCCGTTCGGCAATGCGCGTTCTCATATGTTTACGCCGGCAGCGGCAGGCATAGCCTTTGTCACAATATGTATGCCGGATAAGGTCTTTTCTTATCCGGCAATACTCTCGTCCGGCACTGCCGCCGTTTCGGGAGGGCAGGGATTTTTCCCCGGCACGTCTATCGCATATATGCTCTCGCAAAAAAACTCGGTCGGCACCGGCCTTTTAAACTATGTTGACGTGCTTGTAGGCTCGGTTTCCGGCCCTATGGGCGCAACCTGCTCGATAGCACTTTTCGGAGCACTCCTGTTTCTCGCTGTAAGACGCCCGAAAAATTTCACCGTTTCCGTATCCTTCCTCGCGGTCTGTTTTATTTACGCGCTCCTGTTTCCGCGCGTGCTGACGGGCCGTTTCGTCTCGGCATTTATGGAAATATGCGGAGGAATGCTTTTGTTTTCATCGGTATTCTTTTTGACCGACGACAAGCTTCTTCCGAAAAGCTTTTACGCAAGGATATGCTACGGTGCGGCAGCAGGGCTTATGTGTATGATAATGCGCTCTGTGGGCAAATTCGAAGACAGTACGGTCTTTGCCGTACTGCTTGCAAACGGACTTGTCACCGCATTTGACAAGCTGCCGCTTACAAAGCGCGAAAGACATCTTGTTGCGGCGGAAAACGCCAAGGTGCGCGCAGCTCTCGCGGACAAGCTCGAAGAAAAGGCTCTCGAAAACGGGAAAGGCGGTGCCGAAAATGCCTGATAAAAAGAAAAAAAGCGTTTCCGTTATCAGAAGCAGCGCGATAATCAAAAATCCCGTGCTGTTTGAAGCCATAGGCATTGCACCCGTCGTTGCCATGGCGGTATCGCTCAAATCCGCCATAATTCTCTCGTTTGTGTCCTTAGTTGAGCTTTTACTTATAGAATGTCTCGCCTGCCTGCTTATGAAAAAGCTGAAGGGCAGCGTGCGAAAAATGATATATGCGATATTGGGATTGCTTATAAACATACCTCTGTTTATGCTTTTCCGATACCTTGCCCCCAACGAAACGGCGAGCGCAGGTATATTTTTGCCGCTGCTTGCGGTAAATTCACTTATCGCGCTGCACTGCGAACGGTTCGCGGTTAAGCACAATTTTAAGGCCACCGCTCTCGATGCCGTTTCGGCAGGCTTCAGCTATGCCGCGGTAATACTCATAGTAGGCCTTATCCGTGAAATACTCGGCAGCGGCACGATTTACAGCGTAAAACTGAACATTCCGGTAAAGCTGCCGGGCCTTTTAATGCCGTTCGGCGGATTTTTACTGCTCGGCTTTATGGCTGCGGCGTTAAAGGCGATAATAAACAAAAAATACCCCGAAAAGCATCCCGACGCCTCGTTTGACCTATCCGAAGTCAAGCAGTCGCACGTTATAAAGCTGCGCGAATTTCTCGACACCGACCTTGACTTTTTTGAGTTAGGAGAGGAAGAACCGCAAAACGAAAAGGAAAAGCCTCACACCGACAAAAGGAAAAGCTCCGCGGCTAAGCGAAAGGCTCCGTCATTATCCGTCAAAAAGACCACATCCGCTCCGGCAAAGAGCAAAAAAGGTACAGGCAAAAACGGCGCGAGCAGAAGCGGTGCCGCCGACACCGAGCGGCAAAAAGACAAAAACTTCGGCTCCTCCTCCGAATTCGAAGAGATACTCTCGGAGCTTGAGAAATACAAGCAGTACACTGCTTTTGACGACAGTTCAGCGTCACATAGCGACACGGACAAAAGCCCGGAAAAGGACGGCGGCGCGGAAACACAACAACCGAAGGGCGGTGAAGACAAATGAGTGTCATAGCAAATCTTTTTTCGGCGGCGATGTACGCATTTGTGCTTCAAAACCTGATTTTTACCGGCGGCTACGGTGCCTCGGAGGCTGTCAGAATGGCGGCGAAGCCGAAGCAGCTTTTCCCGCTCACGGCGTTTATCACATTCTTTTCGACATTCGGCAGTATTTTTTGTGTACTGCTTGAGCAGATATCGTTTATAAGTGCTCTCAGCGAAATACAGCATTCGCTTATTTTCCTGCTTGTGATATGCATTTTGTATGTTCTTATGCTCATTTTGCTGAAGGCTGTTTTCAAGGCCAAAAAGCGAACCGTAAGGCGTCTCGGCGTGGCGGCATTCAATACCCTTGTGCTTGCCGTACCGTTTATAAATTACCGCGCGACCTTCGGCATAGCCGAGGCGATAGGCGTAGGTATAGGCTCCGGACTTGCCTTTATAGTTGCGGTGCTTATGATAAATTTCGGACTGCGCCGCTTGGTAGAAAACAAAAATATTCCGGAATGCTTTAAGGGCACGCCGGCAGTATTTATATATGTTTCGATTTTGGCGCTCGCTTTTTCGGGCGTCTCAGGCAAAGGATTATCATTGTAAAGGACCGTAGAAAATGGCGTTTGACAACAGAGATATTAAGCCCCGTAAAAAGAGCTATTATCCGTTTTCAAAAAATTATCCGGGCAGACGCTCGGGTACATCATATGCGATAGGCGAAAGCCGCACCCGAAAGAAAAAGGAAAAACGCAAAAAAATCGTCTTCTCGGTTTTTCTTGTGTTCTTCTTCGTGCTTGTGTTTGTTATTGCCGCGGTTTCCATTAACCTGTCGAAAAAGCCGTATGAGCATGAGCTTACGGGCGTTCCCGCCGAATATGACGGCAAGCTGCGCGCTCTTTATATGCCCGACGACGTTCTTGACGGCGGTATAGCCTTTGACCTTTTTAAAACGGAGCTCACCGAAACAAAGGCGAACGCCGTTGTAATTGATTTTAAAACGAAGGACGGCTATCTCAATTACGTATCCTCCGTCGGTACGGCGAACGACATAGGTGCGTCGTCCAAGGCTTATCAGAACGCGTTTGCGACAATCGACAGGCTTAAAAGTGCCGGCTATAAAATAATTGCAAGAATTTATTGCTATGAGGACAGCGTTGCCGCATCACACCTCGGCGCCGCTGCCGCCGTGACAAATTCGGACGGCACACTGTGGCTCGACAACAGCGCTCAGCACGACGGCGAGCCGTGGCTGAACCCGTATTCCCCCGTCGCGGAGAAATATCTTTTGAGCATTGTGAGCGAGGTTTCCTCTCTCGGTGTTGACGCCGTTATACTCGATTCCGTGGAATTTCCCGAGAGTATTTACCTCGACAAGGCGGTATTTTCGGGCGAAGAAAAGAGCATAGAGAGCCGCAACGCGGTTTTACATTCATTTATAGAAAAGGTTAAAAACGTGCTCGGCGACAAGCCGCTCTGCGTTATGCTCAGCGCCGCGGACGCGCTCGGCGGAAACACCGCCCGCTATGACGGCTCTCTCTTTGACAGCGCCGCCGATTTTGTGGCTGTGGACTTCAGAAAATCGTCGCAGAGAGACGGCTTTGCTTACGGAGAAAAAACATATTCCGCCGAAACCACCGATGAAAAAGCTCTGGTTACGGACTGTATACCGCTCTTAAGCTCAAAGCTTGACGAAAACTATCAGACCGGCGGATTTATACCGGTAATTGACGACAGCTCGATTATTTCCGAGCTTGACAGCCGAAATGTCAACAATTATGTTTTATTCGTCGAGGGATAAGCTATTATTTTAAAAATACTTGACAAAAGTTCATTTTTCTGTTATTATCGCACTTAAGATATTCCTTATGAAGGGGAGTAGCTTTTACCCGGTGGTCAACATCATGTTGCCTTTCGGCTTCTGGTCACCGAGCCTTATTAAGGTAGCAAGACCTTCGGCAGAGCTAAATTCTGTCGAAGGTCTTTTTTCTTAAAAAAACGGCTGCTCTTTTTTAAAAAACAGGGAGGAAAAAAATGAAATACTATCTTGAAAGCTCTTCCGAGGTTTTCGGCGAAGTAAAAAGCACCGAAAACGGTCTCACTTCCGAGCAGGCACGCCGGCGTTCTGCCGAAACCGGCAAAAACAAGCTTGCCGAGGGCAAGAAAACGCCGCTGATACTGCGTTTTCTCTCGCAGTTTGCCGACCCGATGATAATCATCCTCATTGCCGCGGCGGTAATATCGGCAATAACCTCCGTATTGCAAAAAGAATTCCCATCGGACGTTATCATTATAATGTTCGTCGTAATAGTTAATGCCATACTCGGCGTATATCAGGAGAGCAAGGCCGAAAAGGCCATAGAGGCTCTTCAAAAAATGGCTGCCGCAACAACAAAGGTCTTGCGCGACGGCAAGGTATGCGAAATACCGAGTGAGGACCTTACCGTAGGCGACGTTGTACTGCTTGAAGCGGGTGACGCTGTTCCGGCGGACGGCAGAATTTTTGAAAGTGCAAGCCTTAAAATCGAGGAATCGGCACTTACGGGTGAATCCGTACCCGTCAACAAATTCATAAAAGCCATAGGCCTTGAGGGGCAAAAAGACGTCCCACTCGGCGACCGAAAAAATATGATGTATATGGGTTCAACCGTTGTTTACGGCCGAGGCAAGGCCGTTATAACAAGCATCGGTATGGACACCGAAATGGGCAAAATAGCAGGTGCGCTCTCAAGCGCAAAGGATGAGCAGACGCCGCTTCAGAAAAAGCTCGGTCAGCTCTCAAAAATCCTCAGTTTCATAGTCCTCGGAATATGCGTATTTATGTTCGCCTTCGATATAGTCAGAGCTCTTGTAACAGGCACGGAAATGAATCTTGACTTCCTGCTCGGCTCGTTTATGCTCGCCGTATCGCTCGCGGTTGCCGCTATCCCCGAGGGTCTTGCGGCGGTGGTAACGGTTGTGCTTTCGATAGGCGTTACCAATATGTCAAAGAAAAATGCCATCATCCGCAAACTCACCGCAGTTGAAACTCTCGGTTGCGCACAGATAATCTGCTCCGATAAAACCGGTACGCTCACTCAGAACAAGATGACCGTAGTCGAGCATTACTGTGACAACGAAAAAATGCTTGCCGAGGGCATGGCTCTCTGCACGGACGTAAATCTTGACGATGACGGCAATCTTGTAGGCGAGCCCACGGAAATGGCTCTTGTGGCATACTCTATGTCGCTCGGTATGAATAAAAACGAGCTTCTGAAGAGCGCGCCGAGAGTCGGCGAGGCTCCATTTGACTCAAATCGTAAAATGATGTCCACAATTCACAAGACTGCGGACGGAATATTACAGTTCACCAAGGGTGCTCCCGACGAGATATTAAAGCACTGCACAAAGATATTCAAAAACGGCGAAGTCAGCCCTCTTACGGACGCAGACAGAGATGCCGTGCTCAAAAAGAATAAGGAATTTGCCGACAGAGCACTTCGAGTTCTCGCCTGCGGCTACAAGCAGCTTTCATGTGTTCCCGAGGATCAGTCGCCCGATAATATCGAAAACGAGCTCGTCTTCTGTGGCCTTGTGGGCATGATTGACCCCGTAAGGCCCGAAGTTAAGGCGGCAATCGAGGAATGTCGCGCTGCCGGCATAAGACCCATAATGATAACCGGCGACCACAAGGACACCGCTGTTGCAATAGCCTTGGAGCTCGGTATTATAAAGGACAAGAGCGAGGCCATAACCGGCGCGGAGCTTGATGATATTTCCGATGAGGACTTCAAAGAAAAGGTCACACAGTACTCGGTATATGCCAGAGTTCAGCCCGAGCATAAGGTAAGAATAGTAAATGCCTGGAAGAGCCGCGGTATGATAACGGCAATGACTGGTGACGGCGTAAACGACGCCCCCTCCATTAAGAGCGCGGACATAGGCGTAGGCATGGGCATTACAGGTACTGATGTAACAAAGAACGTTGCGGATATGGTTCTTGCCGACGATAACTTCGCCACCATAGTATCTGCTGTGGAAGAGGGCAGACGAATTTACGACAACATAAGGAAGTCAATTCAATTCCTGCTCTCGTCAAATCTCAGCGAGGTAATGGCTATTTTCACAGCCAACCTGCTCGGCTTCACAATATTAAAGCCCGTACATCTTCTCTGGATAAACCTTGTTACCGACTGCTTCCCGGCCCTCGCCCTCAGTATGGAGAAGGGCGAAAAGGACCTTATGAAACGTCCGCCGCGTAAATCATCGGACGGCATTTTTGCAGGCGGCGTCGGCTTTGACGTAGTATACCAAGGGCTTTTCGTAACACTTCTGACACTTGCCGCTTACTTCATAGGCCACTTTATGGAGGCAGGCAGATGGGAGCTTACCGAGAGTGCCGACGGTATGACCATGGCATTCCTTACAATGTCAATGTGCGAAATATTCCACTCGTTTAATATGCGTTCGCAGCACGGCTCAACCGTATCAATGCTCCTTCACGGCAGCTTCAACAAATACATTTTCGGGTCAACCGTGCTTTCGCTCATAACGACTGCGCTCGTTATAGAAGTACCGTTCCTTGCAGACGCTTTTGATTTCACCACTATTGACGCTCGCGAATTCTTCACGGCTCTCGGTCTTGCGTTCCTGATAATTCCTCTCGTTGAAATTGTCAAGGCAATAGAGCGTGCCGTTATAAAGAACAAAGCCAAAAAGCAGACCGTAAAATAAGCTTTGGCGACAAAACAAATATATGTTTTTCAAGGCACGGCAGTAGTTCTTACTGCCGTGCCGTTTTATTTATCCCGCAGCGGCTTAATACTGGATTTTTGCGGTGATTTATGTTACCATAATAAAAAAGGCATCGGCGATGGGCGCCACCATTTAAAAAGGAGCGGAAAATATGAATCTTATATTCTTAGGAGCCGCACACGAAGTCACGGGAAGCTGCACGCTTCTCACCGCCTGCGGCAAGAACATTTTGATTGACTGCGGTATGGAGCAGGGACCCGACACATATAAAAACCGGGACATTCCCGTATCTCCCGCCGATATAGACTGCGTTTTTCTGACCCATGCTCACATAGACCATTCCGGCAAGCTGCCGTACCTTACGGCAAACGGATACAAAGGGCCGATTTACGCAACAGCGTCCACAGCGAAGCTCTGCAAAATTATGCTTGAGGATTCTGCGCACATACAGCAGTTTGAAGCACAATGGCGCAACCGAAGGGCAAAACGCTCGGGCGAAGCGGGATATGTTCCGCTCTACACCGTAGAGGACGCTCAAAAATGCTGTTCTCAGTTTTTGAGGTGCGAATACGGTGTGGATTATCACGTTTTTGACGGTGTATCCATAAGCTTTACCGATGCGGGTCATCTTTTGGGCTCATCGAGCATTACAATAAACGTCACCGAAAACGGGGAAACCGAAAAAATAGTTTTTTCCGGCGACATAGGCAATACCGACCAGCCGATAATACGCGACCCGCAGTACATTACCGACGCCACCTACGTCATAACCGAAAGTACCTACGGCGACCGCAGTCACGGTGAAAGACTCGACTACATATCACAGCTCGTACCCATACTTGACCGCACCTTTGCGCGTGGCGGCAATGTAGTTATACCGTCGTTTGCAGTCGGCAGAACTCAGGAGCTTTTATACTTTATAAGGCAGATAAAGGAAGAGCGTATGCTCAAAAACTACAACGACTTCCCCGTATATGTGGACAGTCCCCTTGCAGTTGAGGCCACCAACGTTTTTTGCGACAGCTATTCCGACTTTGACGACGAGGCGGCGTCGCTTATCGAAAACGGTATAAATCCGATAGCCTTTCCTAACCTTTATGTCTCCGTGACAAGTGAGGAATCAAAAGCAATAAACTCAGACCCCGCTCCGAAGGTCATAATTTCGGCGAGCGGAATGTGCGAGGCCGGCAGAATCCGCCATCACCTAAAGCACAATTTGTGGCGACCCGAATGTACGATTTTATTCGTCGGCTACCAAGCCGTAGGAACACTCGGCAGAGCCATAACCGACGGTGCGACGGACGTAAAGCTCTTTGACGAAAAAATCCATATAAGCGCGGAAATAGAGCAGCTTCACGGCATAAGCGGTCACGCCGACAACGATGGCTTGTTAAAGTGGATGAAAAGCTTTAAAGCTCCGCCAAAGCACGTATTTGTAAATCACGGCGAGGATACGGTGTGCGAAATATACGCCGCACGTCTTCGCGACGAACTGGGGCTTTCCGCGAGTGCCCCGTACAACGGCGAGGAATACAGCCTCACCGAAAACAAGGTTCTCGTTGAGGGGAACCGCGAAAAGATAGTTAAAAATACAGCCTCGCAAAACGCCTCTCGCCGCGTAAGCACGGTTTATGAGAGACTGCTCTCGGCACAAAAGCGTCTCCAAACGGTTGTGGCACATAATGAGGGCGGTGCAAACAAGGATCTTGCAAAATTTGCGGATCAGATAATTGCGCTTTGCGAAAAATGGGACAGATAAATGACCGAAATTACACTTAACAAAGATGAACATATCGAATATCTCAGTAAGGACTTGGGGCTTATCGTCTCAAAGGAGCACACCTTCGGCACGGACGCGCTGTTGCTTGCCGACTTTGCGTCGCCGAAACGATATGACATATGCTGCGACTTCGGTACGGGCTGCGGCATAATTCCAATGCTCTGGTGCAGGGACGGCTGCGGAAAAGAAATATCGGCAGTCGAAATCCAGGAAAAAGGCTGCAGTCAGCTTACGCGCTCCGTCAAGGCAAACGATTTGCAGGACAAACTCTTTGTGTACAATGCTGATTTGAAAGAAGCTCCGCGGATATTTCCGTGCGGAAAATTCGACGTGATAACCATGAATCCACCGTATAAGGCGGAAAACGCCGGAATAAAAAGCCAAAAGGAAAACGAAAAAATAGCCCGTCACGAAACGCTGTGTAATCTGCGCGACATAACAAAAGCCGCGTCGAAACTTCTGAAATTCGGCGGCAAGCTATGCATTTGTATACGACCCGAGCGCCTTTTTGAGACGATGGAGGCAATGAAGGAATATAAAATCGAGCCGAAAGCGCTGCGCCTTGTTGCAGCTTCACCCGAAAAGGCTCCGTGGCTGTGCCTTGTAGAGGGCAGACTCGGCGGAAAAACGGGCATAACGGTCAAAAACAATCTTTTTATATACAAGAGCAAGGACGTTTTGTCCGACGAAATGACAAGAATTTTAGGTAAATACAGGGAGGATATGTAATGACGGGAAAGCTTTACGTTGTCGGCACTCCGATAGGCAACCTCTCGGATTTTTCTCCCCGTGCCGCAGAGTGCCTCAGAAACTGCGATTTTATAGCGGCGGAGGACACAAGAGTCACCCTGAAGCTTTTAAACAGATTTGACATAAAAAAGCCGCTCATCAGCTATTTTGAGCACAACCGCCGTGAGCGCGGCGAAATAATTCTTGCGCGTATTCTCGGCGGAGAAAGCTGTGCTCTTGTCACGGACGCAGGTATGCCGGCAATTTCCGACCCCGGTCAGGACCTTGTTGACATCTGCATTGCATCGGGAGTAAATGTTGTATCCGTCCCCGGCCCCACCGCATTTGCCACAGCCGTGGCGTTGTCGGGGCTGCCGTCCGGCAGATTTACGTTTGAAGGCTTTTTGAGCGTAAATAAGCAGAGCCGCGCCGAGCATCTTGACAGCATTAAGGATGAAAAACGCACAATGGTGTTTTACGAGGCTCCGCACAAGCTTTTACGCACGCTTAAGGACCTTTATGCCTGCCTCGGTGACCGCCGTATAGCGATTATTAAAGAGCTTACGAAAATCCACGAAAATGTTGAACGCACCACGCTCAAAAAGGCGTGCGAAGAATATGAAAACATACCTATCAAGGGTGAATTCGTATTAGTTATAGAGGGAGCGCCGCAGGCCGCTCCGGAGATTTACACGGTGGAGTCCGCCGTCGCGAAGGCAAGAGAATTCACAGATGGCGGAATGTCGAAAAACGAGGCGGCAAAAAACGCGGCAAAGCTCACCGGAATCAAAAAGAGCGACATATATAAAATCCTGACGGAGGAATAATAATGGAATATTGGTACTTGTGGCTGCTTCTTATCGTCCTGTGCGTCATTACGGTATTTGTACTTAGCAAAGCCTCGGCAGCGGCTAAAAAGCACAACAACGAGCGTGACGCTCTTTTGAGAGAATATGACAGAAAGAAAGCTCTAAAGGATGAGTTTTCATTCTTAACGCGTGAAAAAGCGGAGAGTTCCGACCCGGAAACCCTATTCGAGGGCGTTTCGGCGGTCTTACAGGCAAAAACAGAAAAGGCCGAAGACCCTGAAAAGGTATTCGGCAAATTTACAGAGGCGCAAAAATACATTTACACTCTATACTATTTTTTAGAGGATACCGAGAGCGATTCCCTCTCGTTCTTTTTCAGAAACAACGGTGAGCCGCTGACATCTCTCGCTTCAAAGGCCCTCTGTGCCGTCGGCGAAAACGAGCTTTCTTTGATTGCCGAAAAGGAATTTTCGATGTACGATGAAAACAACGAGGAAGTCTCCGTGGACAAGGACGAAATTGAAAATCTTGACGGCGAATTCAAGGCGAAGCTTCAAAAGCAGCAGGTTTTAAACAGCATAAAAACATATATTATAAAAAATATCGATATGCTGTCTTAAAAGAGGGAGAAGCTCATCCGCGGCTCTTTTCCGCCGCTAACTCGGCAGCTCTTTTGCGTATCAGCTTTTCCGAATGCTCCACAACGGTTTTTACGCATTTCGGTTCGGCGATATTCTTTTGCGATTCCTGATTTGCCTCGGCCATCAGCTCCCTTATTATATCCGTCATCAGCACGCTGCCGAAGACCGGACTTGTCTCGCAATCGAGCGATATCCACTTTTTCGGAATATAACCGCCGTTTGCGGCGCAAACAGCCATACGGTATATCGAAAGCGCAAAATAATCCTTCAGCTTTTCCGGCGAACCGCAGTTTATCATACTGTCATTGAGCATAACGGACGCGCGAAAAAGCGTACTCGTGCGGTATTCTCCGTCCTGCACGGTATCGGTCATATCAAATTCCTCGCTCAGAGAGCGTCTTGTATCGACCTGACCTAAGAGGTAATCGCAGCTCACGTCAAAAAAATTCGACGCGCGGCACACAAAGTCAAGGCTGCACTCCCTTATACCCTTTTCATAGTGCGACAGAAGCGACTGCGACACACCGAGCATTTTTGCGGCGTCCTTCTGGCTCATACCGCGCTCCCTGCGAAGCTTTGTCAGTCTTGCGGCAAATACGGAATTCATAAAATGTCCCCCAAATATTACAAATTGTATTATAATTATATATCAAATTAGACTGTTTGTACAGTATTATCCCCCGGAAGGAGCAAAGCAAAATGAAAGCTTATAAAATTCACCTGATCCGCCATGCCATGACAGAGGAAAATCTTGACGGCAAATATATCGGTCAAACCGATGTGCCGGCATCCGAATACGGGCTCAGGCAAATCAAAGACATCATAGATGAATACGGCGGCTATCCCGAGGTTGACGCGGTGGTTTCAAGCCCCTTAAAGCGTTGCACGGAAACCGCAAAGCTCATATATCCCGACAAAGAGCCCATGATTTTAAACGGGCTTATAGAGTACGACTTCGGCGAATTTGAGGGCAGAACCGCCGACGAAATGAAGGATGACGACGCCTTTAAAACTTGGCTGTCGGGTGAGCACCCGGAAACGCCCGTACCATTCGGCGAAAGTCAGGCGGCCTTCAACGAGAGAGTCTGCTCATGCTTTGCCGGGCTTATCGACGGAATTATAAAAGCCGGCGTAGAATCGACCGCGGTAATAACCCACGGCGGAGTTATTATGTCGCTTATGACTGCATTTGCCATACCGTCGCTGCCCATGCACGAGTGGATGGCACCGAACGGCACGGGATATACCCTCAGGATAGACCCGTCCGTGTGGAGCCGCGGTCAGAAGCTCGAAACCTTTTCGGAATGCCCGGCCGTGGCACTTTCCGACGACCAGGAGCGTGAGTTATGGGACTTTTACCCGACAGAGCGAGACGACGAATACGATATAACCGATGATGTATACGGCGATAGCCCCGATGAGGACGAGGATTTCTGGAAGGGCTTATAAGCACTTCTTCTGCACGGCAGGTTTTTTCGGCGCGGTGATTACATAAAAAATTAACGGGCAGCATAAAGCTGCCCGTTAATCGGAGAGATTCTGTACGGTCTCTTTTTAGAGGAGAAACATAAAAAACATCAAAGACGTCCGCAAGGGGAGGCTCACTTTATCTCCCCCGTCTTTGTTCTCAAATTATATCATTTCGGTTTTTAAAAATCAGCAAAAGTGCAAAAATGTCGAAAAATGGGTACATAAATGTCGAAATTTGTCGAATAAGAATCGATAAAGCGGGAAAAAGCTTTTGCTCACGGATATTTTAAGTCTGAAAAAAAGGATGTAAAAACTCGGTTTTTACATCCTTTTAATGCTTTTACGGCCGTTTATTTATCTTCCTCGGACGGGTGCCAGTTAAAGGTATAATTCATATTGTCTGTGCAGTTAAAGGTCACGGTTCTGTCACCTATATACGAGAGACTCCCCTCGCCCTTTGCATAAGACGTTATCGTCATATTCTTGTAGAATTCAACCTTTGCCACCTCGTCGGTAACGGCGTCAAACGTAGCAATTATTACCGGTGAATTGTATGCTATCTCATAATCCGACACCGAAAAATAGCTCTCACCCTTTTTAAGCTCGGACAAAATCGCACTTTTGTCATGCGGAGTAAACGCGTGTGCTACGGCAGACGGGTCATTTTTGAGCGTTATTATAATTGTGCGGCTATAAGAAACGGGCACGTTGTTTTCATCGGTGTCCTTTTCATATGTGGGTGTGAGCGAAGTAATTACCGACTGGACATCGTCCATGGTGAGGCGCGAGGCACAGCTGTCGCCAAGCAGATAGACCTTATCGGTAAGGTCCGTACCCTGTTTACATTTTTCGCCTACGGCCTCGGGGAAATAATCATCCTTAAGCCCCTTCTGAACAAAATCCTTATAGAGCTTGAAGGCGTTATTGAGAGTCTTTGACTTCTCACCTGATATTTTTACGGTGTCGTTGTCTATCCAAAAGTCCTCTTTCGGTTCGGTTTGCGGTCTCTCGGTCTTGACTCGGTTAAAATTTTCGTTGAAATAATTGAGTACCGCCTCCGAATTATCATAGAGCAGAGCTTTTTCGCTGTCGGAAAGAAGATTCATTATGCCGTCGAATATATCGCGGTTATTATCATAATAACGAGAGCGAATGTCATTGTAATTGAGCTGTACCGTACTGTCATCGTTTATATCATCGGTATTCTCAAACAAAGCCGTCAGATCGCTTATTTTATCAGGTGAAAAAACCGGCTTCAGCTGTGCGTATGTAAACGTAAATTCTGCGTCGTGAAGATCTGTTTTCACATATGCTTTTTCAGGCTCATCGCCTCCTGCGCCGATGCTGCATGACGAAAACATTGCCGCAACAAGCACAAACGCCGTAATGACGGATAATAATTTTACGGTTTTTCCCATAATAACGCCCCTTACAATAATATATAAGTATACTTTTTCATTGTAACAGATTTTTCCGGATTTAACAACAGAAAAAACAAAAAAATGCGAAACGCTCTTTTTCGCGTTCCGCATTTCATTTAGATTATTTTAAATCAATATTCGTCCTTTAAGCCCTCGCTGTCATAGAGGAACGCGGTTTCAAGAAGAATGTTGATGCCGGCCTCGATGGTTTTGGGGTCAAGATTGTCGGCTGTATCGCCTCTTGTGTGGTAATATCTCGCCGGAGTGGGGTCCATGGCAGCCAAAGCAACCGCCTTCATACCGCCCTGCTGAATTGCCGCAGCATCGGATGAGCCGAAGAATACGCTGCTGTAAGGAAGATTGTAGCCTGCGATATCGCTCGCGTGCTTAACCATGGCCGCAGCCTGCTTGTCAAGCTTTACGGTGCCTGTCATATCCTTGTTGTAAACGCCCATATCGTCAAAATCGCGAAGGGTGTCGGTTCCTACGAACACAGTCTCTACATCGTCCTCGCCGCAGTGCTTTTTAACGTACTCCTTAGCCCCGCGGAGACCTGCCTCCTCACACGCCATGGAAACACATACAACCTCGGTATTTTCAAATCTGATGTCATTTGCCGCCATATAGCGCAAAACCGACATAGATGCGAACACACCGGTGAGATTGTCGTTAGCACCGGGAACACAGAGCTTCCAGTTTACAAACATACTGCACATAAGTATGGGAATAAGGCAGACGAACAAAACGACTATTGCCGTAACCCTTACGCCGTTCGGAACATCAAAGAACGATACTATTGATGCCGCAAGAGTAATGGCAATTGCGCCGAATGCGAGGGCTATCATGGTCGTGAGCAGCTTGCCGCCGCCGAGATGAGTAAAATACCATTCGTAAGCGGAGTCGATATGTCCGCTGAATACAATGCGGCGCTTTGTCTCGCCTGCCGCTTTTCTTGTGCAGACTACATTGTAAGTCTCTCTTTTCGGAAAAAACGGATCGAGAAACTTTTTATAAAGCAGAAACTCAAAAAACGTGAATATGATTGCGAGAGATGTGAGCACTACGGAAACAACGGAAAACGCCGTTGACGCGCTCGGCAATACGTCAAAGTAACTCAAAAGAGTCAAAATTACCGAGATCGTCATAAGAATTACATCGAGCGGCACCCAGCCCATAAACGCTTTCGGGTGAAGCTCAAATTTCTCCTTGACCACAGAGTCGGCTACCTTTGACATGGAGTCCGCAACATAGTCCTGAGCCTTGCGCTCATTTTCTTCTCCGGACGGGCGAGGACCTATATCCTTGCAGACCTTTTTGATTTCGCGAATTGTGTAGTTCGTCATTTCCCTGACTTTTGAGGGATAATTCGGATTGCTTTCGCTTGCTTTCATTTAATCAGCTCCCTAAAGATATTCCCAATTCACTTAATTTACATTTGTCTATTATTTTAGCACACTTTCTCGGATAAGTCGAGAAAAAATTTTAATTTGACCGCACAGGAATGATGTTTTTGCAAAAAACAGCGGACACCGTTTTTCGAAAAGCCCTTTAAAGCAATCATTTAAGCTTATCGAGCGGCAGCTCGTATGCAGGAATAAATTCCTCCAAAAATATATGCGCTTCCCTGCATTCGCTCTCGTCGAGCGCTTTTCTTATTGTCCTTTCGGCATCCTCAAATTCACAGTTACCTGCCTTGCGTTCTTCTATGCACTTGATGTAGGCACTCAGCTTATCCGCCGCCTTTATCAGCCGCCACAGCTCCGCGTCGCGTTCCTCCTTGAAAAACAGCGGTGAAAACTCCTCGCTCAAATCGTCCGGCAGCATATTCAAAAGCCTTTGGCAGGCCTCCTTTTCGACCATACCGAAAACGGAGCGCATCTCGCTGCTGTAATATTTTACGGGAGTGGGCATATCTCCCGTTATGATTTCTGGGGTGTCGTGATAAAGCCCCAAAAGAGCGGCGCGCTCGGCATTGTATTCTTTGCCGAGTCGCTTATTTCCTATAACGGCGAGGGCGTGCGCTATTGTGGCAACCTCGCCCGAGTGCTGACTCAAATTTTCATATGTTGTGTTGCGCATAAGCGCCCAGCGGTTTATATATTTGAGCCTTGAAGTAAACGCAAAAAACTTGCCTTTCATAAATATCTCCTTTAAAGAAAAATCAGGCTACCCCAAAACTGAGATAGCCTGTGTTAAGCCGATTATCAATAATTACGATTGCCGGTATGATACCAGAGTATGTAAAACTCCGTATCGTTGCGGTAATAAGAATCGTAATTCGAGGTAGCGTTGCCCTTATAGAAGCCCGCAGTCTGAAGACCGTCCTCAAAAGCGTTCGCCATTTTTCTTGAACGCATTCTGATTTTAAGGCTCATAACCATTTCATTGGGATTTACGGAGCCCATCTTAAAGCCGGTGAGCCACCAATGGCCGCCGCCGGTCCACGCATCGCGATAGAAAAATCTGTTCTTCACGGCATATGTATTGGGAGTCAAATACAAATCGTAATACATATTGAGCAAATGGTCGTTGTCGGCACAATTGTAAAGCTTATCGTTGGTCTCGGGGTCCTTTGTGTAAACGCCGACCTCACCGCCGCCGAAGGGGCCGTACTGACCCTTCCAAAGCTGAATTCTCCAATCAAGACCGTCATAGTAGAAATCAACGGTCGTTGTGAGGTATCTCATATTGCCGAAAATTGCCGCGTACTTGTCGTACTGACTGATAAAGTTGGCATCTCTCTGCCAGGAATCCATAAGCGAATAAAAAATGCCCTGCTCTGCATCGTAACCGAAGCCCATATTGTTTACAAAAGCAGCCAAAGTCTCGGGATCGGCGTTCGCAAGAGCACCGAGCACCGCAGAGCCCAAAGAGCCCATAGAACTTGCGGCGCTGTTTCCGCTTGCAGATGTTGTGTTGTTAAAATCAGGCGTTGTGACCGACGGAACATTCAGCGAGGACGAAGCTTTTGCCGCTGCCGTGGTTGCCGCCGCGGTGGTTTCACCGCCGGTGGTCTCTTCGCCGGTTGTGGCCTCGCCGTTTTCGGCTGTGGTCACGGGACCCGCTATAACCTGATTACTTCTCGTTATTTCCTCGTCGCCGCCCTTTTTTGACTTGCATGACGAAAAAACACAAGCTATCATAATAAGCGCAATAACTGCGGATGTTATCCTTACAGACATACTTTTCATTTTATCACCATCCGTTAGATTATAAATCAAGAATATTATTGCACACTTGATTTGTAAAGTCAACAGATAAAGCAATTTTAATTTGCCTATCTCTGTCTTTTATAGTATAATTGAACAATAAAATTTTAGGTGGTACAAAATATGAGCGAAATAAAAGACATCGGGCTTTACGAATCCGGTGAAAGAAAAATACAGTGGGTAAAGGCGAATATGCCGCTTTTGCGCGCACTCGAGGAGGAATTTTCGGCAGACAAGCCCTTTAAGGGACTTAAAGTTGCGCTGTCGGTTCACCTTGAAGCCAAAACCGCATATCTCTGCCGCGTTCTCGCCGCAGGCGGCGCAAATATGTATATTACGGGCAGTAATCCGCTCTCAACTCAGGACGACGTTGCCGCGGCACTCGTAAAGGGCGGCCTCAATGTATTTGCAAAGCACGGCGCATCGGCGGAAGAATACCACGCGCACATCGAAAAAGTCCTCGAATGCGGCCCCAACGTGATAATCGATGACGGCGGCGATCTCGTAAACACCATTCACAACGAATACCCGAACCTCACAAGCGGCGTTATAGGCGGCTGTGAGGAGACAACTACGGGAATTATCCGCCTCAAAGCCATGGAAAACGACGGCAAGCTTCGTTTCCCGATGGTTGCCGTGAACAACGCCAAGTGCAAATATCTGTTTGACAACCGATACGGCACGGGTCAGTCCGTATGGAACGGCATAAACAGGACAACAAATCTGATAGTTGCCGGCAAAACCGCGGTCGTGGCGGGCTACGGCTGGTGCGGCAAGGGCGTCGCAATGCGTGCCAAAGCTCTCGGCGCAAAGGTGATTGTCACGGAAATTGACAAAATCAAGGCGATGGAGGCGGTTATGGACGGCTTCTCCGTAATGCCTATGGTTGAGGCGGCAAAGTACGGCGATTTCTTTATAACCGTGACCGGATGTGACAATGTAATCACCGAAAAAGCATTCCTCAATATGAAGGACGGCGCAATAGTTTGCAACGCAGGTCACTTCAACGTGGAAATCAACATCGACGACCTCGAGAGGCTCGCGACGGAAAAGGAATTAAAGCGCGACAACATAATGGGTTATAAAATGCCGACAGGCGCATGGGTAAACCTCCTCGCCGAGGGCAGACTCGTAAATCTTGCCGCAGGCGACGGCCATCCTGCCGAAATTATGGATATGAGCTTTGCCCTGCAGGCTCTCTCCGCGCGCTACGCCGTTGAAAATCGCGACAAGCTGAAGGTTGGTGTAAATGTTGTTCCGGAGGAAATAGACTGCCGCGTTGCGGAAATGAAACTCGCGTCATGGGGTATAACAATTGATGCGCTCACCCCGGAGCAGGAGAAATACATAAACAGCTGGAACGTATAATATACAATATATAATCGGGGACTGTGAAATTCACTTTTTTACAGTCCCTTTCATTGACAAAACGCGGTTATTCTGTTACAATTCTATGCGTTAATATTTGCGCCAATAGCTCAGCTGGATAGAGCGTCCGCCTCCTAAGGTTGCGTTACAACGGCCACCTCAAAAAAAACTAAATAAGGGATTGCAGTTCGACTTTGATCGGGCTATAATCATATATCAGACACGTCCATATAGCTCAGCTGGATAGAGCACACGCCTCCTAAGCGTGGGGTCGGAGGTTCAAATCCTCTTATGGACGCCAGTGAACAACGCCGAAAGCCTTTGTTTTCAAGGGTTTTCGGCTTTTCTTATATAAAAAGCTACGAAAAAGCTCTTTCACTGTATGAGATAAAATTCTACTCCAAAATTTGATTTTTGACAACCCCTCCAGAATCGAACGGTTGTTATAAGACAAAATCGCCAGCTAATTTTTAGCAGAAAACGGGCTGTTCTTGCTAATGAAAATGCCCTTCCTGCTAATCAGCCCCAAAATCGTGCCAAAAATCCAGCTAATCAAAAAAGGCGGATGTTTTGAATACCATGCAGTTATAGCAGATAAAATTAAATATCGTTATGTACATAGAGCGTCTATTTGCCCCGCATTGGGGATGGATA
>OLNZ01000494.1_pt1 | contig 38134 bp, 39 predicted proteins | sample 1672981 | NCBI WGS metagenome assembly OLNZ01 (sample SAMEA3136743, study PRJEB25190) | human gut metagenome | biome: human gut; feature: human-associated habitat; material: faeces | place: Austria | collected 2013 | reverse complement strand
GGAGCGGTCGCCTGGTTCCGGCGCCAGCGGTTTCTGCGGTGTGAACGGTTCGGGCAGCGCCAGCTGTGGCAACGCCTACGGCAGTTCGGGCGTGTCCTTCGGCTTCTGCGTTTAATCCAATATCTGTATAATCCCGCCCCGGAAGGGGCGGCGTAGGAGGGTAAATCATGTCAGTCATCAAGGCCATGCGTGGCGAGAGTACCATGCAGTTTGTAGATACCGCAAGGAAGTTGGAAGCGCACACCTTCTCGGTGGTCACCAAGGCTCCCAAGCGGTACGGCCCCTATCTCCTTTACAAGCTCATGGCTCTCGCCACCACGGTTCATGACGAGGTTCGGGCAGCGAACAATATCTATCCGAAGAACCAGCATGAGGCTCAGATGCGCCGGGACTGCTTGACGAGAGCCAACATTGCCCTCCAAAATCTCAGTCCGAAGCTGACCTTGCTCTACGATGCTATTCTTCAAAACCCTGAGAAATGCCCCTGGATTGACCATGCCATGCAGGAGTTTGGGGAATACATCGTAGAGGAAGCGAAGCTGATCGCCAAAGTGAAGAAAGCTGACAACGAGAGGTTCAAGAGCCTCCCGGCGTGAGTTTTCAGATATGGGTCAAGTCCTGTAATCCTTGCTTGTTCTGCGAACAACTGGTGGGAGCGGTCGCCTAATTCCGGCAACACCAACAATTTCTGCAATGTGAACAGTTCGGGCAACGCCAACAATAACAACGCCAACAACAGTAATGGCGTGTCCTTCGGACTCTGCAACTTCGTATAGGTCAGTCGTAGTAGCCCCTTTGGGTGAAATCAGAACCTTTTGCAGAGGGAGGACTTGTACCCTGCCGAAAGGCTAAAACATCCGGGCATATCGCCTGAAATATGCCCATTCCGGCAACGGGAGTTTCCGATGTGGTCAGCCGGACGCTGCTTGCATGGTGAGCGATTGTACGGTAGCTCATTTCATGGCTGGTACCACTATGCAGTTATAACCCGTACCCTATAACAAGACTGTACGGAGGGAACCCTTTTTATGACAAGCGAGGAACGGAGAGAAATCCGTTATCAACGCAGGAAAGCGAAAAGGGACGAGGCCCGACTTAAACGAAGCATGGCCTGTGGTGATTTCGATGAAGTCTTTTCGTTCCGGCATCTATATCTCTCAGCGAAAAAGTGTTGTAAAGGAGTGTATTGGAAAAGTTCGACTCAGCGGTATATCGGTGATCTGATACCGAATGTGGCCCTCACCCTATTGTCCCTGAAAAACGGCACTTTCATTCACCGAGGGTTCCATGAGTTTTACATCATGGAGCGAGGGAAGAAACGGCACATCCGGTCTGTCCACATCTCGGAGCGGACGGTTCAGAAGTGCCTATGTGACTACTGCATTGTTCCGATCTACTCCGCCTCTTTCATCTACGACAATTCCGCCAGCCTGAAACACCGGGGAATGGACTTCGCTCTGCGGCGCATGGTCTATCACCTGGAACGACACTTCCGCAAACACGGCCTGAGCGGCGGCATCCTGATATACGACTTCAAGAGCTTCTTCGATGACGCTCCCCATGCCCCGCTGCTGCGGGAAGCGGAACGGCGGCTCCACGATGACCGTGTTCGGGAATTGCACAACAGCTTTATCGCAGACTTCGGCCCCGTGGGCCTCGGCCTGGGCAGTCAGATCAGCCAGACAAACGCTCTGTTGTTGCCGAGTCCGGTTGACCACTATTTCAAAGAAGTCCTGGGAATTGAAGGATATGCCCGGTACATGGATGACGGCTATGCCATTCACGAAGACCTGGACTACCTGAAAGGTGAATGTGTGCTCGGGCTGGAAAAGGTCACACGGCATCTGGGACTGCGGCTCAACTGGAAGAAGACCCGGGTAATTCCTCTGGCCGATTTCTACCGGTGGTTGAAGACCAAGTTCATCATCACCCCGCAAGGTAAGGTGATTTTGAAGATGAACCCTCATTCCACCAAGCTCATTCGGCGCAAGCTCCGCTCCTTCCACGGGAAGGTCGAACGAGGTGAAATGGCTCTGTCGGACATCCGCAATTCCATTGACAGCTACCACGGACACATGAAGCGAGGCAACAGCTTCAAGGTGAGAGAGCGCACCAATCAGTATTTCAAATCCATGTTTGGCTTCTATCCGAATAAGAAAGGTTGGGAAAGCAATGTATCGAATGTTCAAAGGCAAAGATATTCTGGCTACGGTCACGAACCCGGTCTGGGTCAGAAAGCAGGATAACGGCTGCTATGGCCTCTGCAACGAGCAGGAGGCCCAGGGTGTGGTCGTGGAGGGTACCGTGTACCATCTGGCCGGTAGGGATGCTCTGGACGGCGTGGAGAGCATTGAGATGACCGAGATCAGCGAGGTCACCTACCAGAAGGAGCAGGAGGCCATTCTTCAAAGAAAGGCCGACCAGGAGGAAGTGGACGCTATTGCGGCGGCGATTGAAAGGGGGCTTGCGCTGTGATGAACAAGAAGATGTTGGATGCTCTGGCAAGTGCAATCTATGTGTCGAAGCTGAGTCTGGCCGGTGAGGCCGTCAAGGAAGATGACCAGAAGATCAGGGCGGCGGGACTGTACCCTGACTGGGAGGCAGGAAACCATTCCCGGGGAGAAATCTACAATACCCACTCCGGGGGCAGTCTGGGCGGCGAGTGGGAACAGACCTGGGAGTGCTATCAGGCTTACGACAACGCCACTTACCCCGGGCTGATTCCCGGTGACCCTTCCTGGTACACCTTCAACCGGCCCCTGCATGGCAAGACCAAGGAAACGGCCCGTCCCTTTGTCCCTGTCCAGGGAGCGCACGATATGTACCACACTGGTGAGTACATGATCTTTACGGACGGGAAAGTGTACCGGTGCAAGCAGGACACCAACTTCTCTCCCACCGATTACGCTCAGGCTTGGGAGGTAGTGGAATGACGGAGGCAATCATTGTAGCTATCATCACGGGTGGACTGGCTCTGCTTGGCACCATCTATTCCAGCAACAAGACCGCTCAGACCATGAACGCCAAACTGGACAGACAGCAAGCGGTTACGGAAACGAAGCTGGAAGACCTCACCCGTGAAGTCCGTGAACACAACAATTTTGCCAAGCGTATGCCCGTGGTAGAAGAGCAAATCAAGGTCATTAACCATCGTATTTCCGACCTGGAAGAGTTTCACAAGCCCGATTGACTGAACATTTTCAGTGCATCTACTAATTATTTTCAGTGGTCAATAGTGAGTTTAGTGAATGATTTTAAGTTTTTGCTATAAAGTCCCCTTAGAGAGCGTCCCTATAAGAGAGTTTATGGTAAAAATCGAAAATGGGTCACTAAACTCACCAAAATAGAAAGGAGAAATATCATGGAAATCATCAAGAAGAAGCTGGCAAATCTGCTGTCCGTCAAGAGTCTGGTGACCCTGGTTCTGACCGGCGTGTTCGCTTTCATGGCCTGTACCAACCAGATCAGCCAGGACTTCATGACCATCTATGCGGTCATCATTGCGTTCTACTTCGGCACCCAGAGCCAAAAGGCGCAGGACTTGATGGACAGCCCGGAGGGAAAGTAAGCTATGATGAAAGCAAGTGAGCTGGTCAAAAAGGCAATCGACATTGCCGAGAACCACCAGACCCTTTATATCATGGGCTGCTTCGGTGCGCCGATGACTGCCGCCAACAAGAAGAGGTACACCACCAATCACTCCTACAACAAAGCTGCGGCGAGGGTCAAGATGATTAACTCCGCTTCCGAAGACACCTTCGGGTTTGACTGCGTGAACCTTATCAAAGGCATCCTCTGGGGCTGGTCTGGGGACAAGAGCAAGAGCTACGGCGGGGCGAGGTATGCCGTCAACGGTGTACCTGACATTGGTGCCGACCGAATGATTACCACCTGTCCCGATGCGTCCGCTTCCGGCTGGGCCACCATGGAACCCGGGGAAGTGGTGTGGACTACCGGCCACATCGGCATCTACATCGGCAATGGCCTTGCGGTGGAGTGTACGCCGAAGTGGAAGAACTGTGTGCAGATCACGGCGGTGGGCAACATCGGCTCCCGGGCCGGGTACAATACCCGCACCTGGAAGAAGCATGGTCACATCCCCTATGTGGAGTATTCCGGCAAGGTGGAGGCTCCGGCTCCCGCCCCGGCCCCGGACAAGAAACCGGCCTCCCCTGGCCGGGAGGTCAAGGCTACCGGCGTAGCCACCAAGTTTGACAAGGCTCTGGCCGGAACCTACACGGTTACCGCCAGCAACGGTCTGAATGTCCGGGACGCTGCCGGTACTAACAAGGGTGTCTTGGTGTCTATCCCGAAAGGGACGAAGGTTCAGAACTACGGGTACTACACTCCCATGGGCGGCGTGAATTGGCTGTATGTCAAATTCACCTACCGGAATGTCACCTACACCGGGTTCTGTTCTGCGGCCTATCTGAAAAAGTGAGGGTGGTATCAATGAGCGGCAAGCGGGTTGCCACAAAGCCGAAGAAGAAGTTGAAGAAGCGTACTCTTTTCACGGTCTTCTCCATGTTCAATCTGTTCTGGTACACAATCGCAGTCCTGGTCGCCAATTTCCATGACCACATGATTTCCTCGGAACTGACGGTGGCATGGTTCTCTGCCTGGACGGTCGAGCTTGCCTTGCTCTTTGGTATCAAAATCAAGGACAAATCTTCTGATGAAAGTGCAGGATAATCATGCAGACCTTGAAGGACTTGACGCTGGACAAGCTGATAAATCTCTATGAGGGTGTGATAGTCCATGACCGGAAGCAACTCATGGAATGGGACAGGCACCGGGGGACACCCCTTTACGAGATCAAGCAGCGGACTTTGGCTCAGGATAAGATGATTTTGGGTGCGCTGAAATGCGCCCGGGAAAACGGTTTTACCGGAGAATGAAGAAAGACACCCTCTACCGTCATGGTAAAGGGTGCCTTTTTGTTTGAACGAATATCTTTCCCCATACAATGTAGGGTTCGGATATGCGCTCAATGGTGGAGGCGAGGAGAGTCGAACTCCTGTCCGAAAACCAGTCCGCACGGCTTTCTACGAGTGTAGCTGCTCTTTTAGCATTCCCTCCGCCTCCCGCCGGACAGCAGGCTGAAGGCTTTAGTGGCTCCTGATACAATCACAGGCCCGGAGCCCTTCCCGTGATCGTTCACCACTCATCGACGCCCTCCTGCGGCCGTGGTCCTCCGCAGTCGGACGGCTGCTTAATTAAGCAGCGTACGCGTAATCAGTGTTAGCGTTTATATTTAAGTTACCCGTTTTATAGAGGTCGAGCGCCTCTACTCGCTTACCCTGTTTCTCAGTCCCCGTCGAAACCGGTACGCCCCCATATTCACTTTTGGGTTTAGCCGCGGCCGCGCATAGCGCGTTCGATATCTCGCTGGGCATCACGCTTGGCGGCATCGGCACGCTTATCATACAGCTTTTTGCCGCGGCACACACCCAGTTCTATCTTGACCCGGCTGCCCTTAAAGTATGCCTGAAGCGGGATAAGGGTGAGCCCCTGCTGCTGTTTTACCAAACCATACAAACGGTTCAGCTCCTTGCGGTGCAGCAGCAGCTTTTTGGGCCGCAGCGGATCACGGTTAAAGATATTGCCCTTCTCGTAGGGGCTGATGTGCATCTGACGCACAAAGAGCTCCCCTTTTTCGAAGCTGCACCAGCTGTCCTTGAGATTCAAGCCGCCGTTCCGCAGGCTTTTTACCTCGGTACCGAACAGTTCGATGCCGGCTTCCATGGATTCTTCCACAAAGTATTCGTGTCGCGCCTGGCGGTTGGCGGCGATCTGCTTGATTCCCTGCTTTTCTGCCATGCGCAGTCACTCCTTTCCTTCGGTGGAATCACATCATATCACAAAATTTTGATTTGTCAAGGGGAAAATCAAAGCTCGCTGCGACCCTCCATGGCACGCCATAGGGTCACCTCATCGGCGTATTCCAGGTTGCCGCCCACGGGAATGCCATAGGCTAACCGACTGACTTTGACGCCAAGGGGCTTGAGCAGCTTGGCAATATACATTGCGGTCGCTTCCCCCTCCACGGTGGGGTTGGTGGCCATAATGACCTCGCTGACATCGCCTTTGGCTATGCGGGCCAGCAGTTCCTTAATGGTGAGCTGGTCCGGACCGATGCCATCCATGGGGGAAATGAGCCCATGCAGCACATGATAGACTCCATTGTATTCCCGGGTGCGCTCAAAGGCCAGTACATCGCGGGGGTCTTCCACCACGCAGATGAGGGAGGTATCCCGCCCTTTAGCCGAGCAGATGGGGCAAAGCTCCCCTTCGGTAAAGTTGCCGCAAACGGAACACTTTTTGATCTTGCTTTTGGCCTCCAGAATGGCAGTGGAAAATTCCTTGGCCTTATCCTCCGGCAGATCCAGCACATAAAAGGCAAACCGCTGGGCCATCTTGCGGCCAACGCCCGGCAGGCGGGCAAACTGCTCGATAAGTTTTTGCAGCGGCGCTGCAGTGGAATCCATGCGATCCCCTCCCCCTCTTACGGAAAAATAAGATTACAGGCCGAGATCCAGGCCGCCGGTAATGGCGCCAATGGTCTGCTCTGCATCCGCATTGCAGGCACGGATAGCCTCATTGACACCTTCCCTGATAAGATCCTGCAAAAATTCGATATCATCAGGATCAACTACTTCCGGCTTAAGGGTAACAGATGTCACTTCCTTTTTGCCATTGATTTCAACTTCAATATTGCCGCCGCCAGCAGAAACATGGTAGACCTTTTCTTCCAGTTCCGCCTGGGCACGGGTCATTTCCTCCTGCATCTTCTGCATCCGCTGCATCATCTGGTTCATATTACCGGCGCCGCCGGCGCCCTGGGGGATTCTTGCTTTCATATTGGTTCTCCTTTTTGGTTGTTATTCTCTGGTAACTGGGATGCCCATTCCCTCTGCCTGCTTGATGAGATCCTCCAACGGAGAGCTCTGCGGGGTGGTTGCCTTGGGCGCAGCGGTGTAAGGCCCCACACCGTATTTTACACCGGTCACTTCGGCGATAGCTCGCTTTAGGCTCTGACGAGTGAAGTCATTGCTGCGCATCATCTCCAGGAAGATGGGCTTATCACACTCGATAAGGACAGTCTGCCCGCGGAAATGGGCATGGCTGCCTTGCAGGGCACCTGCCAGCATCTTATTGATGACGCCAAGGCGATCCAACACCTGCAGCCACTGTTCCTCCGGCATTGGCTCCACCGGGGTAGCGGCAGGCTTTGCAGCCGGTGGGGCTGCTTCCTCCTGCTGCGGGGGCGGCTCCATGCCTGGCAGCGCTACCTGCTCCGGTTCGGCCGGTTCCTCTTGTTGTGGCTGGAACATTCCTCCGGCAGTTGGCTGCTGCGCCGGGGCCGATGCGGGGCGGATCCCCTCCGCCAGCAGCCGGTTGAGCTTGGCTTCTAGCTCCTCGATGCGGGCGACCAGCGCTTCCCGGCTGGGGCTTACCCGCCGGTCGCTGAGCTTTAAGAGAGCCAGTTCCATCTCCGCCCGGCGGCTGGTGCTGCGGGCCATAGCGGCCTGGGTATCCTGCAGCGTTCTGATGGCATCCATCAGCGCGGCCGGGGTAAAGGAAGCCGCCTGCTTTTTATACTGCTCCAGTGTCTGCGGCAGGCAGACGATAAGCTGTTCGGGATCGCGAGCGGTAGCTGCCACCAACAGGTTGCGGTAATGGCTGATTAATTGACTGCACAGGCGGTCATATTCCACAGCCTGTCCGGTCAGGCGCTCCATGGCATCCATCGCGCCTGTAAAATCCCCTGTCGCGGCGGCATCGGCGATCTCAAAAAGATAATCCTGCCCCACAAGCCCGGCCGCCTCGCTGACGGTCTCCACGGTGATATCATGGGCGTGTGCCCAGCAAAGATCAAGGAGAGAAAGGGCATCGCGCATACCGCCATCGGCAATACGGGCAATGAGAGCCGCGGCTTCTTCCGTCAAGGTCATGTCCTCCTGCCCGGCAATGAAAAGCAGCCTATCCCGGATGACCTCCGGCGCAATACGCTTAAAATCAAACCGCTGGCAGCGGGACTGAATGGTGGCTGGGATTTTGTGCACCTCGGTGGTGGCCAAAATGAAAATCACATGCTCCGGCGGCTCTTCCATAATTTTGAGCAGGGCATTGACCGCCCCGACGGAAAGCATATGCGCCTCATCGATAATATAAACGCGGTATTTGGCGATATTGGGCAGAAAAACGGCTTCCTCCCGCAGGTCACGGATATTATCCACGCCGTTATTGCTGGCGGCATCAATCTCCACTACATCCACCAGGCTGCCGTTATCCACACCGCGGCAACAGTCACATTGGCCGCAGGGGCTGCCATCCACCGGGTTGCGGCAGTTCACCGCCTTGGCGATGAGCTTGGCGCAGGTGGTTTTGCCGGTGCCACGGCTGCCCATCAGCAGATACGCATGGGCAGGCTTTCCCTGGATCATCTCGTTTTTCAGCGTGGTGGTGATATGCTCCTGCCCCACCACTTCCTCAAAGGTGCGGGGACGCCACTTGCGGTAAAGTGCCTGATACATTCTGTTTTCCCCTCCCCCACTATAATAAAAGACAGCCTTTATCATACGGAAACCCGGTTGGCTGCGGCACCCGCAAATACTGCTTAATGCTGCTCGGTTCCCCGCCTGACATGGTTCACAGCACTGCGTCGCACAGGACCAGATTTCCGCATGACAAAGGCTGCCTTTGCACGACCTGTCATGGCCTACTAAGATATTATACACGAATTTAAGTTCGTGTGCAACCATTTTTTCTTGCTATTTCCCTCCGATAAAATAATCCATAATCTCCTGCTGCACAGTATCCATATCATCGGCGGTGACGATGACCAAAAGAGCATAATCCCCTGCTGTAATGACCCGCCCGGCCTGCGCCGAAGGATACCCGGGAAATGCCCGCTGTACTGTCTCCAGACGCTTTTGCAGGGTGGCAGTCACCTTTTCCGTTTTGCCCGGGGCCGCCTGCGCCAATAGTATTTGCTGTGGGTTGTCCTCCGGGGCTGCAATACGCCCACAACCCAACAGCAGGTACTTTTCCTTTATTTGCAGCAGTGCTGCCAGGTCCGCGGCAGATTCCAGCAGCATACTTTCCGGCAAATCATACCGCTGGGAAAGCTCTTCTATCATCTGCTCCGGGGTGGTATCTTCCCGCAGTGCAATGGATTCTAACAGTTCCTTTTTTCCACAGGCGGTGCACAGCAGCAGGCACCCCAGCAGCAGGGTCATCCATCTTTTCATGCAAACTCCCCCTCCTGCTCTTTTGTATGGCAGTAGAGAGAAAAACATTCCCGCGGTCAAGCTCAAGAATTGGCGGCCGCTTCACGAATCTGCCGCACCTGATAGACCCGCAGGCCCAGCTGCAGCAGCAGACGCTCTTCGGAATCTTTGAGATCCCTCCCCAGAATAGATTTGATCTTATCAATGCGGTAAATGAGGGTGTTGCGATGGATGAAGAGGGCTTTGGCTGTTTCGCTAACATTACAGTTGCAGGCAAAGTAACAGTCCAGCGTTTCCACCATGTTGGTCGCGTTCTGTTTGTCATACTCTACCAGACTGCGGATAGACAGCGTATAAAGCTCGGCGGATTTTTCATTTTCCACTCCGCTGCTAAGCAGCTGATAGATGATGAGGTCCTCGTAAAAATGCACCCCTGCCACGCTGCGCAAATTGCCGGAGACCCGGATAGCCTCCTGCGCCTGGGTAAAGCTGCGGCGCACATTGATAAGACGGGCGGTCGGCTCCCCCACACCGATATTGAGGACATACTGCTGTGTGATGGCATGCAGACGGTGGTAAAGCCGCTGGATAAACCGCCGATTTTCCTCACTAATGCGCTGGTCCGGTTCGGTATGGACAATGCGCAGAAAGGTGATAATAAGGCTGCCACGATGAATAGAGATGCAGCTGCGGCCCTCCTCGCGGGAAAGTTCCCCGATCTGGGCGATCATACGGTCCTTGATGCGCAGGAAGGCATCCTGCATCTCCACATAGTTTTCGGTCCCGCGGGCGGCGCTGTCCAGCTTAGTGACCATGCAGAGATAGGTCCCCTCGGCGTCCATATTGTGCATCCCGGCAATGCTGCCCACCTCCTCGGCAGAATGGAGCTTGCCGCTGAGCAAATCGTCAAAGAAGTCCTGCCGGATATGCATCCGGATCTCCTCGATCTGGCGGGTGCGGAAGCGCTCCAGCGCCAAGGAAGAGGCCGCGATCTCCAAGGCCAGATATTCCACCGATTGCATTTTGCGGCCGGTCTCCCACACCACCAAGTAGCCAAACAGGGCATTACCGCCGGAAACCGGCAGTATGCGGCAGACCGCACGCTCCTCCCCAGCGGAAAAGACCCGTTTGATGGCCTTGGCATATTTGGAAAAATCCGAAGGCATATTGCCGGTAATACTCTCTGGGAAAATAACCTCCCCCTTTTGCAGTGGGAGATACCGCGAAAGCGGCATTGGGTTTCCAGCATTTTCGGCATAGGCCATCAGCTCCCACTTGGCCCCCAGCAGCAGCACCGCATTACCGATAAAGTCGCTAAGGACGCCCAGCATCCGGGAAACGCCATCTGCCTCCAGCATGCTCTCGGTGATGGAATGGTAAAGCGAAACAAAGCGGTCGGCCTTTTCCACCCCGCCGCCGGAAAGCCGGCCAAACACCACCTTGCAGATCTTGCTGAGAGAATACTGGACCGGGATATTGATGAGCGGGAAGCCCAGCCGGTTCGCTTCCTCCAGCATCGCCTCCGGAATCACATCCAAATAGCGGCGGGTTTTAATGGCCAGCCCCACACAACCCAGTTCCGAAAGCTCCCGTACAAGCTGACACTGCATAGCCTCATCATCCCGAAGAAAATAGCCGGTGGTCAGCAAAAAATCCCCGGAGGAAAGCCAATCGTAGGAATCGGGATTATCGATAATATTGATATTGGTGATTTCCGCCTGCAAATCGGCGGTATCCGTCATAAGCTTTAATCCGGTCAGCTCCTCTTCCCGCAGGAATGAACCGATGGTATACATGATATCCCCCTCCTATAAAAAGACCGTGGACATGATATAAGTTAAGTATATCATACCCACAGTCTTTTTTGTATACCAATATTTTTTTAGCCCAGCATCAGTCCGCTAAGCAATACTACCGCGCCGGCGGTGAGGGAGAACAGCAGTGCCACCGGCAGCAGCTTTCTGATGATAGCACCAACCATTTCCGGATGGCCGGCTGTTGTAGCTCCTAGAACGATTTTGCTGGGGCTGATGAGGCTGCCGGCGCTGCCGCCCACGGTCTGTGCCGCCAGGATAGGGGCAGGCTGCAAGCCCACCAGTTCTGCCGTCGTCATCTGGAAGCTGCCAAACAGGATATTGCTGGACATATTGGAGCCGGTGATAAAGGAGCCGAGCATTCCCACCAGCGCTGCCAGCGCCGCATAGTACGGCCCAAATACCGCGGAAAATCCACCCGCCAAGGCAGCGGTTTGGCCGGTGCCGCTCATAATATTGGCAAGCACCAGAAACACCATAACCGAAACAGAGGATGGCCATGCTTTTTTCAGGCTGTCCCGCAGGATCTGCTGCCCGCTGCCCGCTGTAAGCCAGCCCCGACGCCGAAAATAGAAGAACCCGAAGCCTGCCGCCAAAAACAGGAACACCCCGGCATTGGTGAGGCTGAGCGGTGAAAAGCCGCTGACCTCCTCGGTAATGGCTGTACCGCCGCTGACAACGGCAGGAATATGGAGCGAAACGGAAACACCCGCCAACACCCGCTTGACCGAAGGAATGAGCAGGCAGACCAGTGAAAAGGCCGTCATGACAAGGTAAGGGGAAAAGGCGTGCAGGATCCCCATGCCCTGCGGCGCCTGTTCCGACAAAAGCGTTCCGCGCGACGGCTCCATGGCACGGCTGTTTTCCAGCTCCCACGGTGTATTGTAAAGTGGAAGCCGCCCCAAAAGAAGCGATACCACCAAAGCCAGACAGCAGGGAATAAAGCAGCAGAGTGTGGTATTGACCTGACTCATCAGCAGTTCCCCGCCGCCCTGCACCAGACTGAGCACCAGTACAGCGGGCAATCCGCGGCGAAGTGCTGCGCCCCTGCCGTAAAACCAGCAAACCAGCAGTCCGGAAACAAGATTCATTGCGAAGAGCAGCGCAGCGGTCCACAAAGCACTTTGCCAGTAAAGGGGCATGGCTTCGGTCAGGCCTGCCTGGGCAGCCAGCGCATCCCATGCAGCGCTGAGCGTACCGAAGGTGTTGCCCCACGCCTCGCCCAAAGGGGCAATGGCAAGCGCCCAGAGCGGAGAAACACCTATTTCGATGAGGAGCGGCGCGCAGATCGCCACCGGTACGCCGAAGCCGGTGATCCCCTGCAAAAATGCCGAAAATGTGTAGCCGATGATGAGAATTTGCAGAAGCTTATTGGGGGTAGCCTGCTGAATCCCCGCACGAATGACACGAAATGCACCAGCCTCCCGCACGATATTGTACATAAGGATTGCCGGACAGATGATGAGAATAATGCTGAGTGAACTCCATGCGCCCTTGGCGGCGCTGACCAGAATTTGCAGCGGATGCGCCCCAAATGCAGATAGAGCAATTACAGCATCTACGGCGACCGAAACGACCGCCGCGCGGCCCACGCTCCACTTGCAGCCCACCAGCAGAATAATGAGCAACAGTACCGGCACTGCTGCCAGCAGGCATAATAGGATTGGACTGAGTTCCATAGTATACTCCGTTCTTTCTCTTTATTAAAGCATAGCACAGCAGGTGTCGGTTCCCCATAGGGGCCCGACGCCTGCCGGCTAATCATTTTTTGTTATTATTGCAGGCCGTGCGCTTCACCAAAGGCGACCATCGCCTCTTCGAACATTTCCAGCGGTGCCTTAGAAATACCGGCACCGATCATGCCAACGCCGGGGCGTTTACAGGCAATAGCGGTATTGATGATGGGAGAAATACCGGTTTCCACTACTTTGAGAATATCGATACCGATGGGCGAACCACGGAAATCCATATCCGGCATGGCATACTGATCCTGCTCCGAAAGGGTGATTTCGTACATGTTGTTGGTGTAGTTCACAGCGTCCTGGTACTTGCCAGCACCCAGGAAGCGAACAATGGCAGGGGCAGTAGCGATGGCCATGCCGCCAATGCCGCCGGTTTCCATAATGGCGCTGTCACCGATGTCCTTATTGGCGTCCTCCGCGGAATAGCCCGGGAAGTAGGCTCCAGCCACATCCGCTGCGGGAGCGGTAAACCAGCGGTCGCCCAGGCCGCTCACCCGGATGCCGATATTGACGCCGTTGCGGGCCATCGCGGTCACCATGGTGGAATGCTCGATGCCATGTGCCGCATCGGCGCAGGCCTTATTGGCCGCCATGGCAAAGTTGAGGAAAAACTGGTCATTGTTCCAGGTCAGGAAGTGCATAATCTGGGTAAGCGCCGCACGGCTTTCTACCACCTCGCACAGCGTTTCCGCTATGGTCTTTACAAACAGATTGGTAGCGGCATTATTGCGCATATGCAGCTCATCCCCCATGGCCAGCGCCTGAGAAATGATCATCTTTAGGTTAATTCCGCCCATGGTGTGGACAACATCCTTCAGCGCCGGGCCCAGCACCTTTTCCAGCCACACCAGCTGGTCTACGGTATCCTGGCCGCAGCTGCCAAAGCGGATGCCCTTGCCGGTGCCCTCATTGATGGTGGAATAGGCATAATTGCCGTTCTCCTTATTCAACACGCAGATCATCGGCATGGAATAGGAGGTCACACCCGTCATGGGACCTACGGCATTGTGGTGATGGCACGGTTCATATTTTATCTTACCGCTGCCTGCCAGCGCAAGGGCTTCTTCATCATTTTCCGCCAGACCTTCATATTTCAGTACAGCAATAATGGCTCCGCGCATGGGGCCGCACATCTCCTCCCACGCAATGGGTGGGCCTGCATGCAGCAGGGTGTACTTGTCAATTCCCAGTACCTCATGGGCAGGTTTGATATCCACCCAGTAGGGCTGGGCGTTTTTCAGTTTATTCACGGCGGTTTCATTGGCCTGCCGGATCATTTCCTTCAGATCGCTCATGGTTATCTCCTTTATTAATTATCTGTTGCGATTATTCTTCGGTTATCCCTTCGTACTCGGCCAGCGCATACAGGGCCTGTTCAAAGCACTCCATAGGAGGCTTAACGACACCCGCACCCACCTGCCCTACACCAGGCTTTTTGTGCGCCATACCAGTATTGATGACAGGCAGAATACCCGTTTCAATAACCTTGCGGATATCAATGCCTGTGCCGGTACCGGTAAAGTCCATGGTCGGCATCACATAGGCATCGTTTTCCCCAACGGTGATCTCCATCATATCGCGGGAATACTTCATGGCGCTGCTGATATTTCCGGCGCCGACAAAGCGCACCACCGCGGGAGAGGATGCCATGGCAAAGCCACCGATTCCAAAGGTCTCACAGATGGCACTGTCGCCCATATCGGGGTTGGCATCCGCTTCGGAATAACCGGGGAAATAGAGGCCGACCGGCATACAGGCGGGCGCTTGGAACCAGCGGTCGCCCAGCGCGCTGACCTGAATTCCAAAGTTAGTTCCGTTGCGGCTCATCGCTGTCACTACGCTGCAATGAGGAATGTCACGAACGGGATCCATGGTGGCCTTGCCGGCGGCCATCGCTAGGTTCAGGAAGAACTGATCGTTGGTGGAAAGGAAGCTAAGAATCTTAAAGCGCTTGGCCGGGTCCTCCACCACATTGGCAAGGTAAGGGGCCAGTTCACGGGTAAGCAACGAGGATGCCGCCACATTACGCTGATGCATCTCATCGCCCATCGCCAACGCACGGGAAATAATGAGCTTGAGGGAAATCGGGCCGGATTCCTGGAGAGCTCTCTTCATAGCAGGGCCCAAATCATTCTGGATCCAGCGCAGGCGGTCAATAACCTCCGTGGAGTTAGCGCCAAAGCGCATGACCTTGCCGATTCCTTCGTTAAATGTGCTGTAGGCGTAATTGCCGAAGGTCTTATTACGAACCACCCACAGTGGCATGGAGCTGGTAATCATACCGGTCATGGGGCCAACACAGTGCATGCTGTGGTTGGAGATAAAATGAATCTTACCGGAAGCGGCCATTTCTGCCGCCTCCTCCAAGGTGGAAGCCATCCCTTCATATACCGCGGCCCCCATAATAGCACCCTGCATCGGGCCGCACATCTCTTTCCAGGCGATAGGAGGGCCCGCATGGCCGATGGAATGGTTATCTAACTCCGGGATCACTTCCCCGGCCGGGCACACATCAATGAGTTCCGGTTCTCCACTGAGGATGCGCCGCAGCGCTTCCTTATTGGCTTGTTCTATTCTTTCCATATCATTCACCAATTTCTTTCGTATTTAGTCGCATTACCGCGGCGGAGGGGTGCCGGGGAGGGGCAGCCCACTTATACTTGGGCTGGTTTGCTTTTTCATTGTGCCACTTTCCTGGCTTTTCGTCATCGTTTCCGGTATCTAAAAAAAACGATTTGGAATATGCATGGTGCACAACAGGCCATTTCATTATTTATCTTAGCACAGCACTACAAAGTCTCCATTTTCTATTAGTCGGCAATAAATTCACCAAATTATTTGTGGCGATGGAGGAAACAATATGCAGCATCAACAAAATTCTTCCGCATTTCTTTGATTCTTCTTTAACAAATTTCAATTGATTGTGCAGATTGCCCACCACTATAGGCGATATTTCGTGCACAGAACCATTGTTAATGCCTTATCAAGTTGGTATAATCGCCTTGAAAGTTGAGCCTCAACCAAACCAAATAAGTTCTACCGTTCAAATCTGCTAAAGTGCAAGCTGGCATAGACCGTGCGTGAGGGGCGCAGGTCCTGTGCCAACAAGCACTTAACCAAAATGTGATCTGAAGTTCACTTAGGAGGTAAACTCTAATGGAAAAAAAGACTTTTATGCAAAAGCTGAAAAATATGGGACCTGCCGCTATTATTACCAGCGCATTCATTGGCCCTGGCACCATTACCACCGCTACCCTGGTGGGCGTTAAGTTCCAGTATGCTCTGCTGTGGGCCGTTGTCTTCTCCGGCATCGCCCTCATCGTCCTCATGGAAATGTCCTCCCGCATCGCCATCGCTTCTCACAAGAATGTCATCGATGCAGCCATCGCCCTGAAGCCCGAAAGCCGCGGCTGGCGCCTGTTTGTCCAGATATTTGTCGGCTTAGCCGTCGGTATCTCCTGCTTCGCGTTCCAGTCTGGCAATGAGATCGGCGCCTCCGCCGGTCTGCAGGATATCACTGGTATGCCCCAGTGGGTCTCCGCTCTCATCATCGGCGTTATCGCCCTTATCGCCGCCTTAGCCTCCAATAAGGTCTTGGAGACCATCATGCAGGTATTCGTCAGCGTCATGGGTGTTCTGTTCCTTGTTACCGCTATTGCTGTTGCCCCCAACCTGGGCCAAGTCGTAACCGGTTTGGTTCCTGTCGTTCCCGAAGGCGGCCTGATGAATACCATGGCGCTCATCGGTACCACCCTTATTGGCATGAACCTCATCCTGCACTCCATCACCTCTCAGGGCAAGTACACTTCCATTGAGGAGCTGCCCGATGCCCGTTTTGACATTCGTTTCAACATCATTATCGGTATTATCATCACTGCTTCTATCCTTATCACTAGTGGCACTGTGCTGTATGGGACCGGCACTTCCGTCAATGGCGCCCTGACCTTCACTAAATCTCTGGAGCCGGTACTGGGTTCCTGGGCCCGTGTGGTAGGCGATATCGGCCTGCTGGCCGCCGGTCTGTCCTCTGCTATCGCAGTCGGCTTCACCTTCAAGACCATCTTCAGCGCCCTGTTCCACTGGGAGGGCGGTTCCTCCTGCACCAAGGCCAAGCTGCTGGCGATCATCGTTATCGTATTTGGCACCGTGCTGGCCATGGTAAATACCTCTCCCGCTGCCATCATCGTAGCGGCCCAGGCCATCAGCGGTTTCATTCTCCCCTTTATCGCTATTCTGCTGCTGGTCATTGCCAATAGCAAAAAACTGCTGGGCAACTACACCAACTCTATCATTCGTAATGTACTGGGCGGCATTGCTGCTGTAGCTACCCTGGGCCTGGCCATTCGTGCCCTGTATAACCTCATTACCACCCTCGCTAAATAATATCTTCGTCCCCTCAATGTTTTCCCCTAAATATATTTTCTCACAAAAAGAGAGCACCCACAGGTGCCCTCTTTTTGTATCTGCACAAAGTGGAATGCCAAAAACCGCCCGGCACAAAACCGGACGGTCTTTTTATTAAAGAACTTACAGCAGGATAATACCCGCGGCTTCGCATTTCTGCATGGTATCGTCATCCCACACCGAAGACTGCACCTCACCGATATGGGCGGTCCCCATCAGGAACATGCACAGTCTTGATTGGCCAATACCGCCACCAATGGTCAGCGGCAGCTTTCCGGCCAGCAGCATCCGGTGGAAGGGCAATGTACGGCGGTTTTCACAGCCGGAAAGGGTCAGCTGGCGGTCCAGTGCCGCAGGATCTACACGGATGCCCATGGAGGACAGCTCGAATGCTGTTCCCAGCACTCGGTTATAAACCAGCAGGTCACCATTTAGGGTCCAGTCATCGTAGTCTGGGGCACGGCCATCATGGGGCTGGCCGCTGCGCAGCTTACCGCCAATCTGCATTAGGAATACAGTGCCGCATTCCCTCGTAATGGCATTTTCCCGCTCCTTAGGGGTCAGCTCCGGGTAACGGTCTTCCAGCTCCTGTGTGGTGATGAAGGTGACCTCCGGCACCAGGTCCGGAACCGTATTCAGCTGCGGATATATGGCCCGCAGGGTGCGCTGAGTGGAAACGATCGCATCCACAATACTCTGTACCGTAGCCTTCAGATAGGCCACATTACGCTCCTCTGGCGTGATAACCTTTTCCCAATCCCACTGGTCCACATAGATGGAGTGAATGTTATCCAGCGTTTCATCCCGCCGGATGGCATTCATATCGGTATAAAGGCCCTTGCCGGGACGGAAGCCGTAGCGGTGCAGCGCCAGGCGCTTCCACTTGGCTAGGGAGTGCACCACCTGTGCATCCCGGCCGATATCCGGCACATCAAAGGAAACGGGGCGCTCCACTCCATTTAGGTCATCATTCAAGCCGGTGGAAGCCTCCACAAACAGCGGGGCCGATACCCGGCTGAGATTCAGATTTCCGCAGAGAGTATCCTCAAACACCCGCTTGATCAGGCTGATGGCCTTTTGGGTATCGTACAGGGAAAGGCAGCTGTGGTAACCTGCCGGAATGAACACTTTACTCATCGTTCCGCACTCCTTTGCGTAAAAAATATATCTGCAAGTATAGGCCTGCCCACGGCATTTGTCAAGCCAAAAATGAAATTTAACATGGCCTTAACTTGCAAAAAAGGCCAACCCACAGGGTCGGCCTCTCTCAGTTTGCAGGAACCGGCAAATATACTGCTCAAATCAATCCCTGCGCCCTGTAAAAAGCGATGAGCAGATCGACCATACGGCCGTAGCTCTGCACCCCATCGGTCTGGTCATTGGCCTTCAGGTAGGCATCGTTCCAGCGGTCAGCCGTTTCGCCTACCGGCGTTTCATACTTTTTCCAGTAACGGCTGTTGGCCGCCAGATCCCGCAGCACTCCTTCCGGCAGCAGCGTATAAATCTCCTGCCAGGCGTTTGGGTCATAGCGGTACAGGCGGTTTGTAGCATGGATAAGTCCCATCATCGCGCCGCTGTACCGCAGCTCTGTATTATCGCTATTATAGCAGGCCAGATAAGAAATAAAATTCGCCTCATCCTCCCGCATAAAGCCACAAATATGGGAAAGCTCGTGACACATGGTGGAGGAGATTCCATAGGCCGGTTGGTGTACATTGATGTTCGGTTCCGAAATATAAGGGAAAATCACACCAGTCAGCTGAATATAGCTCATGACCTCTGAAAAATACATGGCTTTGGGGCGGGTCTGTCCCGCCAGGTCAAAGAGCTGTACCCCATAGATCTCATCCAGTGCCGTCACCGCACCAGTAGCGGTCTCCGCCAATTCCGCATAGGTCACGGAAGAAGCAAATACCCCCTCGCTATCTTCCTCACACTGTGGCCGCAGCTCCGCCGCCTGCCCCGCCAGCAGATGACAGAGTGACCGAAGCGTTTTCACATCCGTTGCCTCGGTTTGCAACCCCAGACTCTGCCCCACCGGAATACGGTAGTAATTAAGATCCCCGGTAAGAATAAACCAAAAGAATACCGCCGAAGCCGCCGAAACTATGATCCACAGCCGCTTTAAGCATACCAGCCACCAGCGTCCTTTCTGCCGGATGGCTTCCCGTATCCAAAGGACAAGGAACACCAGCACAGCGGCCCCCAGCAAAAGCAGGATGACCTCCATTACCGAAAAGGGCGCCCTCCCGGTCAGCGCTGTCAGAGCCGTTGCCATACCATGATAAAATCCACGACTGTACAGATGCTCCACTTCTTCGGCATTGCCGCGCGCCAGGTGAATCAACAGCAACCCCACTGGCGTCAGCAGTGTCAACACCGTGCAGGCAATGATACCGCCCCGACTCATCACACGGGGCTTCGTTTTTGTAGCGGCCGCACTCATCATGGGAATTCCCTCACTGGGCCAGCTTGGCATTGGCCTTTTCCATAAAGCGCTCCGCCCGTATAATGGCACGGGTATGGCTGCCTTCGCCGATGGCACCGGCGATATCTTCGGCATAAACCTTGAAAGAAAGAATTCTACCCTCCACCGCGGTCAGTTCCGCCGTAACAGTCACTTTCATCCCCACCGGGCTGGCCGCGGTATGTCGCATATTCATCTCCGTTCCCACACTGGTGGTGCCTTCCTCCATCAGTCCGGCACAGCAGCCACAGGCTGCCGCTTCCATCCACGCAATAAGAACCGGGGTTGCCAATACAGGTAGGCTGCCGCTCCCCACATGGGCAGCGGTATCTGCCTCGGTAACGGTTTTATGTAAGGTAAAGATTTTGTTTTCCATAGTAGGTACTCCTTTTATGTTGTATTTTCTCGCCAAACATATTGAATGGACAATTATATTTAGCGTTATATCCTGTGTGAATTACTCAAACTGAATTAAGCACCTATTTGTACAATTATAAAATTTTTTGTTTGACTCAAGCTGAAATAAATTTTTTTGTTTCTTTAACATTGGCAACAGTGTGGCTCCTACAGCGATTTTATCAATTCCAAAAGAGCTGATAAAATATAGCTCCCCTCTTTTCCGTAAAACTCTATAACATTCATTCAAGATCTTTTCTAACTCGTTTTCAACATGCGCAAGTGCATTATAGAACACAATAACATCGACGCTATCACTTGCCATCTGTAAGTTAATGGCATCCATCAGTAGAAAAACTATGTTTTCTGCATTCCTTACCGATGGCAGCAAGCGACTATCGTCTAAATCAATGCATGTTACAGAATGAGCAATACTGGCCGCTTCGAGGGAAAATTCTCCACTGCCGCAAGCAATTTCCAAAACATTTTTACATTCTATACTGTGAACGATTTGGTTTAGCGCCTCTGTAATCCTTCGCATATCCGTAGCCTCATATCGTCTTTTCTCATGCATTTTCATGCCTGTCCAAAATAGCATTTGTCATTCCACCTCTATTATAAAAAAAGACGCCGCATCTGTAAAGCGACATCTTTTTACAATCCGCAAAAGCCGCAGGTCGGCCCGCTCCATACAGAAACTTCACTCACTGCGCCGCCGGTATCCGCTCGTGCATCTGCAGGGTGCTCTGCTCCCAGCCGCAGCACAGGATGTCCCCGGCACGCAGCTCCCCGGCCAGCAGCCGTTCCGTCAGCGGATCCTCCACCATGGTGCGTACCAGCCGCCGCAGCGGGCGCGCCCCATAGGGACCCTCCTCCGCCCCCGCAACAATCTGTTCCACCACCGTGTCCTCAAATTCCATCCCGATCTCCTGCTCCCGCAGGCGGCTTTGCACCCCCTGCAGCAGCTGCACCGCGATCTGCCGCAGCTCTTCCTTTCTCAGCGGCTGGAACAGAATCGTCTCATCCAGTCTACCCAACAGCTCCGGCCGCAGCTGTTCCCGCAGTTTGGAGAGCACCATCGTCTTCGCGTCCGCCCCGGCATCGCCAAAGCCCATCCTCTGCGGATGCAGCATCGCCTCCGCTCCCAGGTTACTGGTCAGGATAACCACCGTATTGCTGAAGACCGCCAATCTGCCCTGGCTGTCGGTCAGCCGCCCGTCCTCCAAAATCTGCAGCAGCAAATTGTAAAGATCCGGGTGTGCCTTTTCTATCTCATCAAAGACCACCACGCTCATTGGGTGTTTTTTCACCGCCTCAGTCAGGATGCCCCCTTCCTCACACCCCACATAACCGGGGGGCGCCCCAATAAGCCGGGAAATACTGTGCGGCTCCCGGTATTCGCTCATATCCAGCTTGATGATATTCTCCTCACTGCCAAACAGCGTTTTGCCCAATGCGTAGCACAACTGGGTCTTGCCCACTCCACTGGGCCCCAGGAACAAAAAACTCCCGATGGGGCGCCGGGGATCCCGCAGCCCAGCATTGCTGCGCAGGATGGCATGAATTACCGTCTCCACCGCCTCCTGCTGCCCCACCACACTTTGCCGCAGGCCATTTTCCAGCCGCTCGGCCGAAAGTCCCTGTCCCACCGCAAGCCCGGTCATCGCCCCCGCCGCCTGTTGTACCTCCCGCTGGGTCAGCATCAGCCGCCGGGATGCTCTCATTCCGCTCTCCAGCATGCCTGCCCGGTGGATCCGCAGCCTGGCCGCCGCCTCATCCAGCAGGTCCAGCGCCTTATCCGGCAAAAAGCGTGCCGGGAAATACCGCACCGAAAGCCGGATTGCTGCCTCCAGTGCATCCTCGGTAATGATCATCCCGTGGTGCTGTTCATAGCGTGGGCACAGCCCCCGCAGGATCGCCATTGTCTGTTCCTCGGTAGGTTCTTCCACCAGCACACTTTGGAACCGCCGGGCCAGCGCGCCGTCCTTTTCGATGGTCTTGCGGTACTCCGCTATGGTGGTGGCACCAATAACCTGCAATTCCCCGCGGGCAAGTTTCGGCTTCATGATATTAGCCGCATCTACCGCGCCTTCCGCCGCGCCAATGCCCATAATGGTATGAATCTCATCAATAAAAAGAATCACATCCCCAGCCGCCGCCACTTCCTCCATAATGGACCGGATCCGCTCCTCAAAGTCACCGCGATACTTAGTACCGGCCACCATTGCTGGCAAGTCCAGAGTAATGATCCGCTTATCCGCCAGAGCCAGCGGCACCCGGCCCTCCGCAATGCGCTGCGCCAGCCCCTCCACCACGGCGGTCTTGCCCACTCCCGCCTCACCGATCAGACAGGGATTATTTTTGGAACGCCGCGAAAGGATCTGCAATAGCCGCTCTGTCTCCTGTTCCCGCCCAATGACCGGATCCAGCCGTCCCTGCCGGGCCAGCTCAGTCAGCTCCCGGCCAAAGCGGTCCAGCATCACACTGCGGGTCTGCCGCTGGGCCTTTCCCACCACTTTGGGGATCTGCCGGTCGTTATTCTGCTCACACTGCTCCAGCCGTATCGTCTCCCGCAGGGCAATGGTCAGGTTGGGGATATCCACTGCGAGCTTATTCATCAGTCTTACCGCCCCGGAATCCTGTTGTCCGCACAGCGCCAGCAGCAGGTGCTCGGTCCCCGCCTGCAAAAATCCGCCCATCTGGGCCTCCCGCAGCGCTTCTTCCACTGCGGCGCGGTAATGCACCGTCGTTTCCTCCGACTCCAGCAGGGTGGGATGTCCCCTACCCACCATTTGCAGCAGGGCACGCTCGGTCTTTCCCGCTGTTACACGCCGCTGAAAAAGCAGCGTATAAGCCGCTCCGGCCCCCTCTCGCAGCAACGCCAGCAGCAAGTGCTCACTGCCGATATAGGTATGCCCTGCCTGCTGCGCCGCCCGCTGGGCGCCCTCCAATGCCGCGGCCGCCCGCGGTGTAAAGCCATTGTATTGATTCATAGGGTCTCCCCTCCTTTTTTGTTCTGCCCTTAATATTGGCTGCATCCAGTCGCTTAAACGCCGCACCAAAATCTCCCCGCGACATAAGATGGGGTGATCCCAATGTAAAGGAGGCATCTCTGCTATGTTTGGTAACTGCTGCAATACCTGCTGCCCTGCCGATAGCAACCGCGGGCTCTTCGGCATCTGCCTGAATGACGCCACCCTGGTCATCATTCTTCTTGCTATCTGGCTGCTGAGCAGCGGCGGACTGAGCGGCTATGGCGGCGGCTGTGGCTGTAATACATGCGGCGGCGGACGCAGTGGCTGCGGTGACTGCGGCTGCGGCTGCAACTAACCTTTTTTGAATAATAGGAGGGTACACTATGGGCTGCAATTCTTGTGGATGCGGCGGCAGCTGCGGCTGCGGCAATAACTGGTGGTGGATCATCATTCTCATTCTGGTGTGGCTGTGGCTCACCGGAGGCAATGCCACCAACATCTCCGCCTACCGCACCTGCGGCTGCGGCGATACCAGCACGAACGGCTGCGGCGGCTGCGGCTGTGGCTGCAATTAAGCCAACCCCACGCAAAAAAGGGAGCCAAAAGGCTCCCTTTTCTTTATGCAGCATTATTCTTCTTTTGCGGGCAAAGGTACCATTCCCTTTTCTATCAGATCCGTGATTGCCGCCACCGCGCCCTGCGGAATACTCCGCTGCGCCAGCATCATACGGTTGCGCATGGCTGCGCTGCTCAGCAGCCGCCGCACGGCAGAAAGGGTATCCCGCACGCTCTCGGTCCCCAGCGCCATCCCATAGCGAGTAAAGAATTCCAGATTGCGGCTCTCGCAGCCGGGGACGCTCAGCATCAGCACCGCCGGCACCCTCTTTTGGGCGATCTCGGTACAGGAAAGCCCGCCAGGCTTACCCACTACCAGGTCGGCCGCCGAATAGTAAAGATCCATTCGGTCGGTAAAGCCCACCGGGTACAGCCGCTCCAGGAATTTGGCATACCGCTGCAGCTCCTTCAGGTCGCCCTTGTTCTTCCCGCAGATGACCACCACAAAGCTATCCTTAGGCAGCCGGCGCAGCAGTTTCAGGGCCAGGGTCGTCATCGGCCCGCAGCCGATGGAGCCGCTCATCACCAGCACCATCTCCCCCTGCTGGGGCAGGTGCAGCAACCGCCGGGCCACATTCTGGTCCACATGGGCGGCCATTGCCGGGTTGGTGGGGATGCCCAGCGGCAGCAGACGATCCTCCGGGATGCCCCGGGCGGTAAATTCCGGGATCAGCCTCTCATCCGGAATGACCCAGTAATCGGGCGTGATCTCATCCACGCAGGGACTGCAGGTGTAATCGGTAGCGATAAAATAAAACGGCTTTTTATATTCATATTTCCGGCGCAGCCTGGTCAGCATCTCCGCCGGGAACACATGCGGCATCACTATGGCGTCAAACCCGCCCGAAAGCAGGTAGCGGTACAGCTGCGGCACACAGATGGCATTCATCTTGTATTCAAAGGAGGTCTCGTCCTCCCCCAGCACCCGCTCCTCTTTTTTGCGGTAGCCCGCCCCGTATATTTTGGGGAAATACCGGTAGGCGATGGTGTGCAGGTGGCTGATCGCCTCCGAAAAATGCTTGGGCCCAAAGGAAAGAGCATCCGCCACCGCGCAGGTGTGCCCGCGGGATTCCAGCTCCCGGCGCAGGGCTGCCGCCGCGGCATTGTGTCCGCCGCCGGTATTGCAGGTCAGGATGAGAACTTTCATGTCGTTTCGGCCCCCTTTCTTTGGCAGCGCCGCAGCAGGGCGCACAGCCGCGGCCGGTTATACCGTTGGATGATAATACACGGAATGTGAGAGAACCCATACAGCAGCACTACCAATACCGCCATCGGTCCATGAGCAAAGACAAATACCAGCGGCGTCGCCAGCATCAGTACACAGTGGATGAGCTCCGCCACACAGGTTTCCTGCAGCAGTCGGGTAGCGTTTTCGGCGTCGTTCTGCCCACGAATGGTCTTGGCATATTCATGCCCACCCCAGCGGCTTTTATCCGGCACCCTGTCCTTCCACTTGCGGATCTCCATTTTTTCATAGATCTTGCCGTTTTTCTCCCATGCGCAGGTCTTGTAGGGGAAGCGATCCCAGTGAAACCACCGGCGGGGCAGCAGCTCCCCAATGATCCCGCCGCTGATGCCCAAAGCCGCGATCACCCCCACCGAGATGGTTGCCTGCAGGGCGGCCTCCGGCGCAAACAGCCACAGCGCTCCCAGGATAGCCGCTACGGCCAGACAGATCAAAATGGGCGTCAAGATCGTCATAGGTTTCTCCTTTTCCTCATTTACAGTATGGCGAAAAAAGCTGTAAGAGGTATTATAGCATCGCGGCCGCCTTATTTCCATCCGGGAATATTAACATTATCTTAATTTGGGACACACCGGCCCATTTGGGTAAAAAAGGAGGACCCTGCGATCCTCCTCTGTGCTCAGCGGTATTCCGCCGCCTGTCTGGCAATATAGGCCGATTCCGGCAGTGTATATTTCTCCCTGAATTTCACATACATCTCCCGGAACGCATCGCTGTCACGCTTCATTTCGTTCAGGTAGCGGTGGGAGTCCAGCGCGTCGTGCTGCAGCTCGATGACCGCCACCGCAATATTGGAGCAGTGGTCGGAAATCCGTTCATAGTCAGTCAGCAGGTCGGTTAGGATAAATCCCAGCTCGATGGAACAGCGGCCCGCCTGCAGGCGTGCCAGATGATTCTGCTTGATCTCCTTGGTCAGTGCGTCAATGACCTGCTCCAACGGCTCCACATGGTGGGCCATCTCATGGTCGGTATTGATATAGCAATCGGTTGTCAACTGCAAAATCTCCCGCACCGCAGCGGAAAGCACCCCCAACTCCCGCCGGGCCTCCTCCGAGAAAAACAGCGATTTGATCTCCAGCTCCTTGCCGGCCTTTACCAGGTTCACGGCGTGGTCGCCCAGCCGCTCAAAGTCCCCGATGGCGTGTTGCATTTTCCCCACGCGGCGGCTATCCTGCTGGGAAAGCGCCTGCGCCGAAAGGTACACCAGGTAGGTATCCAGCCGGTCCTCATACAGATCCAGCGTGTCCTCCTGCTTCAGTACCACCTCGGCGTCCTGCTCATTGTAGGCGCCGATGAGCGAGATCGCCCGTTCCAGCGAATCTCTTGCCGTCCCGGCCATCCGGAAGGTATAGTGGTCACACTCCTGCAGCGCCACCGAAGGGGAACGGAGCAGCAGCAGGTCAGGCGCATACTGCATGGAGTCCTTAGGTGCCGTTTCGTCTTTGGCCTTCACCAGCCATTTGCCCAGCTTCACCAGGTACTTGGTAAATGGCATCAAAATGGCGGTAATAGCCAGGTTATAGATGGTATGCACCATGGCAATATTCCATGGTGTCACTGCAATATGGATAAAATCAAGCTGAAGCACCGAGGTGATCAACAGGTACAACGGCAGGCAGATAACAGTACCAATGACCTTGATGGAAAAGTGGATGACCGCCACCCGCTTGGCCTTGTAGCTTGTCCCAATGCTGGAAATCAGCGAGGTGGCGCAGGTGCCAATGTTCAGGCCCATCACCATGGGAATGACCATCTCATAGGTCAGGCTGCCGGTCAGCGCCAGCGCCTGCAGAATACCCACCGAGGCCGCCGAGCTTTGGATCACGGCGGTAAACAGGGTGGCCACCACCAGGCCCAGTAACGGGTTACGCAGCCCCGCTAGGATCGCCGAAAACTCCGGCATCTCCGCCAGCGGGCTTACCGCGTCGCTCATCACCACCATGCCGTACATCAGCACTGTAAAGCCCACCAGCACCGTACCAATGCTCTTTTTCTTATCGTTTTTACACACCATCATCATCACTACGCCGATGATGGCTAAAATGGGCGAGAAATTTTCGGGCTTCAGCATCTTCAGCCACACATTCCCGCTTTGAATGCCGGAAAGGGAGAGGATCCACGCCGTCAGCGTGGTGCCGATATTCGCGCCGAAGATGACATACAGCGTCTGGCCAAATTTCATGATCCCGGAATTGACCAGACCCACCAGCATAACCGTGACCGCCGAGGAAGACTGCACCGCTATGGTAATGGCCGCGCCCAGCAGCAGGCTCACCCAGGGGCTCGCTGTCATTGTTTTCAGCAGCTGCTCCAGCTTACCGCCCGCCATCTTTTCCAGGTTGCTGGACATCACATTCATACCGAACAGGAAAAAGGCCAGGCCCAGTACCAGCCGCAGAAGCGCAAAAATATCCATGTCTTCTTCTCCTTCGGGCATCCACCCGCCCATTACTTCATCTTTGCACACTATTTTATTGTAACTCATTTGGGGGAAAGTTGTCCAGTCAATTTGCCGCAAAGGATGCATTTTCCCCATATTTGTGCAGTTGCATAAATATAGGGCAGGCCCAGCGGCCCGCCCTATATTTTTTGCCGAATATTCAGTTCATGCGCCGGCGCTGAGCTCGCCTGCGCTGCTTGGCACGGCGGCGCCGCCGCGCCATAAAGTACGCCCGCAGCACAAATAAGATCACGATCAACGCCCCCAGCACTATGCCAATCCATTTCAGCACCGTCAGCACCACAGAGCCGCTGCCGGCCGTCGTGACATCATCCTTTGGCACATCCTCCACGGGGGCATAGGTCTCCACAGTGTACTCCATTGGGAAAGTTCCCACCAGCTCACCACCGCACCACAGCTCCACCTGCGGGTCTATGCGTTCTCCCACCTTATATCGGCTGGGGATATTATATTTCAGCGCGATGCTCTCTACCGCCGTTCCCTTCGGCACCAGCACATCCAGGTCGCCCGTCGCCGCTATATGCACCATTCCGGCGGTATTGGTCAGGCTCCCCACCGGGATATCATACGCCGCTATCTCATCGGTCTTTACCGAAACCATACTGTACCGCTCAAAGCAGTAGTCAAAAAGCGCTATGGTGTCCTTGTACTTGCCCCACTTGTCGCTGCAGTCCAGCACCACGCACAGCAAAGAAAGTCCATCCTTCTCCGCCCAGGTCACCGCCGTATGCTGCGCCTCGGTGGTCCAGCCCAGCTTGCCGCCCTTAGCGTAGGGATAGTAGTAAGCGCTTTCCACCAACATATGGTGGTGGGTACCGATGTTTCTTGCCACATCCTTTTTGTTGGTCTTGGGGATGGTATACTCCGTCGCGCAGAAATATTCCTCAAAGCCCGGCACCGTCATCGCCCACCGGGTGATGCGCGCCATATCATAGGCAGTGGTATAGTGGTCCTTATCCGGCAGGCCGTGCGCGTTGGTAAAGTGGGTATCGCTCAGTCCCAGCGCCGCCACCTGCTGGTTCATCAGCTCCGCAAAGTCGGTCAGGCTCCCGCTCACCGCCTGGGCTATGGCATTGGCGCAGTCATTGGCGGATTCCACCATCGCCCCGTACAGCGCATCCTTCAGGGTAATGATCTCCCCCGGCTCCAGCGCCAGGTGGGTGGTCTCGCCCCATTTCCATACATCGCTTACCGTTTCCTGAGAAATGGTGATGCGGTCCTCCGGCTTGGCGTAGGTCAGCCCCAGCGCTGTTGTCAGTATCTTGGTAATGCTGGCCGGATACTCCTTCTCGTACATGTTTTTTTGCAGCAGCACCTGCCCGGTCTTGGCGTCCATCACCACATAGGCATTGCTGTAGGTTTCCGGCACATCATCCTCCGCCGCCATGGCCGGTGTTATCAGGCCGGTTGTTATTATCATCATCGCTGCCAGCAGCAGCGCCGTTACTCTCTTCATTCTGTTCGTTCTCCGTTAAAATGGGGTATATTTTTATTATAGTGCCCACTGCCGCGAAAGTAAATGAACTGTGCATGAATTTTGATTGATTTTTTCCAGCTGGTATGATAGAATACTTTAGTAACCTCAAAAATGCTGGAATAGCTCAGCCGGTAGAGCAGCTGATTCGTAATCAGCAGGTCGCGTGTTCAAGTCACGTTTCCAGCTCCATTCTCCCTGCCTTCGGGCAGGGAGTTTTTCTTCCCCCCGCTTCCCTTGCAACCGACCGCGTTTTATGCTATCCTTAAATAAATATATCCATCAAGAAAAGAAGGTGCCCCTTATGTCCCTGCAGGAATCCGGCGAAATGTATCTGGAAACCATCCTTGTTCTCTCCCAACGCACAGGCTTTGTCCGCGCCATCGATATCGGAGAGGAAATGGGCTACTCCAAGCCCAGTGTCAGCCGCGCTGTCGGCATTTTGCGGCAGGGGGGCTATATCCATGTGGCGGAAGATGGCGGCATCACACTCACCGAATCCGGCCAGGCCGTGGCGGAAAAGATCTACGAGCGTCATCGCCTGCTCACCAGCTTTTTGGTCAAACTTGGCGTTGACGAAAAGACCGCTGCGGAGGACGCCTGCAAAATAGAGCATGTCATCAGCGATGCCTCCATGGAAGCCATCAAGCGCCACGCCATGGGCCACATCCAGTAAGTTCACCAGGAGGTACGGCTATGCACGAGATCAAATGTCCCAAATGCGGCGAAGTCTTTACCGTGGATGAATCCGGCTATGCAGCCATCGTGGGTCAGGTACGGGATGAAGAATTTCACCGGGAGCTGGCCCAGCGGGAAAAGCAGCTGGCCGCCGAAAAAGAAAAAGATCTGGCCCTGGTACGCACTCAGGCCGCCCGCTCTCAGGAGCAGTCCGAGGCCCAGCTGCAGCGGCAGATCGAAGAACTGAAGGCCCAGCTTCTCTCCCAGCAGGCCCAGCGGGAGCTGGCCGTACAGAAAGCCCTGGAGCAGCAGACCGCCGATCTTTCCGCCCGGGATCAGACCATTACTGAACTACAGGCCCGCCTGAACGCAGCCCAAACCGAGCGGGAGCTGGCCATTCAAAAAGTGACCTCCGAGAAAAGGGACGAACTGATCGAAAGTCAGCGGGAAATCGATAAGCTGAGCTATCAGCTGAAGGAAGCCGCGGCCGCCAGCCGGGAAAAGGAGCAGGAGCTGCGGGAAAGCTACAAGCGGGAGCTCAGCAGCAAGGATGAGGTCATCGCCTATTATAAGGACCTCAAAACCCGCCTTTCCACCAAAATGGTGGGAGAAACGCTGGAACAGCACTGTGAGATCGAATTCAACCGTCTGCGGTCCGCCGCTTTCCCCAACGCTTACTTTGAGAAGGACAACGACGCCCGCACCGGCAGCAAAGGCGATTACATCTTCCGGGAGTCCACCTCCGATGGCATCGAATTTCTCTCCATCATGTTCGAGATGAAAAACGAGATGGATACCACCGCCAGCAAAAAAAAGAATGAGGATTTCTTCCGGGAACTGGATAAGGACCGCCAGGAAAAGGGCTGCGAATATGCCGTCCTGGTCTCCCTGCTGGAGCCGGACAGCGAGCTGTATGGCGGCATCACCGATGTCAGCTACCGCTACCCCAAGATGTATGTCATCCGCCCTCAGTTCTTCATTCCCATCATCACCCTGCTGCGGGGCTCGGCACTCCATACGGTGGAATACCGCCGGCAGTTGGCGGAGATCCGTAATCAGAATATCGATATCTCCCACTTCGAGGAGGAAATGAACGACTTCAAGACCCGCTTCGGCCGCAATTACGATTTGGCCAGCCGCAAGTTCAAAACCGCCATCGAGGAGATCGATAAAACCATCGACCACCTGCAAAAGACCAAGGACGCCCTGCTCTCCTCCGAAAATAATCTCCGCCTGGCCAATGATAAAGCCCAGGAGCTTTCAGTCAAGCGCCTGACGAAAAACAATCCCACCATGCAGGCCAAGTTTAAGGAGCTGGAAGCCGCCAAAACTCCTCCCCTGCCGCAGGAACCAAACGAATAACAAAATCAGCACCGTGGAACTGCTCCTCGGTGCTGTTTTCATTCTTCCGCGCACTCTCCACCCCCGGCGGGCACCCCTGCGCTCCCCAGGGCCGCGCCTTCGCTGCGCTTCGGGCGGCCCTTTCCCGCTCCGGAGCGCCTGCCTGCCTTTTCCCTGCCGCAGCTCATATGCACCGTTCGCAGTACTCCGCCACATCAAAGGGATCCAGCCCGCTGTCCTTCTTCAGGTACAGCGGGTGGTGCGGGTGCCCCTTCACCGAGCGCTTCCCTGCCGTGACCCACCGGGCGCCGTGCCGCTCTCCGGCCGCTATCATATCCTGCACACAGCCTTTCAGGTAGGGCCGCATCTCTATAATGTTCCCCCAGGCCGCCCATACTGTCGGCTCCTTACTCAGTTCCAAAATATACTCGAAAGCCTCCATATTGGCCCGGTGCAGCCGCTCATCCCGCTCCCGCGCCATATCCTGCGGCCGGGTAGCCCGCTGCGGGTACACATTAAACATAATAAAGCTGTCGTACCCATTTCCCAGCGCGATCCGTTCCACCGATTTCAGGGTATTATCCAGGTGGTCCGGCTCCGCCGTGGAGGGGTTCACCCCAATGCAGATAAGCGGTTTCTCTCCCTTGGTGCCCAGCACATATCGGTACTCCGTATAAAAGTCCGGCACATACAGCCACCGGCCGGTATCGTAGTCCGCCTCCCGGCCGCTTTGGCGCATCGCCTCGGCAAAGGATAATATCTCCATCTCACTGGTAGCTATGGCGGGAATATGCATACTGGCACCTCCGGGAAAAATACTTTTCCCCATCATAGCGTATTTTTCCCCAAACGGCAAGTCCCTCTGTTTTCCCCTTACTTGCCCATCTCCTCCCGCAGCCGCTCTATGGCGTGCTTCTCCAGCCGGGAAACATAGCTCCTGGAGATCCCCAACTTCCTGGCCACCTCCCGCTGGGTCATCGGCGGCCGGTTATCCAGCCCGTAGCGCAGCCGCAGCACCCGCTGCTCCCGTCCCTCCAGCACCCCAAAGACCTCCCGCAGCTTCTCGGCCTTCAGCGTCAGGTCCAGCCGTGTAATGATATCCTCCTCATCGCTCACCAGCTCCATCAGCGTCAGGCTGTTGCCGTCCCGGTCGGTATCCAGCGGGTCCTCCAATGAAACATCCCCCGCCGTCTTCCTTCGCGCCCTAAAATACATCAGAATCTCATTCTCAATACACCTAGAAGCATAAGTCGCAAATTTTGTCTTCTTCTCCAAGTTATAGGTCTCCACCGCCTTTATCAACCCTATCGTCCCTATCGAGATCAGATCATCCTGCTCCCCGCTCACCGCGTAGTACTTCTTCACGATGTGCGCCACCAGTCGCAGATTGTGCTCCACCAGCTCGTTCCGTGCCGCCCGGTCTCCTCGGCTCATCCGCTCCAGGCAGTCCCGCTCCTGCTTAGCCGTCAGCGGCCGCGGGAATGAACCTGAAGTCGAAACATGCAGCGTCAGCAGCCACAGCCCGCCCAGCAGCGTCAGTACCATTGCTCCCAGCATCACTTATTCCCCCTCTCTCTTTAGAGGGTATGCCCCGCCGACAGAAAAATGCCAGTCCCGCCTCAAATGGACAAAGCCCTCCGCCCGCTTTGCCCCTCCGCCCAAAATACCGCCCGATCCCTGTCGGATACTTGATATTTTTGCCGCCTTATAATAAAATTAGTCTATCCTAATTTTAATTGCCACATGTCAAGGGAAAGGATTATCACTATGACTTTGAATGAACTCAAAACCGGCTCCTCCGGTATCATCACGGCCGTGGGCGGCGATGGCCCGCTGCGCTGCCGCCTTTTGGATATGGGCCTCATCCCCCACACCCGCGTCACCCTGCAAAAGGTCGCCCCCATGGGCGATCCCATCGAGATAAGGGTCCGCGGCTATGAGCTGACCCTGCGGGTGGAGGAAGCCCAAAAGATCGAGGTAAAGGAGGCCGCGGAAATATGATCTTCGCATTGGCCGGCAATCAGAATTGCGGCAAAACCACCCTGTTCAATGCCCTCACCGGCTCCAATCAGCATGTCGGCAATTTTCCCGGCGTCACCGTCGATCAGAAAATGGGCGATATCCGGGGCGAGAAAAATTGCTCCGTCGTCGATCTGCCAGGCATCTATTCGCTGCGGCCCTATACCCAGGAGGAGATCGTCACCCGGGATTTCATCCTGAATCAAAAGCCGGATGGCATCATCAATATTGTGGATGCCACCAATATCGAGCGTAATCTCTACCTTACTTTGCAGCTTTTGGAGCTGCGGGTCCCCATGGTACTGGCCCTCAATATGATGGATGAGGTGCGCGCCAACGGTGGCTCCATCGATGTGCAAAAAATGAGCGCCACCCTCGGCATCCCGGTGGTACCCATTTCCGCCGCCAAGGGCGAGGGTGTATCGGAGCTTATCACCCAGGCGCTCACCGTCGCCCGGGGCAAAATCCTACCCAAGGTCACAGATTTCTGCACCGATGATTCCGCCGTCCACCGCTGCCTGCACGCCGTTATCCACCTCATCTCGGATCACGCCGAACGGCTGGGCGTCCCCACCCGTTTCTGCGCCGCCAAGCTCATTGAGGGCGGCGATACGCTGGAAAAGGACCTGCGGCTGGATGAAAACGAAAAGGAGCTGCTGGAACACTGCATCGTCCAGATGGAAAACGAAACCGGGCTGGACCGCAATGCCGCCCTGGCCGATATGCGCTATACCTTCATCGAAGGGGTCGTCGCCGCCTCGGTCACCAAGTGCCACGAAAGCCGCGAGCACGCCCGCTCCGTCCGGTTCGATCAGATCCTTACCGGCCGGTACACCGCCATTCCCACCTTTTTGGCGGTCATGTTTCTCACCTTCTACCTCACCTTCCATGTCATCGGCCAGCGTCTTTCCGATCTCCTGGCCGTCGGCATTGATGCGCTCACCGCCCTGGTCGATGGCGCCCTCACTGCCTACGGCATCAATCCGGTGGTCCACAGCCTCATCATCGATGGCATCTTTGCCGGCGTGGGCAGCGTGCTGGTGTTCCTGCCCATCATCGTCACCCTGTTTTTCTTTCTCTCCATCCTGGAAGACACCGGCTACATGGCCCGTGTCGCCTTTGTAATGGATAAGCCGCTGCGCCGCATCGGTCTTTCGGGCCGCAGCATCGTGCCGCTGCTCATCGGCTTCGGCTGCTCGGTGCCGGCCATCATGGCCACCCGCACCGTCTCCTCCGATCGCGACCGCAAAATGACCATTCTCCTCACCCCTTACATGAGCTGCTCTGCCAAAATCTCCATCTACGCCTTTTTTACGGCGGCATTTTTCCCGCAGTACGGCGCCCTGGTGATGATCGCCCTTTATCTTCTCGGCATCCTCATCGGCATCGTGGCGGCCCTCATCATGAACCACACCGCCTTCCGCGGCAAGCCCGTCCCCTTTGTGATGGAGCTGCCCAACTACCGGCTCCCCAGTGCCAAAAGCGTGGGACTGCTGCTGTGGGAAAAAGCCAAAGACTTCCTGCAGCGCGCTTTCACTGTCATTTTCCTGGCCACCATCATCATCTGGTTCCTGCAAGGCTTCGATACCCGCCTCAATGTCGTGGCGGATAGCTCTTACAGTCTGCTGGCGCTCATCGGCCAATGGATCGCTCCCCTTTTCGCCCCCCTCGGCTTCGCCGATTGGCGCTGCGCCACCGCCCTCATTTCTGGCTTTGTCGCCAAGGAATCTGTCGTCAGCACCCTGGAGGTCCTGCTGGGCGGTGCGGCCGTCACCGGGATGTTCTCTCCCCGGGCCGCCATCAGCTTTTTGGTCTTTACCCTGCTGTATACCCCCTGTGTGGCGGCCATAGCCACCATCCGCCGGGAGCTCGGCTCCACCGTGAAGACAGTCGGCGTGGTAATCCTGCAATGCGGTGTAGCATGGCTAGTAGGCTGGCTGGCCTATGCCATCACAGGGCTGTTCTGATGGGCCCCCTCGATTGGCTGCTGCTGGCAGTAATCGCCACCGGCACATTTTTCGCTCTCCGGGCCGTCCGCCGGGGCCATACCGGCAGCTGCTGTGGCGATTGCGCCCGCTGCCGCCGTACCGATTGCGGCAAGAATTCAAAGACCGGGTAAAACCGCCGTTGCCCTCCTGCGAAAAGGCGCCACCCGCAGCAAACCAAAAATCAACCGGCAAAGCCGCTTTTTATGGCCCCTGCAAAATCCGGGACGCCGGCCGCAGGCCAAACCGCCCGACGGGCGGTTTCAGCGGGCTTCGCCCGCTGGCCCCGCTTCTTCACCGTTTACCTCTCACCCTTCCCCGCGGAGGTCTTCCTTCAGGACAAAAATTCACCTTCATCGCAGATAAAATAGCCGGAACAACACCGCCGTGTCTATCGCAAAAGCCCTCCAACATCATCGCCAATAACTTGCGTTTTTCTAGGGAGCCGTTGTTTGAACGCGGCTCTCCCCCGCCCTCTCTCCGGAGAGGGCTTTTCTTTTGGTGGACAACTCCCCTGTTTATGCGCTATACTGGGGATGGAAATTTGCCCCGGAGGTGATTTTTATGATCTACACCGTCACCCTCAATCCCGCTATTGATGAAACACTGGAAGTGGAGCATTTGCGGCCCGGCGCCACCCACCGGGTTCTTTCCCGCTGCCGCTATGCCGGCGGCAAGGGCATCAATGTGGCAAGGGCCCTGCGTGTCTTTGCCGAGGACTGCGTTGCCCTGACCATCGCGGGCGGGACGACCGGCCAGGAGCTGGCCGGACTGCTGCGGCAGGAGGAGCTGCCCTGTACCGTCTATGCCGCCCCTCACCCCACCCGGGTCAATCTCAAAATCTCCTCCCGGGGGGATGGACTGACCACCGAGCTGAACGCCCCCGGTCTGCTGGGGGAGGCCGCCCCTGCCGGGCGCCTGCGGGAGGAGCTGCTGGAGCGCCTTTTGCCGGGGGATGTGGTGGTGCTGTGCGGCAGTCTGCCGCAAGATTTACCGGCCGGATGGTACCGGGATCTCACCGCTGAGTGCCGGAAAAAGGGGGCCGCCGTTTACCTGGATACCGCCGGGGAGCCACTGATTTTGGGGATCACAGCGAAGCCGGACTGCATAAAACCCAACCGGGAGGAGCTGGAGCCCCTGTACGGCTACCGCCTGGCAACCACTGAATCCCTGGCGGAAGCGGCCTGGCAGCTGCTGCACCGCGGGGTAGGACAGGTGGTGGTTTCCCTGGGGGCGCAGGGGGCGCTGCTGGCCACCCGGGAAGCGGTACTTTTTGCCGCGGCCCCTACTGTGACCGTGCTTAATACCACCGGGGCCGGGGACACCATGACGGCCGCGCTCATCTATGCCCGGCTGCACGGGCTCACACCCGAGGAGACCCTGCGATTTGCGGTAGCGGCCGCTACCGCAAAGGTGGTACGGGCCGGAACACAGCCCCCCGTGATGAGCGACATAGGCGCCCTGCAGCCGCAGGTGGAGGTACGGTCCATTTAGGGTGCAGGAAAGAAAGCCGCCGCCCAAAACGCCGGTTTGCACCAAATGATTCAATTGTCACCTTCTCGAGAAAGGGAGGGCCCGGGAGGACGATCGGTCACACTTTGCAAAGCCCTCTACTAATATAATACGCAAAAAAGAACGGATGTTCCTGCATGGAATGTCCGTTTTTTGAAATTTTTTTTATTTTTGGTGGATTTTAGGGGATAGGGTGGCAATATTTCTCTAAATAATGGATTTTATAGAGATATTTTGGACGATACAAATGGACCTTTTCGATGCGATATCTGCACTGTTTGCCGAGTCCTCATAGGCTCCCTTATGCAAAGGGTAAGCGGCGCTCCAACCCATGGCCTCCCCTGTGCAAGGGGAGCCTTTGGCTTGGTGTGGCGAGTACTACTTTATCATCAAAAAGCCGCCCCGGAGGGCGGCAAGAGGGCCGTTATTGCAGATCGGCCAGATACTGCTCCAGCCGGGCTTCCAGCTGGGCGGCGGTATCCGCCAGGATGGCGCTGGGGTCGGCGGCAAGGAGCTCCGCGGGCGTGCGGCTGCCCCAGGTCATAAGCACGGTGGGCAGGCCGAGATTTTTGCCGAGGGAGATATCCACCTGGGAATCCCCCACATAAGCGACGGGGCGGGCCTCCAGCTCGCGGATAAGTTCCTGGGCGAGGGTGGGGTCCGGTTTGAGGGGGAAACCCTCCCGCTGGCCCCAAATGGCATCCAGCATGCCGTGGAAGGTACTTTCCCGCAGGGCATCCGCCTGGGGCTGGGGCTTATTGGTGATAACAGCGGTAAGAACGCCCTGAGCCCGGAGTCTTTGCAGCAGCTGCGGGATGCCGGGGTAGATGATGCCGGGTTTGCGGCATTCCTCGGTGTAGATGCGGTCATAGGCGGCGAGAACCTTTTGCCGCAGTTCCTCGGCGGCACCGGCGGGGCAGGCCCGGCCGATGAGGACGCGCATACCATTGCCGACCATGCCGTTATAGGCGGGGATGGGGTACTGCGGAAGGCCGTTTTCCGCCAGGGCGCGGTTGCAGCTTTCTCCGATGGCGGGAACGCTGTTCAGCAGGGTGCCGTCCATATCAAATAAGATCAAAGGTCTCATGCCATATTCCTCCAGTATTGATGCTATGCCAATATTATATCACCAAACCACTTGACCTGCAATGCAGCATGATGTACAATAAAGCCGCACAAACCGGGAGTGCGCTGCGGCGCTGAGATGGGCAAAAGCCCGAATCCCTATTACCTGATCCGGATCATACCGGCGGAGGGAGCGTTTACCAAAGCGGAGCTTTTCCGCTGCTTCTTTGCCGGATCGTCCATCAGGGACGATCTTATTTTTTTGGAGGAAAACTGTATGAAAAACCAAAACACACGCCGGCTGGTGGAGAGTGCTTTGATGATCGCCATCGGCACAGTCCTTTCGGAGCTGAAGGTGGGCAGCCTGTGGGCCTTTGGCGGTGGCCTGACCATCGGCAGCATGGTACCGCTGGTACTGATCAGCCACCGCTGGGGCATTAAATGGGGCACCTTTACCGCCTTTGTTTACAGCCTGCTGCAGCTTATCCTGGGTGTGGATAATGTGCAGTACGCCACCAGTGTGGGCATGGCGATTGCCATTATCCTGCTGGACTATATCATTGCCTACACCGTGATCGGGCTTTCTTCAATGTTCGGCTCCAGTCGGCCGGCCATCATTGGCGGTGTGGTGGTGACGCTGGGACTGCGCTTCCTGTGCCACTTCCTTACCGGGTGGATGATTTGGGATGCGCTGTGGCCCAACGAGT
>OLNZ01000493.1_pt1 | contig 38165 bp, 35 predicted proteins | sample 1672981 | NCBI WGS metagenome assembly OLNZ01 (sample SAMEA3136743, study PRJEB25190) | human gut metagenome | biome: human gut; feature: human-associated habitat; material: faeces | place: Austria | collected 2013 | reverse complement strand
GAAACCATCGTCGCTAAAGCCGCCTTCAGAAATAAGACAGTTGATATGAGGATTCCATTTAAGATCACGGCCAAAAGTATGGAGAACCATAATAAAACCAGGGGTAAAGTTTTTGGACTTATTGGTTTTAAAGAACATGCGGGAGACAACACTGTTGACAGCGTGAAAAAGGCAATCCAATAAGGAGCGGTCCTTGAGAAAAAAACGCGAAGATTTTCATCAATGGTAAAGACACAATGACGATGTCTGACAGCAATGAGTTTAAAAGACATAGAAGTCGTGCGCTGCATAGCGTATTTATTTCCGCAGGTAGGGCAAAAACGGCTGTGGCAGCAAATAGGGACGAATTTAAGGTGGTCGCAATGAGGACAGGCATACATGGCACCACCAAAAGAAGGATTGCCACAATGAATCATTTTATTAATGTTTTCAATCTCAGTTTGTCTGGGATGAAGAGTATATAGGATTTGTTCATAATAGTCAGTAAAGATTTTCTGTAAAATATTCATAAGATTATTATGCAACAAAAAGGAGAAAAAAGAAACCCCATCCCTCAAGATTGAGGGGAATGGGAGTTGATGTGTCGAAGACACTTTTTTATAAATGCAGAAAAGTAAACCGCACCTGCATCAGCAATGCAAATCTTTTAATATTTATCTATCGATTATCTACCCGTTCCGGATACATATCATGGTTGGCCAGACGCATGGCTGCGATTTCTTCCCATTTTGTGCCCGGTTTGCCATAGTTGCAGTAAGGATCGATGGAAATACCGCCTCTTGGCAGGAATTTTCCCCATACCTCAATATATTTCGGATCCATCAATTTAATCAGATCTTCCATAATAATATTCATACAGTCCTCATGAAAATCTCCATGATTTCTAAAGCTGAAAAGATACAGTTTTAAAGACTTGCTTTCAACCATTCTTTCAGATGGAACATAAGAAATAATAACATTGCCAAAATCCGGCTGCCCGGTCATCGGGCAAAGGCTTGTAAACTCCGGACAATTAAATTTTACAAAATAATCATGATCCGGATGTTTATTAATGAATGTTTCCAAAACTTCAGGGCAGTAGTTAAAATCATATTTCGTTCCCTGACTTCCAAGATGGGTAATACCAGCTGTTTCTTCTTTGGTACGTCCTGACATAATTCTTCTCCTTTTTTCAAATTCCGCCCGGCACTTATAGCGCAGGGTCAGCAACACCATTAGCAGCAAATGCTTTAGCTCGGTCAATACATGTGCCACATTTTCCACATGGCTTCTCGCCGCCTTCATAACAACTCCACGTCAATTCATAAGGTACGTTCAGTTCCAGACCTTTTTTGACAACATCTGCCTTTGTCAGATTCACAAAAGGTGCTTCCACTTTCAGCTGATGTCCGCTGCCTTCATAAATTGCCTGGTTCATGGCATTTTTGAATACTTCGCTGCAATCCGGATAAGCATTGCCAGCCGCATCGTCACTGTGTGCGCCATAGTAAATCACATCACAGCCCTTTGAAAGGGCAATACTTGCAGCAGAAGAGAGAAACAGACCGTTACGGAAAGGCACATAGGTCGAAACCGGCTTGCCGTCGCTGTGCTGCAGCTGTTCTGCGTAGGATTCCTCCGGAATTGCCTGATCTGAATGGCTCAGGAGAGAGCAGTCGCTGTACTGGAAAATCGGTGTGAGATCAAGATGCAGCATTTCTACATGATAATATGCAGCCACAGCTTTTGCAGCTTCTATTTCTTTTGTATGTCGCTGTCCATAAGTAATGGCAAGAGCGATCACATTGTCACTGCCATATTTATCTACAGCAAGTCCGAGACAGGTTGTACTGTCAACGCCGCCGCTGGATAACACAAGTGCTTTCATGATAAAGTCCTCCTTATTACTGCATCATCACACGCATTTGCAGTGATGCATCGGTTTTAAAACGTCCCGTAAATGTTGTTGTCAATGTTTTAGCAGCCGTTTTCTTGATGCCGCGGGCAGTCATGCAGCTATGACAGCCTTCAATCTTGACAGCAATCGAATCTGAACCTGTAACTTCCGCCATGATTTCTGCAATATCAGAACCGATCCGTTCCTGCAGCTGCAGACGCTTGGCGGCCATATCGGCAATTCTGGCGATCTTGCTTAAACCAATAACCTTGCCGTTCGGTATATAGGCCACAGAAACTTTCATATCATACATGAGTGCCATATGATGTTCACAATAGCTGAAAATTTCAATATCTCTGACATAGACCATGTCGTCACTTTTGCCGGATAATTCCAGATCCTGCTCAAATGTTTTGTCAAACATCTGCGCAATTTCATGATTGGTATAATTCATACCCTCGAATACTTCTTCATACATTTTTGCAACACGTTCCGGGGTCTCTTTCAGTCCCTCACGCTCAGGATTATCTCCCAAAGCTACGAGAATACCACGCACATGTTCCTTAATTGCCTCTGTATCTATAGCCATTCTTTCATAACCTCCTACACACCGCGCCTGTCGGGATCCCAGATGACTTTATGCATCTGAATCTGGAGATTGACGCCATTTAATTGTTGCTCTTTCATAAATTCTACAATATCTGCCGGATCAATACTGCCAAAAACCGGGCTGAAATAAAGATGACAGCATCCAATCAGCCGGAATTGTTTCATTATTTCCACGGCCCGTTCACAGTCTGCCAAAGAGCCCGTGACAAATTTGACCGTATCTTTTTCCGTAAGCAGTGAAAAATTATCTGTATCCATAGCGGTCTCCATGCCGCTGCAGGACAACTTATAATCCATTGTAAAAGACGGCCTGTTGGGGATATTCACAAAAGGAGCCAGACTGACACTGCCGTTTGTTTCTATCTCCACATGCAGCAAATGATCCGCGGCCAGTTTCTCCAATAATTCTGAAATATACGGCCGGTCCAAAGGTTCACCGCCGGTCAGTGTCACATTGCGGACTCCGGTTCCCATGATTGCCTGATGAATTTCTTCTGCCGTCATCACCCTGGCCGGCACATCCGGCACATTGGCCCACTTTGTGTCACAATACAGACACGATAAATTGCAGCCCTTGAAACGGACAAATACTGCAAGCTGGCCTGCCAACGGGCCCTCACCGTTAATGCTGACAAAATGTTCTACTACCTCATATGTCCTTTCCATCTCTTATTCCTCATATGACGCGCAGTTATTCGGGGTCTCATACACTGTCGAGCGATGAACATGATAACCGCATGCCGTCAGTCTCTCATAAAAATAATAAGCCAGTCTTTCTGCTGTCGGTCGGTATGGAATCTCAATAATCCTGAAATTCTCCGCCTGCAGTGCTGCCATAGTCGCAGGCATCAGACTGCCTTTTTCAATGATCAACGCGTGGTCCATGGCATCCACTTCACGCTTGACATCCTTTTTTAACTGACCGAAATCAAACATCATATCCCTTGTCTGGCCTTCTTCATCCAGATCCGGACGGCAGATCTCAATCACAACACGCCATTCATGGCCGTGAATATTGCGGCATTTCCCCTCATAACCTGCCAGAAAATGTGCAGAATCAAAACTATGTTCAGTCTTCAAATAATACATGATTATAGTACCTTCCTGATTTATTGATCACTTATATACGAATTACCCAATGTGTTTCCTATACAATAATAAAAGGGACACAGCAATGCTATGTCCCTGATGTTCCGGTTTCATAGCCCTGGTTTTGTTTATAGACAGGATGGTGCAATCGAACTGTCTTTTATTGTTATAGCATTGGACATTCACAGTGTCAAGTAGTTTCAGCTTTTTTTGCGGATGACAAATAGATTCTGATGTGGTAGAATGTAAAAAAATACAGGAGTAAAAATATGAATAGACAAAAGATAATGGCGAACCGCCGCAGAGATATTATTATCATTGTTGGCTGCACCATTTTGGCGCTTATCGGTGGTTACGGCTGGTCAAGAGGCTTTGGCAATTTTACGTGGTTTCGTAATTTTGACACTCCCGGCACTGCCAGCGTAGACGATGCTGTTCTGAATTATGAGCCCCTGATTCAACAATATGCCAAAGAATACGGCATTGAATCCTATGTCCCAGTCATCGAAGCATTGATGCAGCAGGAGAGCAGCGGCCTTGGCGCAGATGTTATGCAGTGTTCCGAATGCTACTACAATACAGAATATGATCAGACGCCCGGCAGTATCCAGGATCCTGAATATTCTATCAAAACCGGTATTCATTATTTTGCAGACTGCCTTGAACTGGCCGGATGTAAAGGGCCTGGAGATATACGCAGACTCCGGTTGGCGCTGCAGGGCTACAACTTCGGACATAACTATATTGAATGGGCCATCAAACGTGACGGCGGCTATACGGAAGCCAATGCCCAGGCTTTCTCAGACATGATGAAAGAGCAGCTTGGCTGGGAGACCTATGGCGATACGACTTATCCGGAGCATGTACTTCGCTATTATAAGTAAGCAGAGAAATGGAAAGGAAGATTTTAATATGAGTAAATACCTTGTTGTTGTTGATATGCAGAAAGACTTTATTGATGGTTCCCTTGGAACAAAAGAAGCACAGGCGATTGTTCCAAAAGTCATAGAGAAGGTCGCCGAATTCAAAGGACCTGTGATGTTCACACGCGATACGCACGAAGAGAATTATCTTGAAACTCAGGAAGGTCAGAATCTGCCTGTTGAACATTGTATCAGAGGCACGGAAGGCTGGGAGCTGCAGCCTGAACTGAATGAATATGCACTCAAGAATCACTGCCTGATTTTTGACAAACCAACCTTCGGATCAACCAGTCTTGCCGGATGTGTCAGCGGAATTGCACGTATGGCACCTATCGATCAGATTGAACTTGTTGGTCTCTGTACTGATATCTGCGTTATTTCCAACGCTATTCTTCTTAAGACTGCACTTCCTGATACAGAGATTATTGTTGATGCTTCCTGCTGTGCAGGCGTGACTCCTCAGAGCCACAAGAATGCACTTGAAGCCATGAAAATGTGCCAGATTACCATTGTCGGAGAATAAGGAGCCTTTTTCATGAAAAAAAACAACATACACAGCCAGCAGGACACTGTACAGACTGAACACCTGAGTAGACGCCATTTCTACATAATTATAGTCCTTATTGTGATTATACTTGTTGCTTTGATTGCGCATACGATCCTGCGTCCGGACAGAAATGCTACCCTCAGGATTATTTACACAAGCGATATGCAGGGGCAGATCACCTATTCAGACGGACAATACGCCGGTTACGAAAAAGTTGCTGCCCTCAGCCATAAGCTGTCCTCCGAAGGTGATCATGTCCTGCTTCTTGATGCAGGCAACTGTCTTGGAGACAGTGTTATCGCTGAAATGGACAATGGCCAGTCCATTCTTTCTTTGATGAATACAATGCAATATGATGCAATGGTACCCGGTCCAATGGATTTTGTTTATGGTGCAGATACCCTTTCATCTCTCCGATCCAAAGCCAGTTTTCCATTTCTTGCAGCCAATATCACCAAGGCCGATGGCAGTACGGTTTTTGAAAACTACAAGATTCTGAATATCAACAGTGTTCGTATCGGTGTGATCGGTGTAACCACCGGTCTCAGTCAGACTCAGGCACAAAAGAGCAGTCTGACAGTGGCCGACCCTGTAGAAACCGTGAAAAATATCCTTGGTCAGATGTCCGGGAAGACAGATGCAGTGATCGTTCTTACCTACACAGGCAGCGAAGATATCACGAATGCACTTGCCGCAATAGACGGTGTCAGCATTGTCATTGAAAGCGGCGCTTCAGAAGCTTTTGCCAATACAGCAGACAACGGTACAGTCATTACTTCTGCCGGCACAAAAGGCAATGTAATCGGTGTCGCCAGCCTTGATATTAACCGATCAGATGTTTCTGTTGACAGTCAGTTCTATACATCTTCTGATTACAGCAGCTTATCGGCAGAACAGTCTGTAGCTGATGCGGTGGCAAGTGTTGTCCGTTCAGCTGATACCAATGCCTCTGAACATGCAGGTTCTATCACTCTGTCGACCGATACAGCTGCCGACACAGCTGAAACAGAATCAGACACATCAGATGAAACAGCCGACACATTAGAAGATGGCTCCGCTGACAGCGACGTCCGGACCTATCATTTAGCTGAAACAGGCATCGGCAACCTGACTGCTGACGCTATGCTGGATGCAGCTGCATCGGACGGCGCAGTTGTTTCACTCATGCCGGATCAATTGATTTCCGGTACACTGGCCAATGGTATTGTTTCAAAAGGACAGGTCCAGAACCTGTTTGACGACCAGTTATATCTTGTCACCTGTAAAATGACCGGCGGCGATCTGAGGACCGCCCTAGAGAACAGCTTTAATAATTATCCAAATGCAGACGGTTTTCTTCAGGTTTCGGGTATTTCATATACCTTTAATGCCTCAACTGCCATCGGAAGCCGTTTATCCGATATTATGATCGATGGTCACAAGCTGGACGATGCACGAACATATATTGTTGCCACCACGAATATACTGGCGGACACCCTGGGTTATCGTTCAGAAGCTACCGGACGCGTCGGTACATATCGGACCATTGCTTCTGTTGTAACGGATTATATTCAAAAGAATTCCTCGGCTACATCAGGTTCAGCACTGCCATCTGAAACAGAATCAGACACAGAAGATACCACTGCATCCGGCGAAACAGCCGATACGTCAAGAATACAGATCAATGAATAAAATATCCGTGATCGGACACACTGTCTAAAAAAGGAGTATCCGATCATGCAGGAAAATGAATCCAATGAATCTGACAAACCTACCCAGGATGAACAGATCCGTGAATACGGGCAGGTTGTTTTAAAGGCCAATGCAGGCAAACATCGCATCTTTCTGTTATCCATTATTGGTGAAGTAGAAGGTCATGAGCAATCTCCGGGAAATGTCAAAACCACCAAGTACGAACACGTTCTCCCACAATTGGCCATGGCAGAAGACAGCTGCGACATCGACGGCATCCTTGTTCTTTTGAACACCATGGGTGGAGATGTGGAAGCCGGCCTTGCCATTGCCGAGATGATAGCCTCCATAAGCAAACCGACAGTATCTCTTGTGCTTGGCGGCAGTCACTCAATCGGGGTTCCGCTGGCTGTCTCAGCGGACTATTCTTTCATCGTACCCAGCGGAACCATGATCATTCATCCTGTCAGAATGAATGGCATGGTTATTGGTGTGATACAGACATATGAATATTTCGAGCGTATACAGGAACGCATTTTGAATTTTATTGTCACCAATTCCCGTATCGCCAAAAGCCATCTGAAAAAGCTGATGCTTGATACAAGCAAGCTGGCCAAAGATGTCGGAACCGTTCTTGACGGTCAGGAAACCGTTGACTGCGGCCTTATTGATGCCATTGGCGGAATCAGCAATGCCCTGGCCAAATTAAACGAAATGATTGACGAATTTCAAATTCGCTCTTGTTAAAGCTTTCGATATGTAGTAAAATGCAAATAGCGTGTAAGAGGTTGTTGCAGACAACGGGCAGCAGCCTCTTTTTTATGATACTTCGCTATGAATAATTTGGAGGAATTTTTATATGAGTTTACTGCAGTCAATTTTAATGGGTATCATTCAGGGTGCGACCGAATTTCTTCCGGTCAGCAGTTCCGGACATTTGGCTCTGTTCAAGATTATTTTCAATGTGAATACAGAAACAGGCCTTTTATTTGATACAATGCTGCATCTTGGCACACTGGTTGCCGTCTGCATTGTTTACTGGAAGGATGTCCGCAATCTGATCGTTGCCGCATTTCAATTGTTATTTGACATTATTGCCAATTTCAAGACATGGATCGGCAACAAGAAGAATGGAGAGCATACCGCTTATCGCCGTCTGATCAACAGTGCTTACAAGAAGTTTGTTGTACTGATTCTCATTACGACGATTCCAACAGGCATTATGGGTGTGGCTTTCAGCTCTCTGATTGAAAGAGCTTCACAGACATTACTTGTTCCAGGTATCTGTCTTGTGATCACAGCCATTCTTCTTCTGATTTCCGACACACGTCCAAGTGGCCACAAGAAAGTGAAGAAGACGACTTATGCGAACGCCGCTGTTATTGGTGTTGCTCAGGGTTTTGCAACATTTCCTGGCCTTTCCCGTTCCGGAACAACTATTACAGCCTGTCTGATGCTTGGTTTCGACCGTGCTTACGCTGTTAAGTATTCATTCCTGGCTTCACTTCCTGCAATTTTGGGTGCCAACATTCTGGAGCTGAGACATTTTGATGCTGCTGCAGTTGCCGGCAGTTCAATTGCTTACTATTTTATTGGTATGATCGTTGCCGGTGTTGTTGGTTACATATGTATCAAGCTGATGATCTATATTGTACGTTCCAATAAGTTCCAGTATTTTGCTTATTACTGTGCAGTCGTAGGTATCATTGCCATTATTGCCTATTTCGTAAAAGGCTGATTTACATTAAGATAATAAGATTCTGATAATGCGGAATATCAAAGGTCATTGATATTTCGCATTTATTTTCCAGATCACTATTTCAAACTGCAATTTGACTGAATATTTATTTTTACTGATTTTATAAAGGAGTGATTAGATGGCGGGAAAGCAGAGCAGTGAAGTCAAACGCCGTACTGCATCGACCAGAAAAACAACTACAACAAGGAAATCATCCGCCGGAAAGAAGCGGAACACATCCGGGAAATCTGCCAATACAAAGGCATCGCGCATGCAAGTCAGTGAATATACAGAACCTGTGGGAGATGAGATCAAATTGATCATTATCCTTGCAGTTTCAATTCTCATCTTACTCAGCGTGTTTGGCCTTGGCGGAAGAGTCGGAGACAAAGCGGCCTATCTCTTTTTTGGCCTTTTCGGATTTGTTGCTTATGCGCTTCCTTTTCTTCTTTTTATCGGCAGCGCCTTTCACATATCCAACCGCGGCAGTCGTCTTGCACGGATTAAATTGACAGCAGCCACTGTTTTCCTGATTATGATCATGGCATTGATGGCACTGGCTGATAGTTCTTTTGACGGCACAGCCTCTGTACTGGATGGTTTTCTCAATTCAGCTGCTGCTCACAACGGCGGCGGTCTGATCGGGTTCAGTCTGAGCTGGGTTCTTTTCAATGCCTTTGGACGTGCCGGATCTACCGTTATTCTTGTATGTCTGATGCTGGTTTCCGGTGTATTGATTACCGGCAAACGGATTTTTATCCGCCTGGGCACTTTAATCGGACATATGATGACCGATATGGGACAGCACTTCAACGCATGGCGTGAGAAACGGGCCCGCGAACGTCTTGCCCGTATGGAAGCGAAGGCAGCTGAAGAAGACAGCCTGCCTGAGGATGAAGCATATGAAAATATTGATGAAGAAACCGTTTCCATACAGCCTAAGAAAAAGGCAGCCAATATCATTATCCCGTCAAGGAAAAAGGAAAATGTCAAGTCCAAGGATCCTGCACCGGCATCTTCATCAGAACCTGTTTTGCAGACTTATACCGAAGAGTCAGCTTCATCCGCTGAGACAGCGGTCATTTCTGACGATTCCAAACAGCCGTCCCTTGACAGTTTTGATCAGGGACAGTCTGTCCAGCCGTTGCATATTCAGATTCCTGAATTTATGACCGGACATGTTTCCGGCAAATCTTCTGTAAAGGCACCTTCTGCTTCCATATCAGATATCATGTCCAACCTGAGCCGGGATATCCCATCCGAAGCGGAATCAGAACCGGAGACTGAGACTGTCGAAGACAAAAAGCCAAAAGGCAAGCCGGTCATTGCCAGAACTATTTTGTCTCCTGATGATCTGGAGTTGGAAATAGAAGGATTGCCGGAGGAAACACCGGTTAATACAGACGATACATTTATCGATATCTCCAAGATTCTGTCCGAGATTCCTGAAACAACAGGAAACATCAATACAGAAGTGGCGGACATACAACCTGAGGACGTTTCTCCGGCTGCACAGACCCAACAGCAGACAGCTGTATCACCGACAGCCGCCCGCACTTCATCCCCTTCGCATCATACAACTGCGAAAGGAACTGTAGAGGATACAGCTTCCGGTTCTGATGAACCCCTTGAAATTGTAGAAGAGGAGATTGAAAAATACGAATTTCCGCCACTGGATCTTCTTGATCAGGGAAAAGGCAGCGGCAATCAACAGACAGCCGCATCCCTGAAACAGACTGCGCTGAAGCTTCAGCAGACATTTGAAAGTTTTGGTGTAGGTGTCCAGGTAACCAATGTCAGCTGCGGTCCGGCAGTTACCAGATATGAACTCCAACCGGATCAGGGTGTGAAAGTCAGCCGTATTGTCAGTCTGTCTGATGATATCAAGCTGAATCTGGCAGTTGCAGATATCCGAATTGAGGCGCCAATCCCGGGCAAAGCAGCCGTCGGTATTGAAGTTCCGAATACCCACAAGGAAATGGTGCATCTGCGTGATCTTCTTGAGTCCGACAAGTGTAAGCAGGCAAAGTCCAAACTGGCTTTTGCCGTGGGCAAAGATATCGGCGGCCAGACGGTTGTTGCTGATATTGAAAAGATGCCGCATTTGCTGATCGCTGGTGCAACGGGTTCCGGTAAATCCGTCTGTATCAATACGATCATTATGAGCATTCTCTTCAGGGCTGATCCGAATGAGGTCAAGATGATCATGATCGACCCGAAAGTGGTGGAATTGAATGTTTATAACGGTCTCCCGCATCTGTTGATTCCTGTTGTTACGGATCCGAAGAAAGCCGCCGGTTCCCTGAACTGGGCAGTAAATACTATGATGGACCGCTACAATAAATTTGCCGAAATCGGTGCCAAAGACTTGAAGAGTTATAATGCCCGTGTGGAGAATCTCCCATACGAAAGTGAACAGCACAAGAAGATGCCGCAGATTATCATTATCATCGACGAGCTGGCAGACCTGATGATGGTCGCTCAATCCGAAGTTGAAGATGCCATCTGCCGACTGGCCCAGCTGGCCCGTGCAGCAGGTATTCATCTGATTATTGCCACACAGCGTCCATCTGTCAATGTTATTACCGGCCTGATCAAAGCCAACGTACCGTCACGTATCGCTTTCTCCGTATCCTCCGGTGTCGATTCACGCACTATTCTTGACATGAACGGTGCTGAGAAGCTGCTGGGAAACGGAGACATGCTGTTCTATCCACAGGGCCTGCAGAAACCGGTCCGCGTTCAGGGTGCCTTTGTTTCTGAAAATGAGATTGCGCGTGTCACTGATTTTATCCGTGCCCATCTTACCAGTCAACCTGTATACAGTGAGACGATTAAAAAGAGCATAGAGACAGCTGCCATCAGCAGTCCTTCCGGCGCATCAGGCAGTGACAAAGATGTTTATTTTGAAGAAGCCGGCCGTTTCATCATTGAAAAAGATAAGGCGTCCATCGGCATGCTGCAGCGTGTCTACAAGATAGGTTTTAACCGTGCTGCCCGTATTATGGACCAGCTCTGTGAAGCCGGTGTTGTTGGGCCTGAAATTGGCACCAAACCGCGTCAGATCAAGATGACGATGGAGGAATTTGAAACTTATCTCAATGGCAATCAATAGTTTTTTTCAACAAAGAGCCATGTAAGAAGTATTACTAATAGATTCTATAAGTAATTTTAAATATACTTATCATAAGAATCATGGTACTATCGAGAAAGATACCATGGTGAGGTCTTCCTCATCATGTTACAAGATTTGAACAACGTTCACCTTTAATACGCAGGAGGAGTTAGAATGAAAACAGATATTGAAATTGCACAGGAAGCAGCCATGCTCCCGATCAAAGATGTCGCTGCATCTATCGGTGTGGAAGAAGACGACCTTGAATTATACGGTAAGTATAAAGCAAAATTTTCAGATGAATATTTAAAGAAAGTTCAATCCAATCCAAATGGCAAGCTTGTGCTTGTCACTGCGATCAATCCGACTCCGGCCGGCGAAGGTAAGACAACAACCACTGTCGGTCTGGGTGAAGCATTTGGTCAGCTTGGCAAAAAAGCCGTTATTGCCTTAAGAGAGCCTTCTCTCGGCCCTTGCTTCGGCATTAAAGGCGGTGCTGCCGGCGGCGGTTACGCACAGGTTGTACCAATGGAAGACCTGAACCTGCATTTTACAGGTGATTTTCATGCCATTACATCTGCCAACAATCTTCTGGCAGCAATGATGGACAATCACATCCAACAGGGCAATGCACTGGATATCGATACCAGACAGATTATCTGGAAACGATGTCTCGATATGAATGATCGTGTTCTCAGAAATGTTGTTGTCGGCCTTGGCAACAAGATGGATGGGGTTGTACGTGAAGATCATTTTGTCATCACGGTTGCCTCTGAGATCATGGCTATTCTTTGCCTGGCAGATGATATGGAAGATCTGAAGCACCGTCTGGCAAAGATTATTGTTGCTTACAACCGTGCCGGCGAACCTGTTACAGCCGGAGATCTGAATGCGGTTGGTGCTATGGCAGCACTCCTGAAGGATGCGTTGAAGCCGAATCTGATCCAGACCCTGGAACATACACCGGCCATCGTCCACGGCGGACCATTTGCCAATATCGCTCATGGCTGCAATAGTGTGCGTGCAACAAAGCTTGCCCTTAAGATGGCAGATATCGTTGTAACAGAAGCCGGTTTTGGTGCTGATCTCGGTGCTGAGAAATTCTTCGATATCAAATGTCGTATGGCTGGTCTGAAACCGGATGCTGTTGTCCTGGTTGCTACAGTTCGTGCCTTGAAATACAACGGCGGCGTTCCGAAGACAGAGACATCCGTACCAAATCTTGAAGCACTGAAGAAAGGTATTGTCAACCTTGAGAAGCATATTGAGAACCTTCAGAAATACGGCGTTCCGATTGTCGTTACATTGAACGCTTTCATAACAGATTCTGAAGAGGAGATTCATTTCGTCAAGAACTTCTGTGAAGAAAGAGGCTGTGAATTTGCACTTTCCGAAGTCTGGGAGAAAGGCGGCAAGGGCGGCATCGCATTGGCTGAGAAGGTACTCGATACCCTTGAGCATAAGGAGAGTCATTTTGAAGTACTTTATGAGAACAGCCTGTCTCTGAAAGAGAAGATTGAAACAGTTGCCAAAGAGATTTACGGTGCAGCAACCGTTACTTATGCACCTGCTGCAGAAAAAGCACTGAAGAAAATTACAGAAATGGGATTTGGCGATGTGCCTGTCTGCATGGCGAAGAATCAGTATTCATTATCCGATGATCCTAAGCTTCTGGGAAGACCTGAAAACTTCAATGTCAATATCCGTGAAGTTTATGTATCTGCAGGTGCAGGATTTGTCGTTGCCATTACAGGCGCTATTATGACAATGCCTGGCTTACCGAAGAAACCGGCTGCTGAGGGTATTGATGTCACCACAGACGGTGTTATCACAGGCTTATTCTAAGCAGATATACAACCGCACAGGAACAAATTTAAGAAAGTTGACAGCTTGTATAGTAATTTTTTATGTGATATAGTAAAGGGGATACCTGAAAAACAGGTATCCCCTTTTAAAATAAATACTCTGGAGGTTTGGTAAAATGGCTTTTTTGATTGACGGGAAGAAAATCTCCTCCCAGATAAAAGATGAATTAAAAACCGAAATCGCAGAAATGAAGAAAAAAGGCACAGAAGTGACATTGGCAGTGATCCAGGTTGGAAACGATCCTGCTTCCTCTGTCTATGTCGGCAACAAGAAGAAAGCCTGTGCTTATATCGGTATCCGCTCCCTGGCATACGAATTGCCTGAGAGTACAACAGAAATGGAATTATTGACATTGATCGATGAGCTCAACAACAGAAAGGATGTCAATGGTATCCTTGTTCAACTGCCTGTACCGGCTCATATCAACGAGAAACACATTATCGAGGCTATTCACCCGTTAAAGGATGTTGACGGCTTCCATCCACGCAATGTAGGTGCCCTTGTCACAGGTGAAGACGGTTTTGTCTCCTGTACACCGGCCGGCATTATTCAGCTTCTTAAACGCAGCAATATCGATATCGACGGCAAAGAATGTGTTGTTGTGGGCAGAAGCAATATCGTCGGTAAACCGATGGCCATTCTTCTCCTTCGTGAAAATGCAACAGTAACCATCTGTCATTCCCACACAAAGGACTTAAAGGAAGTCTGCAAACGTGCAGATATTCTTGTTGCTGCTATCGGCAAGCCGAAATTCTTCAACCGCGATTATATTAAAGAAGGTGCGGTTGTTATTGACGTAGGTATTCACCGAAATGAACAGAACAAACTCTGCGGTGATGTAGACCGTGATGATGTCATGGATCTTGTCAGCGCTATTACACCGGTACCGGGCGGTGTGGGACCAATGACCATCGCCATGCTGATGTATAATTGTGTAGAGGCTGTACGCCTCCAGAAAACGGAGAGATAATATTTATGAGTAATACAAATTCCAATAACCTGACAATCTTTTTTGTTTCCCTGGGCTGTGATAAAAACCTTGTGGATTCCGAAGTCATGCTTGGCATTCTTCGGGCGCACGGCTTTACACTGGTGGACGATGAAATGGAAGCAGACATCATCGTTGTCAATACATGCAGCTTCATCCATGACGCCAAGGAGGAGAGTATCCAGACCATCCTTGAAATGGCTGAAATGAAACACAGCTGCAGATGTAAGGCACTGATTGTCACCGGATGTATGGCAGAACGCTATAAAGACGAGATCATGACAGAGATTGAAGAAGTAGATGCTGTAATTGGTACAACCAGCTACCAGCATATCGCAGAAGTTGTTGCTGAAGTCTTAGAAGGTCAGAAAGTCAAACAGTTTGATGATCTTCAGGCCATGCCGGAAGTGGATGTTCAGCGTATCATGACAACCGGCGGATACAGCAGTTACCTGAAGATTGCCGAAGGCTGTGACAAGCACTGTACTTACTGTATTATCCCAAAGCTTCGTGGTTCCTACCGCAGTCATTCTATGGATTATTTGATCAAACAGGCCGAATCACTGGCTGCCCAAGGTGTTAAGGAGCTGAATATCGTTGCCCAGGAGACAACCGTTTACGGCACAGATCTTTACAACGGACAGAAAATGCTCCCGGAACTCCTCAAAAGGCTCTGCCGTATTGAAGGTCTTTCCTGGATCCGTGTCCTCTACTGTTATCCTGAAGAGATTAATGAAGAACTCATTCAGGTCATCAAAGAAGAACCGAAGATCTGTCATTATCTTGATCTTCCGATCCAGCATGGCAGTGATGCTGTCTTAAAGAGGATGGGAAGACGGACAACACAGGCTGAACTCAGAAGCATTATCGGACGATTAAGAGAAGAAATCCCTGATATTGCCCTCCGAACAACGCTGACTGCCCTGCATGAGGCCATCGTGCTGTCCGATGGGGGGCCAGATCATCAGGAAGTGCTGCAGTTCGTCAAAGATATGCGTTTTGATCGCCTCGGTGTATTTACTTATTCAGAAGAAGAAGGGACACCGGCCGCTCAGATGCCGGATCAAATTGATGAAGCTGTCAAAGAGACACGCCGTGATGCATTGATGATGGCTCAGCAGGCCATTGCCTTTGATAAATCCGAAGAAATGGTCGGAAAGACAGTGGATGTCCTGATCGAAGGACGTCTGCCGGAGGAGGATGTCTATATCGGACGTACTTACAGAGATGCACCTGATGTGGATGGTTACGTTTTTGTTCATGCTGAAGAAGATATGATCTCCGGCGATATTGTCAAAGTTAAGATAACAGATGCACAGGATTACGATCTGGTAGGAGATGTGATTTATGAATTTACCGAATAAACTGACTGTTTTAAGAGTTATCCTTGTTCCTTTCTTTGTATTCTTTCTGCTTGGTGCAGACTGGATTGGTTCATTTTCACCTTATATTGCCTTGATTATATTTATCGTTGCCAGCCTGACGGATATGCTTGACGGCAAAATAGCCCGAAAGTATAATCTGATCACCAATTTCGGCAAGTTTATGGATCCCTTGGCAGATAAACTGCTTGTCTGCTCTGCACTGATCTGTTTTGTGGATATGCATCGTATGCCGACATGGGTTGTTCTTATTGTCATTGCCAGAGAATTTATTATCAGCGGTTTCCGTCTTGTTGCTGCTGAAGGCGGTACAGTCATTGCAGCCGGTATATGGGGCAAATATAAAACGGCCGTCACAATGATCACGATCATTTTCATGATCCCGAATTTTGGCGGAGCAGCCGTTCATATGATCGAGCAGATCATGATTTATCTGTCGCTGGCACTGACCGTGATCTCATTGATTGATTATCTGATCCACAACAAATCTGTCCTTGCTGGCAAAATGTAACCGGGCCCCTGCACAGTGGAAGAGGAGTGATAGAAACTGTGAAAATAGTGAAACGATTTCTTTTTATCATCAGTGCATTACTTGTACTGATGCTGGCAGGCTGTTCAGGAAAACTCAGTCACATTGATATCAACACAACACTGACTGTGGATACGACCTTCAACGGCAGCCGTGAGATGACAGCAGATATTCCCGCCGCCGCATACAAGTATGCCTTCGGCGGCAGTCTGACAGCGCTTGAAGACATGATCAATCAGTATACGCCGGGTGATATGTACTGTACAGCCACCGAGAATGAAGACGGCGGCGTTCGGATTCAGATGATCATCGACTTTGCTTCAAGGAATGAATATCAGAAGAAGATCGAAACCATCTGCAACGGCAACACAACGGATTCAGCCATCACCCCTGTCATCAACTTTGATTATTCGCATTCTATTTTGAAAAACGGCTATACAATAGAAGAGAATTTCACATCTATGGATCTGTTTTACTGGCTGGCGGATGCCATCAGCAAGGAATACCCTGCTATGGAAGGCAAAAACATCCAGGATATTTTCCAGCTCGGCAAAACAGAAGTTGTTTTCAACGGAGAAACAATGGAAATGCAGGACTATATCAAGATTTCTACCATCAAGTCCAATGCCTTTGACAATGTTTCCGTTGCCGCTCAGTTGTCAGATGACCAGTCCGTTGATGCCAGAATTACCTATGTCGTCAGCAACAAAGTCGTTGCCGCCCTCGGAACCCGATTAAAGACATTGATGGATGGCCTTGTACCAGACAATGCTTCCATGACCTATCAGGATGGTGACAGTTCCAGAACGTACACGATCTCCTTTGAATCCGCCACCCTTCAGAATTACATTACCAATGTCAATAAAGCGCTGCACACCAATAATACCGTCTTTGAAGTGTCCACAGAAGGAGATACCGAATCCCTTTCTGCCAAGAAATCCATCAAACAGTATTATGACGGCAGTTATTTTCTGGATTTTACAGCTGAAGGGACAACCATGTCCTATATTCTGGATGTATCTCCGGAATACACTGTTGAAAGCTGCAGCAGCACCTATGGTTATCTGAAAGATGAATCATCCACCTACAGCAGCGATACCTGTGAAATAACCATGACCGTCGCATCCGCAGATGAGGTGACAGCCGTACTGGGATTTGCCGTCGATATTGATGAAGTAGATATTACAACTGACATCCACAGCGATACGAACATCCAGCGTACCTTTGAATTTCACCTTTCATCCGATGCTGTCAATCTAATCGGCAGCAGTATTGAAGACCGCTTAAATACTGCTGCGGAGCAATGGCCGGACCAGATGACTGTCAATACAGAAAATGTACTGAGCAATACGAACTACAGTATTGTCCTTTCAGCAGAATCGGCGGATGAACTGACCAAAATGACCCGGGCTGTTCTCGGGGAATCTGATATATCTGACGATAATAAGAGCAACAGTGGTGAGCTGACAAATTCTCTGTTTACCGGCGGTACCGAGAAGCATAAGAATCCATGGAATATCCACTGTACCTATGAGGATACGCTGAATCTGTCCGGATTTCTCAAGGGATCCCAGATCAAAAATGGTATTCACTACAAGTTAAGTTATTCAAAAGGATTCAAAGCTGCCTTTACCGAGAACAATACCTTTGAAGATGCCGCAGCTGACGGACCAACGCTTACCTGCAGTACATTTAATAAAGTGTTATCTGTCAAATCTACAGCAGAGAAAAACAATCTGGAGGGCATTCTTATTTTTGCATTATGGATTGCTTCCCTTATATGTATTGTCGTTATCTTGCTGCTGAATATTGAGCATATTATCAATCTGGTATCCAACAAAAAGATTGACATTTCAGGTTCAGAGCTGTTCAAAGGAAAACATCTGCGCAGACTGACTGCACTGATTGTTGCGATTGTCTGCTTTGTACTAATGACCATCAGACTGATATTCCGCATCTATTAATCATGCACTTTACTTTATTATCCAAGGAACTAAAACCTAAAAAGGGGCTGCCAAAAGCAGCCTCTTTGTCATATAAACTTATTCACTTCGACGGAATTTCCTTCAGAATGTCTATCTGAACTTTCTATTGATCGCATCCACAATCACATCAACGCTACCATCAATGCCAAATACAGAACTGTCGATCATAAGATCATAGCTCTCGTGTTCGCCCCAACGGTATTCTGAATAGTACTGATAATATGTGCGACGGATCTTATCTGTCCGCAGCACTTCCTTGCGGGCCTTATCTTCAGAATCGATTAAATGCCTTTCCATGACACGATGGACACGGTTTCTCAGCGGTGCATAAACAAAAACATTCAGGACATCTTCTCTATCTTCCAGTACACTGTTGGAACAGCGTCCAACAATAACAAAGGATTCCTTCTCTGAAAGATCACGAATCACATCGCTCTGCGCCCTGTACAGCTGATCCGCAATCGTCGGTGCATATGGTGAAATAAAAGGACTCGGTGCCTTCTCATCCGTTGCTCCTAATACATTCAGATCCAAACCACTGTGTTTCGCTGCCAGCTCAATCAGATTCTTGTCGTAGAATGCAATACCAAGCTTCTTCGACAGCTTCTCACCGATTTCATGACCGCCGCTGCCGCATTCACGTCCTAATGTAATAATAACCTTCTTATCACTCATATGTTTCACCTATCCCCTCTAAGTAGTAGATACCTTCCTTCTTGGTACTCTTATTATACCATATATACTTTCTGAAATTCAACCGGAACGTCGTTTTAATAAATGAGAAAATATAAAACATAAAAAGCTGCCGACAAAGACAAGAACAAAAATCATGATGGCACAATGCATAAAATATCCATCCGGCAAAATATCAATAATCGGATCCGTGGAAGAGTCAAATAACCAATAATCATTATTAAAAACAAGCTGATGAAAAGTAACAAAGACATAATCCCAATTGACAGCAACCATGAGACCAAGAAAAGCCGGCAGAGCAATACAGAGTATTCCTGCAATACGAAGCCAGAGCCACGCATGCTTTTTGATAAAATAGAAAGCTGCAGCAGCCGTCAACAGCAAAGTTCCTACAAAAAGCCACCCAAAGAAATCAAATATTTTCTTAACTTCCTCAAAATGAATTCTGCCTGATTCGGACATTGCACAGGTTGGAAATTTCAGCGGCTGGTGATTGAACAGACTGTTATAATCAATCAGCGCATCGTAATTGCTGCGGATGTCTTTTTCTTCCCTGCCTGATAATTCCGTTATGTGCAGATTCTGTATATCTGCATAATAAAGCGGTCTGAAATTCAACGTCAATGTCACAGAAAAAGAAATAATCAGCAGACATACAACAATGCCGCCGATGATCTGTGAGCATAATGAATAAAATTGATGCATCAGAGGCACCTCCTTCCGTCATCAGTATACCACATTATCACAAAAAAGTGGATCGGCACCGCCAAAAATACATTTTTCATATTGTCACCGGAATATGGATATGTTATAATTCGCAAAAGAGACTGAATGTGTGCCCAAAGAAGACATTTGTAAGCGGGCAAAAGGAGGAAATATGGAATTATTATATAAAAGCACCCGAAGTGCTGATAAAACTGTAACTGCATCCTATGCAATTTTAAAGGGACTTGCCGAAGACGGCGGTCTTTTTGTTCCGACATCTTTTCCGAAATTGGACGTATCCATTGATCGATTAGCAGATATGAGTTACCAGGAAGTGGCTTATGAAGTCATGAAACTTTTCCTTACTGATTTCACAGAAGAAGAATTGAAACACTGCATCAACAGTGCATATGATCAGAAGTTCGATACAGAAGTTATCGCACCGTTAGTCAAGGCTGACGACGCCTATTATCTTGAACTTTTCCATGGAAAGACCATCGCTTTCAAAGATATGGCATTATCCATTCTTCCTTATCTGATGACAACTGCTGCACGCAAGAACAATGTCAAGAACGAAATTGTTATTCTGACAGCAACATCCGGTGATACAGGCAAAGCCGCACTGACAGGTTTTGCAGATGTTCCCGGCACAAAGATTATCGTATTCTATCCAAAGGATGGTGTCAGCCCTGTTCAGGAGAAACAGATGGTGACACAGAAGGGTGATAATACATTTGTTGTCGGTATTCACGGCAATTTTGATGATGCTCAGACAGGTGTGAAGAAGATGTTTGGCTGTGAAACACTGAACAGGGAATTGAACGCTGCCGGCTATCAGTTCTCATCCGCCAACTCCATAAACATCGGAAGACTTGTTCCGCAGATTGTTTATTATGTTTATGCCTATGCGGCACTGGTACATAATGGCGAGATCAAAAACGGCGATCCGATCAATGTTGATGTCCCAACAGGCAACTTCGGCAATATTCTTGCCGCTTACTATGCAAAGAATATGGGAGTTCCGATTGCCAAACTGATTTGCGCATCCAATACCAACAAAGTTCTTTATGACTTCTTTGCCACAGGTACTTATGACCGCAACAGAGAATTCCACGTTACAACCTCTCCATCCATGGATATTCTTATTTCAAGCAACCTTGAACGTCTGATCTATCAGATTGCCGGTCAGGATGCTGCCAAAGATAATCAGCTGATGAAGTCTTTATCAGAAACCGGTGTTTATGGTATCACACCTGCCATGCGTGAGAATCTCAAAGATTTCTATGGTAATTATGCTACAGAAGAGGAGACAGCAAAGGTCATCCATGATCTGTATGCTAAAACAGGTTATGTCATCGATACCCATACTGCAGTAGCTGCTTCTGTATACAAGAAGTACGTGACTGAGACCCATGATACAACACCAACCGTTATTGCTTCCACTGCAAGTCCATTTAAGTTTGCCCGCAGCGTCATGACAGCTATCAAAGGTGATGTCAGCCAGTATTCTGAATTTGAATTGGTTGATCAGCTTACAGCCGTTTCCAATGTTGCTGAACCTGCAGCTGTTACAGAGATTCGTACAGCACCTGTTCGCCATACAACCGTATGCGATAAGACCGAAATGGAAGCCACAGTCAAAAAATTCCTGGGTATCCAGTAAACAAATAGAGCTTCGCATTAACAGGATGCGAAGCTCTTATTTATTTCTGAAGCCCCTTCTGAAATTCAATCGACTCTTTAGGGTTCGAAGCCCTCAAATATCATGACATCAACTTTGTTCTTGAACCGATCATAGGTTGGTTTGCCTGGTATCGTCCAGACAACCGTCATAATGTGGAACAGCTTCCGGTTATAGATAACCGCCGGATTGTCAAGATCAAGATATTTATAGGCAATAAAGTCCGGATGTGTAAAAAAATTCGTCATCAGATTCGACATCAAGAAAAGCACGATATCACAATGAGGATTTTCCTTGAAGAAATTGCAGGATAACTGGCCGCGTACCACCTGCGGCTCATGACGTTTAAACCACTGAAGGACAAAAGGATGGAAGGACTCTATACAGTAATCCCCCTTATACCTGGACAACAGCTGCCAGACCAGCGGGCAAAGCAGATTCTGATTGCTTCCGTCTACCTTCAATTCAATAATCAACGGCACTTTGCCATCTATCAACTCAAGAACATCTTTGAAAAGCGGAATACCTTCCTCAGTACCAAGAAGACGCAGCTGCATCAGATCCGAATATAAAAAGCTCGAAATCTTTTTATTCATTCCGCACATCCTTGTTAATGTATCATCATGAAAGACTACCAGCTGGTTATCCGCCGTCAAATGAACATCCAGTTCAATGCCATAGCCTTTATCCACTGCCCGACGAAATGCCGCCATGGAATTCTCCGGGATGCCGTGCTCATTGTCATATAAACCGCGATGCGCATAATCCCATCCGGTAAGATGTTGCCATTTCTTCTTTTTATGAATACCGGGCGCACTTGCAAATAAATAAAATCCTGTCGCGATGCCGCCGATATAAGCCATTGTTCGTACAAATTTTTTCAACATAAATCCATTACCTCTTTTCTTACCGTCTTTATTATAACGTCAACCCCTTTTATTTGACAATAGGCTTTGACTTGAATTTCCTCTTGAAATAACGAAATGAATCATGTATAATACACTCATGAAGAAACTTATCTGGGGTGTGCGACAGTTCGCAATTTTGAACCTACATTTTTTTGACTGGGAAACTGCGTGTTCCACAATATGTCAGGCCGCCCGCAATGGCAGCGGAAGACAGAAAAGTGGACCAGGTTACCCACCTGGCTTAAGGCTAGGAGTCAAAAATGCGGACATCGGCACTTTGGAGGTTTCTTTTTTTTTCGCATTTTCCGGGGAATAGCGTTATCGATATGCATCGGCTTTCTGACCTTTTTACCCTAGTATTTTCAAATATTTATCATAATCCGGTCTTCCTGAACATAGATTAATAGTGTTTGATACCGCAATCAAGGACAGGAGACCCGTATGAAAAGAATCCAACCGGTCATCCTGCTTCTGGCAGCGATGACTCTTTTTTTATTTTACCGACAGAGTCACAGACAATCTTTTACAGAAGGTATTACACGTGCCCAAACGGCACGCATGCTGGCATGGACCGTATGTGACATGAATAAGGACAGGGCAAAGAGTGTCGAACCGCTTATTGATGTTGACAGCACTTTATGGTATGCCGATGAAATCACGACAGTTCTGGCAGAGGGCATCATGAAAAAAGACGGTGATCTATTTCATCCTATTGATTACCTGACATGGGAGGAGGCCTCAAATATTGCTGATTTTTTTGACATTTCGCTTTCAATTCCTGTATTTCAGAAGCGGAAGCCTATGCCGCTTGAAAAATGGCTGCAATTTTTTGACCGGTTACTCGCAGAACAGGACATAGATATAAAACTAATAAAAAAAGAACAAAAGATTCTGGCTGTTCCATCTGCATCTGATACATTGGACAGATGGCAGGTAAAAACTGACAGCGGCATATACAGCTGTGAAGGACTTGCTCTCGAAAAATATCTTGACCAAACCGTTACTGCCTATATTTATCAGGATCAGCTGTTAATGGCCGTTCCTGCCGATCATCAGCAGGCAGAAATCATCACAGCTTCTACATCTGTTGATACGGACAACACAAAGGCCGCAGAAGCCCCCTCCGAATCATTTTCTCAGAATGACCCCCTTCCTGCAGCATCTGCTCCTGACATCCGGGTCTGTATTATGAATGATGACTTCTCATCCGAGGCACATAAAAACCTTCGGCTGACTTCTGATGCTGCATGGCAACTGACTTTTCATAACAAGGTCATTCAATATCCGGCGGATGAAGTTGTCGAACTGAATGCAGATGATTTTTCGGAGGATGGCGAAACAGCTGAAGCTGTTCCTGAAAATCATCACTGCATGACCATTCTCAGCATTAACAGAAGCTGCGGCAATCCTTCCTACAGTGGCCGGCTGCAGATTATGCGTTCAAAAGACGCGCTCTTTCTGATCAATATTCTTCCGACAGAAACCTATTTAAAAGGTGTCGTACCTTCCGAAATGCCGGCTTCCTATCATTTAGAAGCATTAAAGGCACAGGCTGTCTGTGCACGAAGTTATGCTCTGTCTGCTGTGAAAAACCCTAAATATGATTTTGCTGACCTGAATGACAGTACATCCTGCCAGGTCTATATGAATCAGGGAACAGATACTCAGACAGATCTGGCTGTTGATGCCACTGCCGGCGAAGTTCTATCCAGCCGGCAGAAGATCGTAACCGCCAAATATTTTTCCTCTTCATGCGGGAGTCTCTCAAGCAGTGATGATATATGGGGTTATCCGGATACAGCCTCACAGGATACCCATATGACAGAACGTCTGGAAACAGAGCCTCCGGGAATACCTGCACTTTCCTCAGAAGAAGCTTTCAGAAACTTTATCTTTCAACCGGCAGAAAATACTTATCTTGAATCATCTGATCCCTGGTTTCGATGGCAAACGGAGCTTTCTATGGCACACATCCGGTCCAATATTGCCGAATCCTTTGCAAAGAGAATGTCCGCAGACCCCAAACGTTTCACGGTTTTGTCTTCAGATGGCACCATTGACCCGGATGACATTTCGCAGATCAAAATTGTCAAACGAGCCGAAAGCGGGGTGCTGCAGAAAATAAAACTGATCGGCAGAAATCAGGAATTGACTGTCAGCGGTGAATACAATATCCGATGTCTGCTTGTCCCGTCCTCGGATACAGCCGTTATTCTACAGGACAAAAGTACCAGAAACGGCATGTCTCTGCTGCCAAGCGGATATTTTTTTCTTGAAGAAATCAATGATGGAGAACAAATCACCGGCTATAAAATTTATGGCGGTGGCTTCGGCCACGGAGCCGGTCTAAGCCAGAATGGTGCCGACACACTGGCAGAAAAGGGATATGATTATAGAGAAATTCTGACATACTTTTTCGAGGGTATCAACATAGAAAATGTCAATACCCTCGAATGAAGCATCAAAGGAACCTGCAGACAGGTTCCGATGAATGCCCTAATATTTAAAAATGTCTTCTGCTGTGTCCCCTGAAATGGATTCGGGATGCAGCAGATTGTTGAGTTCTGCCCCCAGGAAAAGCTGATACATACAGGTGTACAGCCAGAGCATGATCATCATGATGCCCGCCAGACTGCCGTACATATAGATAAAACTATGGGAATAATTGAAATAAATAGCAAAAATGCTGGAAGTGATCATCCATCCGATGGAACAGGATATTGCTCCCGGCAGCACATACAGCAGCGGTGTCTTCTTATTCGGCAGCACCTTGTAAACAAAGATGAAAAACATCGTCAGCAGTCCGAAAATGATCAACATACGGATACTGATGACAAAGGCAGCAAACTCATGCAGCACCGGCAGAAGTTTGATCACCTTGCGATAAAGAACATTGCCAAATACCAGAAGACCGAGGGTCACGATCAATGCTACAGCCAGCCACAATGTATAAACTGCTGAAATGAAACGGATATAAAAATAATTTCGTGTTTCATTGATATGATAAATCTCGTTAATTCCCCTGGTAATAGACAAAATCCCTCGTCCTGCCGACCAGAGAACAAAGATGATCGTAAACGATGTAATCGCAATCGTAGACTGCTCATAAACTTCCTTCATAACCAAGCGAATGACATCATTGGCCATCTTCGGCGATAACATCTGGAGAATATTCAACAGATCTTCATAGGTCAACGGTGAATACCGCAGAAGAGTCAGCAAAAAAATACAGAATGGAAATGCAGAGAGCACAATAAAAAAGGCCGCCTGTGAAGCATAAGCTCCCAGATGATCTTCTGTATTTTTCTTCAAAAATCCCTTGATCCAACGCAAAATTGTATGCATAGATTCCCCCCTCGTTAAAACGTCACACGGCTTCATCTTATCATAGATTACAAAAATTAACAACTGTGAAGATGACCTATTGACAAGCTTTTTGAATATGTTAAAATAAAACATGAACAAAAGCTGTGAATGTGCTGCAGATCATGTATAGTATATGCATATCTGTATCAGGTTATCATTTCCTTACAGAGAGAGGAAGCCATTGGCTGAAAGCTGCCTCAAGTTCTGATGATGACTGAATTTCCCACAGGAGCTGTATCTCTGAACCATATACCAAGTAGGAGATATCGCCGATGCCCGTTAAGCATCTCCAAGTGCCCCGTTATATGTCATTTTTGAATAACTTCGATTTGAACGGGGAAGCAGGGTGGTACCGCGGAATGAATTCGTCCCTTTATTTTTCATAAGGGGGCTTTTTTTATGCACTTTTGCGCGCGAATACATACCTGCCTGCAAACCACATCCACAGTCAAAATAAGATTAGTCAAAGAAAGGAGCGTATGATTTTTTCATACGAGTCGTACAATGAAGGACAGACTGCAAAAAATTAGAAATGAAGCCATCGCCCAGATCAAAACTGCCGGTGGTATGGATGCACTGAATGATATCCGTGTTTCCTTTTTAGGTAAAAAAGGCGAACTGACAGCCATTATGAAATCCATGAGAGATATCCCGCCTGAAGAACGTCCGGCATTCGGCCAGATGGTCAATGAAGCCCGTCAGGAAATCGAGAATTCTCTTGATACGATGAAGAAAGATCTTGCTGCAAAAGCCAGAGAACTTCAGCTCAAATCCGAAGTCATCGATGTCACACTTCCGGCAAAGAAGAACCATCTGGGTCACCGTCACCCAAACAGCATTGCCCAGGAAGAAGTTGAACGTATCTTTACAGGTATGGGTTATGAAGTTGTAGAAGGACCTGAGATTGAGTTTGACTACTACAACTTTGAGGCTTTGAACATTCCTGCCAATCATCCTGCCAAAGATGAACAGGATACATTCTATATCACCAAGGATCTGCTGCTTCGTACACAGACATCCGGTACACAGATCCATACCATGGAAACTCAGCCGCTGCCGATCCGTATGATCGCACCGGGCCGTGTATTCCGTGCCGATGAACTGGATGCTACGCATTCACCGAACTTCCACCAGATTGAAGGCCTTGTCGTTGACAAGAATGTCACATTTGCCGATCTGAAAGGCACACTGGCTGAATTTGCGAAACAGCTTTTCGGCGAAGATACAAAGGTCAAGTTCAGACCGCATCATTTCCCATTCACAGAACCAAGTGCCGAAATGGATGTCACATGCTTCAAATGCGGTGGCAAAGGCTGCAGAATGTGTAAAGGTGAAGGCTGGATTGAAATCCTTGGCTGCGGTATGGTGCATCCGCATGTATTTGAAATGTGCGGCATTGATCCTGAAGAATATCAGGGCTTTGCATTCGGTGTCGGCCTTGAGCGTATCGCCATGCTCAAATACGAAATTGATGACATGCATCATCTCTATGAAAATGACATCAGATTTCTGAAACAGTTCTAAGCAGCAGGAGGAAAATAGATTATGAGAACATCATTAAAATGGATTAAAGACCTTGTACCGGGTATTGAGGATCTGACACCTCAGGAATATCTGGATGCTATGACATTATCCGGTTCAAAGGGCGAATATTATGTCGAATTAGACAAGAATCTCGAGAATATTGTTATCGGACAGATTTTAAAAATCGAAAAGCATCCTGATGCCGACAAACTGGTCATCTGCCAGGTGAATGTTGGTCAGGAAGAACCTGTACAGATCGTCACAGGTGCACCAAACGTTTTTGAAGGCGCTGTTGTTCCGGTTGTCCTTGCAGGCGGAAAAGTTGCCGGCGGTCATGACGGCAGCACCCCTCCGGAAGAGGGCATCAAGATCAAAAAGGGCAAACTCCGCGGGGTACCAAGTAACGGGAGGATGTGTTCCATCGAAGAACTGGGTTCCAGCCGCGATATGTATCCGGATGCCCCTGAAAACGGTATCTATATCTTTAAGAACAGAGACGATATCAAACCGGGAGATGACGCAATCAAGGCTCTGGGCTTAGATGACGCTGTTATTGAATACGAGATCACATCCAACCGTGTAGACTGCTTCAGTATTCTCGGTATTGCAAGAGAAGCTGCTGTTACATTCGGCAAACCATTCTGTCCGCCGGTTGTAGAACCAACAGGCAACGATGAGGATGTCAACGATTTTATCAGCGTTGAAGTCAATGATACAGAACTGTGCCCGCGCTACACAGCCCGTGTGGTTAAGAATATCAAGGTCGGACCATCTCCTGAATGGATGCAGCGTCGTCTGGCTGCTCAAGGCATCCGTCCGATCAACAATATCGTCGATATTACCAACTATGTCATGGAAGAATATGGTCAGCCGATGCATGCCTATGACCTTTCTACCATCGCAGGCCAGAAGATCATTGTCCGCCGTGCCGAAGACAACGAGAAATTTGTTACTCTGGATGGCCAGGAGAGAACACTGGACAGCTCTATGCTGATGATCTGTGATGCAGAGAAACCAGTTGGTATCGCAGGTATCATGGGCGGCGAAAATTCCATGATCACAGATGACGTAGATGCTATTTTATTTGAAGCAGCCTGCTTTGACGGCACCAATATCCGTCTCTCCGGCAAGAAACTCGGTATGCGTACCGATGCCCAGAGCAAATTCGAAAAGGGTCTGGATCCGAATAATGCCAGTGCAGCCATCGACCGTGCCTGCCAGTTGATCGAAGTGCTGGGCTGCGGCGAAGTTGTCGGCGGTATGGTAGACGTTTACGGCAAAGTCAAAGAGCCCCATGAAATTCCTTTCCAGCCTGAGAGAATTAACCGTCTACTTGGTACTGATTTATCTGCTGAACAGATGCTTGATTACTTCAAGTCACTGGAACTTGAATACGATGCTGACAGAAATGTCATGATTATCCCGACATTCAGACAGGATCTTCTGGGCACAGCAGACCTTGCTGAAGAAGTTGCAAGATTCTATGGCTACTCCAATATTCCTTCTACACTGCCAAGCGGCGAATCCACCAGCGGTAAAGTTTCCTTCAAGCACAGAGTCGAAGATGTTGCCAAGGAAACTGCTGAATTCTGCGGATTCTCCGAGGGTATGACTTTCTCCTTTGAAAGCCCGAAGGTATTTGATAAACTCCGTCTTGATGCTGATGATCCGCTGCGTCAGGCAATCACTATTGCCAACCCACAGGGTGAAGATTACAGTATCATGAAGACAACACCTTTAAACGGCATGCTTGTTTCTCTGGCAAGAAACTTCAACCGCCGCAACAAAGATGTGAAATTATACGAAATGGCAAAGATTTATCTGCCTAAATCACTGCCACTGACAGAATACGCTGATGAACGTGTTCAGTTTACACTCGGTTTCTACGGTGAAGGCGATTTCTTCACAATGAAAGGTGTTGTGGAGGAATTCCTTGAAAGAGCAGGTATGCATGATATCGTTGATTATGATCCAAATGCCGGCAAAAACTTTCTGCATCCGGGTCGCCAGGCCAACATCATTTACCAGGGTAAAGTCATCGGCTACATGGGTGAAGTTCATCCGGAAGTATGCGAAAACTATGACATGAAGACACGTGCTTACATTGCCGTTCTTGATATGCCTGTCATTACAGAAATGGCAACATTTGACCGTCATTTCAAGGGCATTGCCAAACATCCTGCTGTAAACCGTGATATCAGTATGGTGGTTAAGAAAGACATCCTTGTTGGTCAGATTGAAAAAGTCATCCGCGAAAAGGGCGGTCATCATCTTGAAAGCTACCATCTGTTTGATATCTACGAAGGTTCACAGATCAAAGCGGGTTACAAGTCCGTTGCTTACTCCATCACTTTCAGAGCAAACGACAGAACACTGGAAGAAAAAGATATCACAGCAGCTATGGACAAGATTATTGCCGGCCTTGAAGACCTTGGCATCGAACTGAGAAAATAGAGGCTGACAGACAATGAAAACAAGTGATTTTTATTACGATCTTCCTGAAGAACTGATCGCTCAGGATCCGTTAGAAGACCGGTCAAGCTCCAGACTCATGGTGCTTGACCGCGAAAGCGGTAATATCAGCCATCATATCTTCAAGGATATTATTGATTATTTAAACCCTGAAGACTGTCTTGTTATCAATGATACAAAGGTCATTCCGGCAAGACTCTATGGTGTGAAAGAGGATACCGGTGCCCACATTGAAATTCTCTTATTGAAGCGAAGAGAAAATGATGTCTGGGAGACACTGGTTCGTCCGGGCAAAAAAGCAAAACCGGGTACCCGCCTGACATTTGGTGACGGACGTCTGAAAGCAGAAGTCATTGATGTGGTGGAAGAGGGCAACCGTCTGATCCATTTTGAATACGAAGGTATTTTTGAAGAAATCCTTGACCAGTTAGGTGAAATGCCGCTGCCGCCATATATCACCCACAAGCTTCAGGACAAAAACCGTTACCAGACGGTCTATGCCAAACATGAAGGCAGTGCCGCTGCACCCACAGCCGGACTGCATTTTACACCGGAACTTCTGGCGGCCATTGAAGCCAAAGGCATCCGCATCGCCCGTGTAACCCTTCATGTGGGCCTGGGCACATTCCGTCCTGTTAAGGTGGAGGATGTGACACAGCACCATATGCATTCTGAGTATTATCAGGTCACTCAGGAAGCCGCTGATATCATCAATGATACAAAAAAACGCGGTGGCAGAGTCATCGCCGTTGGTACCACCAGCACACGTACACTGGAATCCGTGGCGGATGAAGACGGCACCATGCATGCTGCAGGAGGATGGACGGAAATTTTCATCTATCCGGGCTACAAATTCAAATGCATTGATGCGCTCATTACCAATTTCCACCTTCCGGAATCAACACTTCTAATGCTCGTCTCTGCACTGGCAGGCAAAGAGCATATTATGCATGCCTACGAGACAGCTGTTCAGGAGCGTTATCGTTTCTTCAGCTTCGGGGATGCCATGTTTATCGAATAACACCGTTTTCTTACTTTTGTAAGGAAATCCCATACCGGAAAAACAACTGAATAATGGGATAAAATAAAACCCAGGAGCTTTGAGGCTTCTGGGTTGTTTTATTCTCAACATTTATCTCAACGTCAATTTTGGTATACAAAAGTATGGGTAAGGCCATTCTTAAAGATGATGGAGGAAACACGACCATCAACCACATAGACAGAATCCAAAATCGTTTCCATGTATATTTTGAGTACATCAGGAGAAACGGTCTGTGCCAGGGACTTATAATAAATGTATTCTCGACCAATAAGTTTTTTCGTAATGAGGAGATGGCTTGCTTGCCGCACAAAATCCTCATCCGATAACGTGGAATTGGCATCATGAGTAACCATGCCGAGCCGGGTGTTAATATCTTGAATCCTGGAGGATATTTCATTTTTCTGTATGATGAAATCCTTTTCGGTCATTGCCCTTTCAGAATAAAGGTATAAATCCTGCAACCGCTTCAAGGCACGTTCCTGCTTTTCCTTATCCTTGCGGAGAGCTTCGACCTCTGGATTAACAGCAGCTTTTTTCTTGCGAGGACGTTTCATAGCAAAGACATAGGAGCTATCTGAACCATACCGAGACAGAAGATTGTAAAATTCATTCAAACCATCTTCTGAAATATGAAGCACTTCCTTGAATGAACCACCACAAAGTAAACGTTTTTCAAGTTCCGCAGGGGAGCTGATGGAGGAAAAAGAGCTTTTCGCATTGAGCATATTCAAAATATAATTTACGACAAATTCTCCGACAATCAAATCGTTTATAGAGGGATTGTCACACTCATGCGTTTTCCTCTTTTTTGGGCACGAATAAGTAGTAGTGCGGAATCCATCAGCCTGCAATCTTCCCGGAGTAGAAACTAATTTATTGCCGCATTTTCCACAGTAGAGGATACCGGAAAAGACGTATACATTTTTTGAACGGTGTTTTTGACCTGGGAGATTAGACATTCTTTTATTTGTATCCATAATATCGCATATCTTTTCATGTTCTTCCAAAGTAAATATTGCAGGGTGGTGGTCCGGGACAAGAACCCACTCATCCTCTGGATTAATGGTTCTGTTTTCAGTCCCCTTATAATGATTGTATCGGTAGATACCGGCGTAAAAAGGACTGGACAGTATTTTCCATACCGCAGTAGGTGACCAGAGTGCACCTGAACGGGTAGGAACTTTCTTATCGTTTAGCAGTTTTGCAGTGTGAATAATAGACTTATGTTCAAAATAGTCTGTTTTCATAAGCTGACATATATCAGCTTCATCCTGGATGATGGAGAACACAGAAGTTTCAGCATCGTAGGCATACCCATAAGGAACTCTGCCGCCGTTCCAAAGTCCTTGGTTGGCTCTTGAAATCATTGTTGCGGTAACACGTTCCGATGTCATGTTTCGTTCCAGCTCCGCAAATACCAAAATAATCTTGAGCATAGCTTCACCCATGGCGTTTGATGTATCAAACTGCTCATTCTTACTGACGAAAGTTACTCGCAGGGATTGAAGCTCTTCGTACATTTCCGCAAAGTCCAGAAGATTACGAGAGATACGGTCTATTTTCCATACAAGTAAATGGGAGAATGAGCCGGAACGTATTTTCTGCATCATTTCCTGAAACGCAGGACGGTCGGTATTCTTGCCGGAGTATCCTGCATCTTCAAATATTTCATAATCCTCAATACCGAGGATAAGTTCACAATAGGCGATAAGGTCCTTGCGTTGCATCGGTAAGGAATCCTTATCTATCTGATGGGTTGTAGATACACGAATGTAAATAGCAACCTTACGAGGGCGTTCTGCCCGGTTATTGGCTCTTCCTGCCAATGATTTATTTCTCATGATGTTTTTCCCATACAACAAGAAAAGCCCCATGCCTGGGGCTATATCGTGTCAATATGCGGTGCGTATTTATTTAGCACAGCCCAAACGACATTCCTATCATCGGAACTGGCAAGCTGATAGCAAGCTAATAGGCGTTGAAGTTCCTGCACATAGGCATCACGTTCACTATCGTTGCCTTTGGATGATGGTTCATATAGTTTTATGATATTGTCAGTTTTTGACATAGCACACCGTCCTTTCTGAAATTATTCTGATTTGTTGAGGTGCCGGTATCTGGCGTAGTCCAAAGCAATTACGCGTTCATCTTGTCTACATACTTTTCAGGCTGGACCATATGAGTGCGTAAGAAGTCCAGGCATAGTTGCTGCCTGTCTGCTGGTATGTGGGAGAAAACGTCAAGAAGTTCCTGCTCCATATCGGACAACTCACTATTTTGTGTTGATGGTTTTGCGACAGGTGGATTATCGCCATATACAAAATCATCCAATGTCATGTTGAGGTGTTCAGCCATTTCCATAACAATGTCTAATTTTGGGGATTTTCCTGCTTTCCAGCTCCCTGTATTTCCCTCTGCACGCCCTATATCACGCAGAACTTGTGTTATTGTAGTACCTCGCTTTTCGCAGGCTTCACGAAATCTATCGTATAACATAATGACCTCCTAAAATAAAACTCAAAAAAATGCGTTACAGGGGTTGACCTACTCAAAACTATGAGTTATAGTTACCAATGTAAGATGCATTTGAGAATGAAATAAAGATTACATACTCATTATTTTACATGAGAACCTTACAAAAGTAAAGAATAAGCGGAATCGAGAAAGGGAGGGTGCGAGATGAAGAAAAGACTTCCGCCTTGGTGCAAGTTAGTAAAGCACACCTTGATTGACAGGGACATGGAGGTGTCCGAATTGGCAAATAAAACCGGGATGGCACGACCGTATTTATCCTCCATTATCAACGGCAGGGTTTACAGTCAATCGGCGGTTAACAAAGTAAGTGATTACCTTGGAATCAGTAATGATTACGATGCCATTTATCAACCTGTTAATAGTATAGGGCAAGACGAAGAAAACTAACATAGAGGATGGTTACAGGACATGAACGAAAACGTGTATTTTGAGTGCAGGAAAAGAGCTGCAATACATAATGAGAGATTGAATAGCAGAGCCGGAGCGGCTGAAATACTTGGGATTTCCGAATCAACCCTTGCACATTATGAGTTAGGAATAACGAAAAACATTCCTGTAGATGTGGTCGTGATGATGGCGGAGGTGTATAACGCACCGGAGCTGAAATGTAATTTCTGCAAAAGCGAATGCCCAATAGGAAAGGAACTGCCAATAGCAACAAAGACAGGGAATATTGAGGGCATAACGGTAAGAATGCTTGCAGGACTGGAAGATGAGAAGATTGACAAAATCCAAAAGACGCTATTAAGAATAGCGGCTGACGGAAAAGTAGAAGCAAATGAGAGCGAAGAGCTGAAAGAAATAGTAAGCTCGTTGGATGAGGTGTACAAAGCAATCACGGAACTGCGAATGATGGCAGAAAGGAAGTAGAAATCATGGAATTGATTGACAGACTAAAAGAAGTCCTAAAAGAAGAATTTAATATCTGTTCTGACGAGGAACTTTTGGAGGCTGTACAGTCGATGCCAGAACTTGATTTAGGAATATTTGTTACGCCGCTGAAAGGAGATAACAATGCGAAGAGTGCATAAAAGAAAAATAAAAGTCCTTATAGTTGATGCGGCGATGATGTTTGCTGCAGTTCAAATGACAGTGTGTATGCATGGAAAGCAAAGATATACTGCGCCAGAACAAGAAGTATTCGGTTACGAGGTATATGCGGAGGACAATACACAAGAGGTTGTTGCGGATGATGAACCGCAGGGAACATTCAAAACAGAATACACTACAACAATTATGAATGGGGAAATCAATGCGGACGATGCTTATATGCTTGCTAAAATAGCTATGGCAGAGGCCGAGGGCGAAGATGTGGAGGGCAAAGCTCTTGTCATGTTGGTAGTTCTTAATAGAACAAAAGCAGAGGGATTTCCTGATACGGTGGAAGATGTGATTTATGAAAAAGGACAGTTTACACCGGTAGCGAATGGAAGATTTCAAAAAGTGGAACCGGACAAAGAATGCTTTGAGGCATTGCAGTTGATTGTTGCAGACAAATGGGATGAAAGCCAGGGAGCAACCTATTTCGAGAGCAAAAGCAGTAGCACATGGCACAGAGATAATCTGAATTATCTTTATTCACATGGTGGACATGATTTTTACACAGACAGGGAGGAATGAGAAAAAATGCTTGAACGAATGATAGTGAAACATTGGATGGCATTAACAGTTGGTTTTGTGCTGTTAGGGGTACTTATCAGAGTGAGATACAACACACAAGGACATTTTGCAATAGGCGGTGAATGGCTGATGCCTGGTTTTATGCTTTTTGTGGAGTGGCTCATAAGAAAAATGATGGAGGTGCTGATTGATGCAGGAATTGTACGAGGACATAAGACAAGACGCAGAAAAGCAAGGGCACAGCATGGCGGACGAGAAGTTTATAGAACTGGTGCAGTACGCAGAGAGAAAAGCAACTGTAGCAGGTAAAGATGAATCTTACATTCCGTATTTGCTCCCGGATGTGATTAAAGAATATTTTATCAGAAATGCAATAAATGAGGTCACAATCGGAGTGATGGAATTTGAGAGATATATAAAAACACAAAAACAGGAGGATGTAAACGATGGCAGAAATGACAGAGAAACAGTGGCTTTCAGGGGTACAGAGTTCAATTATCAAGGAACTGACTACACACAAAGCAGCATTGCCAGCAGGATTTAACAAGGAACGGTTCGCACTGAATACGGTTACTGTTATTTCCGAAATGCTGAAAGACAAAGGCAAAAAGGCAACACTTAGTAAATTGACCTTTGAATCGATGGCAGTTTGCTTGTGCAAAGCGGCATATCTTGGGCTGGATTATTTCAATGGAGAATGCTACGCAATTCCATATAATGGCGAGCTTAACTTCCAGACAGACTATAAAGGCGAAATCAAGATGTGCAAGAGATTTTCCCACAACCAGATAAAGGACATTTTCGCAAAGGTGGTCCGGGAGGATGATTTCTTCACAGAAGAGGTAGACGCAGGCGTTCAGAATGTGATTTACAGACCACAGCCGTTTTCCAACAAACCAATGATTGGAGCATTTGCGATTGTAGTCTTTAAAGATGGTTCTATGATGTATGACACGATGAGCGCAGAAGAGATTGAGAACGTCAGAAATACATATTCAAAAGCCAAGGACAGTAAGGCTTGGAAGAGTAGCACAGGAGAGATGTATAAAAAGACCGTCCTCCGTAGATTATGCAAGCTGATTGACCTTGATTTCGATAATATTGAACAGCAGAAAGCCTATATTGCAGGTGGCGATGTGGAATTTGAAAACGGTCAACCGGTATTGCTTGATGGAAGAACAGCCACAGCCGCATTACCAGATAACGGTGCACCGGTCGATGTGTTTGCACAGATGGAGCAGACGAAGAAAGAGCCTGTACCTGTAGAACAGCCACAGCCGCAGGAAACTAAAGAGCCGGTACAGCAGACACTTCCTTTTGAACAGCAGCAAGAGGAACAGCCGGAGCCAATGCCTGACGGAGAAGGCTTCATGATGCCGGATGAAACATTAGACGATTTACCTTGGAAATAATGGGAGGATGAGAAAATGAACGAATTACAGGTAGTAGTAAAACAGGAAGTAGGAAAAATTAACTGGAACTTTGAAGAATTGAAAACAGCACTTGCCGCAGAGATGCAGAAATACGTTGGCATTGTGTATGACGATAATTCAATCGCAGATGCGAAGAAAACAGTTGCATACCTTAGAAAATTAAAAGAATCCGTTGAGGATAGAAGAAAAGATGTCAAAAAGAAGTGCCTGGAACCATACGAAACGATGGAGAAGCAGGCAAAGGAATTGACGAAGTTAATCGATGAACCTATCGAAACGATTGCCAAGCAGGTCAAAGATTACGAGGAGGAACAGAAAAAGAAGAAAAAAGAGGAAATCCTCAAATATATGGCGGATAAGTTTGCAGAACTTCCTGAAATCGTTGCCTCTAAGCTAAAATTTAAGGTTTATGACAGCAAGTGGGAGAATAAATCCACCGCAAAGAAAACCTGGCAGGAGGCAATAGATACTGCTGCAGAGAACACCAAAGGAGATTTGAGCATTCTGGAGGGAATCGAGGAGGATTTCAGAGAGGATGCGAAAAAAGTATATGGGGAAAACCTGGTGCTGTCAGAGGCATTATCAAAAGTCCAGGAGCTGCGTAGACAGAAAGAAATGATTTTGGAAAGAGAAAGACAGAAGAGAGAAAGAGAAGAGGCGGCAAAGAAAGAAGCCATTGAAAAGCAGGAGGAGAAAGCGCAGGATACCAAGAAAGAGCCAACACAGGCTGTTTCTCCAGAGCCAAAAACCGAAATGGGTAAAGCAATCGAAAGTATTGAAAGAAGCGCATATCGGCAGGCAATAGCAAAAGAAAATGTAGCACCGGCACCACAACAGCAAGGGTTGTACGGAGGACTTAAAATCTGGACAATTCAGGTAAGGGGAAACGAGGAACAGCATAAGAAAATCCTGGATTACATCAAATTTGTTGGAGCATCATACAGGGAGGCTTAAAAGATTGGAATGGAACTAACAGAAGAAAACTATTATTCGGATATTGCGAATTATGAATATATGTCTGTTTCACAGTTCAAGGATTTCAATGGTACATATGGCAAGGCGGCTTGTGAAGAGGCTGCCCTTGCCAGGCTCAAAGGGATATATAAGGAACCAAAATCAAAAGCGTTGCTGGTAGGCAGCTATGTGGACAGATATTTTGAGGGAACACTGGAAGAATATAAAAAAGAGGAGCCGGAGCTGTATAGAAAAGATGGAGAACTGAAATCTGAATTTATCCAGGCAGACGCATTGATTAAAAGAGCAGAGAGAGACGAGCTTTTTATGAAATATATGTCTGGAGAAAAGCAGGTAATTATGACAGCGGACTTATATGGAACGCCTTGGAAAATAAAAATGGATAGTTACATTCCTGGGTGGGCGATAGTAGACCTTAAAGTTGTGGAATCCCTCACGAAGCTGAAATGGGTTCGAGATATGGGATATCTTGATTTTATTCGTTACTGGGGTTACGACATCCAGGGGGCGATGTATCAAGAGGTCGTATATCAGAATACCGGGAAAAGACTTCCGTTTTATATCGCTGGAATAAGCAAAGAAAAAACTCCGAATATTGAACTCATCCATGTGCAAGACAATTATTTGAGAGAGGCAAGGAGCGTTGTTCAGGCAAATATCAACCATGTTTTGGCAGTAAAAAGAGGAGAAATCCAACCGTTAAGATGCAATTACTGTGATTATTGCAGAGAAACGAAAGTTTTGAAAAAACCAATAGGAATTGCAGACCTTGTAGCAGAAATTTAGAGAAATTGGAGCAGATACAATGGGAAAGTCAGATGATAAGAAGAGCTTTCAACTATATAACGATTATATCGACCACTTCTCGCTTATGTCTGATGAGGAGGCCGGAA
>OLNZ01000488.1_pt1 | contig 38474 bp, 40 predicted proteins | sample 1672981 | NCBI WGS metagenome assembly OLNZ01 (sample SAMEA3136743, study PRJEB25190) | human gut metagenome | biome: human gut; feature: human-associated habitat; material: faeces | place: Austria | collected 2013 | reverse complement strand
GGACAATGTATCCTTTGACGACAAGCGGCGGGTGGTGGATTTGATGATTACCACCATAGCCGCCACAAGCGACAGCTTGAATATCACATGGAAAATCTGACGGGCGGAACCCCTCCCGTCAGATACCTACCCTGTGTAGTCCCTTGTAAACTGTACTTTATTGGATTATCTATATCAAGGAGGTTCTACGATGGCTGAAATAAGCAACGATAAATGGATAAGCGTTGATGAGGCGGCTGATTATCTTGGCGTTAAACCTGGCACTGTCCGGGATTGGATTCGTAAAGGTAAAGATATCCCTGCTCACAAAGTGGGAAAACAATGGAAATTCAAATGTTCCGAACTTGATGAATGGATTCAGAGCGGAAAAAGCGCTGATGCCTAATCAACAAAGAAAACAATACAGGAAGGATTCTTTATGAGCGAGAAAGTAAAATGCCTCAGCCTGTTTGCGGGAATAGGAGGCTTTGAAGTTGGAATGTCCCCTTGCGGGTTTACCTTTACAAATACTTTAGAGTGGGATGAGAATTGTTGCACTACTTTAAATGCAAATAGGCGCTTTACTGGTGCAGAAGAGGAAACAATTCTACCCATTGACATAATGAAAATGGATGCTGCCGATTTTTCATCTGAAAAAGTCGATTATATAGTTGGTGGTCCACCATGCCAAAGTTTTTCTGCCGCAGGAAGAAGAGCCGGTGGAGTTGCAGGTACGAGTGATACAAGAGGAACTCTATTCTGGTATTATTGCCAGTATGTAAAGCACTTCAAACCGAAGGCATTTGTGTTTGAAAATGTTCGTGGAATTCTCTCTTCAAAAAAAGGTGAAGATTTCAAGATTATTTGTGCCTCCTTTGAAGAGGTAGGTTATAACCTTTACTGGAGAATTCTCAATGCTGCTGACTTTGGTGTGCCACAACAAAGAGAAAGAGTTTTCCTCGTAGGAATACGCAAAGACTTAAATATCGAATTTAAGTTCCCAAGACCCACTCACGGACCCGATTCACCGGATAAAAAGCCGTATGTAACGGTTCGTGAAGCAATAGCCGATATAACAGATGAAAATGAGGTCGTCCCTCCTTATGGTGGAAAATATGGTGACTTGATCCCTGATATCCCTGTTGGCGAAAACTATAGATTTTATACTGAGGAAATGGGTCATCCTAATCCATTATTTGCATGGAGATCTAAGTTCTCAAACTTCTTATATAAAGTCGACCCTGACGATATTTGCAAAACAATAATTGCTTATCAAGGTCGTTATGATGGTCCTTTTCATTGGCATAATAGGAAATGCACTGTTGAAGAATTGAAGCGAATGCAAGGATTCCCGAAAGACTATGCTATTCCTCAGAATTATACAGAAGGCGTTAAACAGGTTGGAAACTCGGTCTGTCCTCCAGTAGCGCATCAAATCGGTATGGCTCTTCGTTATCAAGTTGAGGGGTTGGAGGAATTCAAAATTCCACTTATCGAACCCGATGAGGTGTTGAGTTTTGATAAGATGAAAGGAAAACGCGCCAAAAAGACTCATGAAAAGAAAGTTAGAAAAGTTGTGGCAGATGATCAGATGACTCTGTTTGACTTAATAACAGATATCGAATATCCAACAGAAAAAAAGCACCGCACATTTAAGGAATATGATATTTCCTGGACTTTTGAAAACGGCGATTTGCTTGTCGATATTGATAAGCCAAAGTCTCGCAAGAAAGCGACTGTGTCAATTGATTTAAGCTTTTTTGGCGGTGTTACAACTACTTTGAAACGAATTAGAGTTGCTACATACGCAGAATCAGTTCAAGACGAAATTATTACACTGATGTGGAATGAAATACATCGTGCAATTAGTGAATACACCACATATGATTCATTGATGCCGTTGTACGGACATTTTACTGAGCCGTATCCTAAATTCGTTGTGAAATTTGAAGCTTCTTTAAGCTGTGAGGCTATTGAATTCCAACGTATTGCACTTGAGGAAAAAAACCGCACCAAGATATTACCATTCTCAAAATTCCCTTTGGAACGTGCCGACTACGAAGAGTATTTCGCAAGAATGAGAAACTGCGGTTTTGATGTTAGAACAAATGCAACTAACCGGACTGTCCCTTTGGAGCATTTCCGCATTTGCTATCCTTTTACACTGCCAAGTGATTGGAAAGACAAAACTCCCTGGGATCAAAAATGATAGGAGGAAATGAATATGGATTCTGCAAAAATAAGATCGGAACTTGATCTACTCATTAAAGATACTACGGCCTACGATAAAGATAATCTTCCAAATCAGTTACTGAAGGATTTGGCGAAATGGCACTGGGGTAGTTATGGATGGGTTTCACCCGCAAGTTTAATGTTTACCGCAGCATGGAGAAAGTATTATTATCCGGATGTTGATTGCTGTAAAATCTGGGCGGCAGACGAAAACAACAAGAACGGCTGCCTTTTGAGCGGGTTGCCGCAGACCGAAACGGAGAATTTCTCCGCCGGACTGTGGTTAGTTTTCTGCACCCATTTTGCAGCCGATCCTGAAGTCCTCCGTTTTGGAATAACCGACTCGGAGGATTTTTTATGCGACTTATCAAGACTAAACAGACTGAACGGACTACCTACACTTACACGTTTACCGACACGGATGAAAAAGGAAAGCAGTTCATCCGCAGACAGACACTCCGCCCCGGAGAGGACGGAGTTACCGAAATGGACATCAAAATGCTCCATAGCATGGATGACCATGAGGTCTACATCAATATCAAGAACCTTCGCCCGGAAATGACGGACAAAGAGAAAGCGGAACAGACCGCCTGGATTGAATGGTTCAAATCCGACTTCCTTATTAAATACGGATACGAACCTACCAAGGACGATATCAAGGCTGCCGTTTCCGAACGCTACCCTAAGAACTGGGTCATGTCACTTAACTCGCTCTTTTTTTCGGCAATGCCATCATGAGCAAATGCAGCGAGGTGTGGGTTTTCGGAGAGCGCATTTCTTCCGGCATGGCTTCCGAAATCAAGAGAGCCAAATGGAAGAACTACCGCTTAAGGTATTTTGATTCAAACTGCGAGGAGGTCACAGATCATCCGTGACTCCTACGCAAAGGAGCATCCTCTGTGTGAGGAGTGCCTTAAGAACGGACAGCTTGTTCCGATGGAACAGGTGCATCACATCAAGCCTTTGGCTGAAGGCGGAGATCATTCAAGAGACAACCTTATCTCCCTCTGTTCGTCCTGCCACAGCCGTATCCATGCACAGCGCGGTGACCGCTGGCACAATAAAAAAGACCATTCTCAATGAGAATGGTCAGTATATTTGGCGGAGCGGGCAGGAATTGAACCTGCTCGGCACTTGTAATAGTTTTATCACCCTACAGATTTAGGACCACTCCGTGCGTGCCGCTTCCTACCATCAATCTGTATGCCATTTCATTGTCCTCCTCTGTATTCACAAAAGTAAAAATTGTTGCCAATGTCTGTACCAGTGTCAAGAAGAGTGAAACCAAATCAAGAGGGAGTCCAGCAATAAGTGCTGTGATAGAAACTATTACCAACAAAATTGGTGCAGACCTACTTTAACACAATTTATCTTTAACGGCAAGACCAGGGGCGGTAGAAATCTTAAAAGAGTCTCCGCTGTGCAACGGCGCTGGGGTCACGTGTGCAAAAAAGGCGTATTCAAAAGGGTAATTAAGGTCCCGGCAATTTTATCAAAGGAAAGGCGGTGAGAAAGTGCCGACAAAATCGAATAACACGGGCGGACGCGGTGGCAAAAGACCGGGTGCAGGCCGTAAACCGAAAGGTGTAGCGGAGAAAGCAGCTAACGGCAACCCCGGCGGCAGAAAACTCACCGTATTGGATATTCCCGAAATCGAGGGTATGGAAATGCCGAAACCCGATGAAATACTGTCCGCAAAGCAAAAGGACGGTACGACCCTGAAAGCCGCCGAGATTTATGAAAGAGTGTGGAAATGGCTCGACAGGATAAAAGCCACAGCCTATGTTTCCCCGCAGCAGATCGAGCAGTATGCCATGTGCAAAGCAAGGTGGCTGCAGTGCGAAGAGATGACGAATGAACTCGGTTTTCTCTCCCGTCACCCGACCACAAACAAGCCGATCACTTCTCCCTTCATAAATATCGGCAGCGTATTCGGAGCAAGGCTTATCTGCGAAGACTGCGGCGGGTTCTTCGGGGCCAAGACCTGGAACTCCACAAGCAAGTACAAGAGGATCGTATGGCAATGTAACGAAAAGTTCAGGGACAAGGAACACCGCTGCACCACACCGCACTTGAACGAGGACGATATCCGGGCAAGGTTTATCGCAGCCTATAACAGCCTTATTCCGGACAGAGAAAACATTATCGATGACTGCAGGCGGATGATGGATGTGCTGACCGACACCACGGAGATTGACGGCAAGATTGCCGACCTTCTGCAGGAAGCTGAAGTAGTCACGGGTCTTACGCGAAAAATTATCGAAGAGAACGCTTCAAATGCTATGAATCAGGCAGAGTTCAGCCGGAAATACAAAGGCTATGAAGACCGCCACACCGCCATTCGGGACAAGGTCGAGAAACTCCGTGAGCAGAGCGAACAGCGGAAGGCACAGGCGGATTCCATCAGCGCATTCATGTTTGAACTACATGAAACCGATGCGCCGGTCACGGAGTTCGACAGTAAACTTTGGCTCTCGGTCATTGACTGCGTACTGGTACGGCACAACGGAACACTTCTCTTCCGGTTTAGAAACGGGATGGAGATTGAAGGATAAAAATATAAGAAGTCCGCGGTTTACTTGAGTGTGTTAAGCTAACTGCGGATTTTGTCGTTTTTAGTGGAAAAATTCATTTTTGCATGGTATAATAAGTTATCTTAATCATGCAACAAGTTGTAGGTGACGTGGAAATGATAAAGAACAATATTGAACTGGATGTAAAAGTTAAATGCATTGAGCAGGAAACCACGCAGTCCCGGATTGCCGAGAATATCGGTACAACGAAGTCATATGTAAACAGAATCATCAAGAGACCGGAAGGTGTTGTAAATAAGACCTTCGTACAGATGATGGAGTCCCTGGGGTATGATATTGAACTTACCTATGTGAAGAGAGGGATAGCAGATGAAAGCTAAGGAAGAATATTCAATTCGGCTTGAAATGTCCCAAATGCACGAAGAGTTCATTGAACGGATGTCCGAAGCTTATGATGCTGGGTATTATGTTGAAGCTGTATGGTATTGCTATGCCATTTTTGAGCAACGTATAAGCCGTTTGATTTCAAAGTATATAGACAAGTGTCTCGTTCCCCAAGACCGCACAGATGACAAATCGGTTGCAATCTCAACAAGAATCGTATGTTTAAAAAAATTGATAGATGCTAAATACGGAGCATTTGCATTGTTTGATAAAAATGTGTTAGAGAAGGTATCGGCTTGGTGCAATGACAGAAACGAGTTAGTACATGGTCTGATCAGTCTAAAGCACTACAAACAGTACGATGAGGAATTCAAGAAACTCGCAGAACGAGGCGTTCCATTGGTCTTCGAACTATATGATGAAACAACAGATTTCAGAAACCGTTGGTATTCTGAAGCCGAACCCACGGCCCCTTTTCCAAAAGACAAGTGTAAATGCAATAAGAAAAAATGCATTAATCCGGCTTGCATCTAATGCTGGATTTTAAATCAACAAATTTGCATTTAATGCGGAGGTATAAGTGCGAAAAAGATTATTAGTATTATAGTGATTACCTTGCTTTGTCTTAACCTTGCTGGATGTGCAAAGATATATCATGGAACAGATGAGCTGATGGAAAAAGCAAGACAAGAAATTCCAATCTCCGATGCTGATACAATTGAGATGCAATATGCAGGAATGTGCGGAGAGGATAATAAAGCAATAGCTTGGTATATTTCCGGTGATGAATATCAGGCACATTATTATTTGCCTATGGAAATTGAAATAAAGGACAATGGTGCGAACTACACTTTTGTTCAGACATATAAACCGATGACGGACAGATGCGCTGGTGTGGCTGTTGTGAATTGGCATCAAGGATATGCTTTCCTGATAAACAACCCTAAAGTTGCAACAGTTCAGATTACTCTGCAGAATGGTGAAATAACTGAAGAAGATATTCGGGGAATTCCATATGCGTTCTATGTGGCATCTGTTCCATCTAAGTACGTGTTCTTAGATGCAGAAGGAAATGACATTCAGTAAAAAAGACATAATTTGATGGAGTAATTTCATATGAAAAATCAGCCGAAACTGACATTTGATACAATAAAACGGATGGAAGATATGACATGGTTTATCCATGCAAAGATATTTGATGATCTTTTGATTGTGGCACAAAAAGAAACCTCATGTTTTGTCTGGAAAACATCGGCGGGACTTGTGGTGATAGATGGAATCTGGCCGGATGAACGGGTATACAATCAAATCCTAACTGCAATCAAAGAAGCTGGTTGGGAAGACTGCCCTATTTCAAAATTTGTTATGACACATGGTCACATTGATCATGTTGGCTGTGGTAAATGGCTTAAAGATAATCATGATGTGGAAACCATTCTTTCAAGATCCGACGATGAATTAAGGCTTTCAACGCCAAATGAAGAAGGCCGTTCAGATTGCTGGAAAGCGTTCAGTATTGATCATTATATAAGTGACGGTGATACTATTGATTGCGGAGATAAGCAAATCAAAGTGATTGCTACACCGGGCCACACACCGGGCTGCATGAGTTATGTTTTCCCTGTTTTGGATAACGGAGAGGAGCATACAGCCTGTCTCTTCGGTGGAGCAACTCCGCCGTGGGGTGACGTAGCGGGAAAAGAAATCCAAAAGCAATCGGTCATAAAGTTCATAAAAGTTGTGAAAGAGAATCACGCTGATGTTGCTTTGGTAAACCATACAGCATTTGATGCAGGAATTGAGAAAATCGCGTATAGTAGAGCGAGAATGTCATATTTGCCTAACATATATGTGTTGGGAGAAGATGGTGCACAGAAGTTCTGTGAAGTGTTCATTAAAGTGGCAGAGCAATAAATTTCAGTTCGATCCCTCAAAGCCGGACAGTTTTCTGGGCAAAATACGCCTTGAAACCATACCCCTTGATTTGAAACCATAGGTGTCCGTTTGAAACCACAGCTATTGATTTGAAACCACAGGAGGAAATTCTATCAATATATGATTTCCTTTCCAAATCTGAACGGGTTCTTGATACAATTCTGGTCAAGAACCCTATCGTTTTATTCTGCCTTTGTTTTCCCATGTGTTTATTGGCTTTTTGAAAACAGAGGGTGCATTTTTGTTTTTCAGTTGAACTCCCAAATCTGTTTTCATAGGGCTCGTTTTGCCGTTTCGGAGTAAAACCTCAAAAAGCTATCGTGTAAAAACGGGCTATCGTGTGAAACAGGGGCTATCGTGTAACGGGCATTTTTTACGCACGAAGGACTGCTTTGCGTGAATAAAAGCACAAGAAAAGACCCGGATTATTACCTTTCCTGGCCTTGCTTCTTTACAACTCTTCCGTTATAGCCGCTCCGTTCTTGAAGAGGAATTCCGCATTTCCGTCCAGGTAGATCGTGAGCTTCTCGACAAAGGCGTTCCACAGGCTGCCGCTGAACTCGACCGGCATATCCCGCATTTCCTTCAAATCGGCAATAAAGCGGTCAAGCACATCGATTTGCTGCTGCCGTTTCTCCTTCTTTCTGCCGAGCTTTTCGAGCTTTCCGTTGAGAGCGTCATGCTCCATTTGGTACCCGTCGTACCTCGCGTTGTATTCATTCTGATCTATGGGTTTTGCGGCGTTGTCCCGGATAAGGGTGTCGACAAGAGCCTCGGCGGTCTGCTGTTCTTTACTGATCCGCTCCCGCTCGGTTTCAATATCGGCGTTATCCGCCAGCATGGTCTTTACTGTCTCGCAGTCGGCGATAAGAGTCGTTCGCTGATCGTGGAGCTTGGATATCGCGCTCATGAACAGGCTCTCTATTTCCTTTTCCGAAAGATGCGGAGTAGAACAGCCGGTTCGGCGCTCGTACTTCCCGTTGCAGCGCCATACGACCCGGCGGTATTTATCGGTCGAGTGCCACACCTTTGAGCCGTAAAGTCCTCCGCACTCTCCGCAATAGATCTTTGCGGAGACCGGACTAAGGCTGTTCTGGTGCCTGCCATTTACCTTCCGTTTCATCATCTCTGCCTGTACGTACTCCCATTCCCGGCGGTCGATTATCGCAGGGTGGCTGTCCGTTACAACATATTGCGGCACCTCACCCTCGTTTTTCTTCATCTTTTTGGAAAGGAAATCGACGGTAAAGCTCTTCTGAAGAATGGCGTCGCCTTTGTATTTTTCGTTGGTAAGTATGCTTTCAACCGTGGTATCGCGCCATACCGCTTTCCCACGCGGGGTTGGTATGCCATTCTCCGTATGCGTCTTGACTATCGCGCTGACCGTTTTCCCGTCAACGAACATTTGGTAAATGCTTCTGACGGTTTCAGCTTTGGCGGGATCTATCTCAGGCTTGCCGTCATTGCCCTTCCTGTAACCGAGAAACTGACCGTATGGCATTGTGACCTTGCCGTCGGCAAAGCGTTTGTGCTGTCCCCACGTCACGTTCTCCGAAATGGAGCGGCTCTCCTCCTGCGTGAGGGAGGACATTATCGTGATAAGCAGCTCGCCCTTGCTGTCAAACGTCCATATCCCTTCTTTTTCAAAATAGACCTCTGTGCCGTGATCCTTTAGCTTGCGGATCGCGGAAAGGCTGTCGACAGTATTGCGGGCGAAACGGGAAACGCTCTTAGTAATGATCAGGTTGTTCTTTCCGGAGAGGGCGTCAGCTATCATCCTGTTGAACTCCTCCCTGTGGCGGGTGTTCAAAGCCGAAATTCCTTCGTCCGTATAAACCAGTATTTTCACAGCTTTTTCCGTTTGTCTTCGCACATATCGCTTTATGTCATAATCCATTCGCGGTGATTCATTATGTCAAAACCTGAATGCCGTATTCACAAACATATGCATTATATACGACGATAAAGGCAACATGCTCGTTCAAAAAAAGAAATATAGACCGGTCCGGCGTAAAGACGACTCAGTCCGGCACGAGGAGTTTTTGTAGTTCGGGCGCCAAAAAAAGCGGCCGATGGCCGCCTTGCCGCATTTTTCGCGCAGAGCTACGCCGCGCTCCGCTTAGGCTCGATCCACATCCGCATTGCCGCGATTATATAGTCAAAAAAGCTCGCAACCTCTACATCGCGATCAGAAACTATATCGACCGACATCAGTTCGTTACCAAGACTGTCCTCAATTACAAGCTTGCCCAAAGCATCGCCCGCCTTTATCGGCGCACATATTGTCTCATCCGGGCGCACGTTTTTTTGCGGTTCCGCCTCACCCTGCGTCATCAGCAGCACAACATCTTCAGCCGTCACAAGGTTAATATATGCCGTATTTCCACCCAAGACAGGCACGTTTTCCTTTATCACATCGCCTTTTGACGCCACCCTTAGCGTTCTGCACGAGCTTAAGCCGTATTCGAGCATAGATTTCGCGGCTTCAAAGCGCTCATCCGACGTTTTTGCCCCAAGCACCACGCCTATAACCCAGGAACCGCCTCTCTCTACGGAAAACACACCGCAGTATCCCGCGCTTTCAGACGATCCCGTCGCTATGCCGCTACAGCCATGATACCACCGAACAAGCTTGTTCGGATTTGCAAGCTGAGTCTCTTTACCGTTTTCATGCATTATCGAGTCAAGGTATATACCGCTGTATTTTTTAAAGCTTTCGCTGCCCATTAGCTTAGACCCTATCAAAGCAAGCTGCCGAGCGCTCATCGCGCTCCCCGCCCCTATGCACGAGCTGAACGAAACGTCTATGCCGAGCTCCGCCATTCGCGCGTTAAGCTGTTCGCAAAACGCGGTATCCGAGCCGCTCAGCACCTCCGCAAGCGCATATATAGCGTCGCCCGCGCTGATAATTATCGCAGCTTTTAAAAGCTTTTCAACGGTTATGCTTTCTCCCGCCTCAATAAACGCCGTCGGTCCTTTAATCTGCGAAGCCGCCTTACTGACGGAAACCGTTCGCTCCATGTCAAGCGCGCCGCCGTCTATCGCCTCGCATATCACAAGCAGCGCCGGAAGTCGTGTCAGCCCCGCAGCATCAAGCTTGGTATCTCCGTTCAGTTCCGTTATGCACTGCATCGAGTTGCCTTCTGCAAGAAACGCCGCCTTGACCTTGGCCTCATCTATTCCCTGCGCCGCAAAGCTATTGGGCGTCATAAGCACGACCGCCGTCAACAAGGCTAAAATACAACAAACCGCTTTTTTCATACATATTCACTCCAATCACTGAATGTATATGCCATCAAAAGCGGTTTTATATTAATTCCGATGTTTTTGCCGAATCAGGAAATCACGCCGAGGAACGATTCGCCTTCGCTCCACTTAAGTCCCGTAATGTACTCATAGACTGTCGCTCCTATATCTGCGAAACTTCTGCGCGTGCCCAACGCAACGCCGTTTTTGAACGTCTTGCCGTTTGTGAGTATCGGTATGTATTCACGAGTATGATCCGTACCGGGGAACCCGGGATCGCATCCGTGATCGGCCGTAATTATAAGAAGATCGCCCTCCTTCATTGCGCCCAGTATTCGCGGAAGCTGTGAATCAAAGTATTCAAGCGCTTTTGCATACCCTTCAATATCGTTCCTGTGGCCGTAAAGCATGTCAAAATCGACAAGATTGATGAACACAAAATCGCCGGCTCCATTATCGATATAGCGCACCGCAGCTTCTATTCCATCGTGATTGTTCTTCGTGTGGTCGGCAAGAGAAATACCCCTATGCGCAAATATATCCTCAATCTTTCCCACTGCTATCGTCGTACAGCCTTTATCGCAGAGTCCGTCAAGTATGGTATCGCGTATCGGCGGTACGGCGTAATCGCGCCTGTTCTCGGTGCGCGTATAATTGCCGTCCGCTCCCACGAACGGACGTGCTATCACCCTGCCGACAAAGTATTCTCCATTCAGCATTTCACGCGCTGTTTCACATATTTTATAAAGCTCGTCAAGCGGTATGACATCTTCATGCGCTGCTATCTGAAACACGCTGTCAGCCGACGTATATACAATAGGGTATCCCGTGCGCACATGCTCGTCGCCGAGCTTTTGTATTATGGCCGTGCCGGACGCCACGCAGTTGCCGAGCGTCTTTCTGCCAATCCTTTTCTCAAACTCGTCCATGAGTTCCTTTGGGAATCCGTTTGGAAACGTTCGAAAAGGACGCTCCATGGCAAGCCCGGCCATCTCCCAGTGACCGCATGTGGTATCCTTTGCCTTCGCAATCTCCATTGCGCGGCCGTAGCTTCCGTTAAGCGCATCGCCGTTGAATTTCGGAAGCCGCGAGTCTTCAATTAGGCTCAGACCCATTGAGTACATATTGGGAAGCATGAGGCGCTTTCGTTTTTCGTATATATGACCGAGCGTATGAGCTCCGGCATCGCCAAATTCGGACGCATCGGGAAGCGCACCTATACCTACGCTGTCAAGCACTATAACTATGGCTCTTTTTTTCATTGCCGCCACCTTTTTTCTTTAATCATCGATATCATTCTAATCCTGATCGGCCAATACGTCAAATCGAACATATCCATCGCATGATAACGGGCGCAACGGCGCCGCGGAAAACAACGGCGGGCAACGCGTACACCGCATACGTCAGCACGCGCTTCATATATTCGCCATCCACCTGCGCTCTTCCCGTTTTGAGTTTGTATTTCAGGTTCTGCATCCATTGCGCTGCGCCCGCCGATGCGGCGCAAAACGCCGGTATCGCCACCAGCGCTTCAGGCAGCAAAACGCATGAGAGCAGCGCTGCCACTCCCTTAAATCCAAGCGGAATCAAAACGGCATACGACGCTGCGCCAATCAAAAAGCCATGAATAAAAACGGCGGCAATCGATACCGCTATCCCCGGAAGCCATATTCCGCACAGCGCAAGCGCGGCAAACATAAGCGCACCGCTCATCAGCGCCCGCAAAAGCGACGCGCCTATTGCCATATCAGATTGTTTATCCGGATAAGGCACAAGCGGCTCGCCGGAGTTTTCCGCAAATGCTCCAAGCGCCGTCGCGCCTATAATCATGCCCACCAAAAATATCATCACCGCAATAACACATATTGCGCCGAATTCCCTAAAAAGCTGCCTTGCATCGGATATGAGTCCTGTAATCGGTACGTTTCCCACATAAAAGTCCATCCCTTCAGGTTATGTCATATACTATTTGTCCAATTACTGTTTTATGTGTCGGCTTCGTTTTTCAAATGCTCCAGCACTGTATAAATAAACTCGGAATTTGTCGGCTTTCCTTTTGTTGCTGTCACCGTATAGCCAAACATCTCATGCTGCTTTTCAATGCTTCCCGAAAGCCAAGCCTGTTCAATGGCATGGCGTATACATCTGTCCACGTTCTTCGGCGCAGTGCAAAATTGTTCGCCAACATACGGGTATACGTCCGTCGTCAAACCTCCGCGCACAGCGTTTACGCACATATATGAAAGCGCGCATTTAAGATAATTAAAGCCCTTCTTTTTCGGCATTATTCCGAGCTGCAAAAGCCTTTTGGACACACGCTCCGCAAGCTCTGTCTCGCGTCTCGTTTGCAAAAGCGCCGCCGCTCGCTCGGGCTCGTAATTCACAAGCACCATATATGCAAGCCGCTCCGGCGGTATCGGTTTTGCGACAAAATAGTCTGCTCCGTGCTGCATGGCCGTAAGCGCCGCACTCTCGTTATGCACGGACGAACATGCGACTGTTTTCGCACCGCACTCGCGCCTCAAAGAATCGAGCAGCTCCATCGCTTCCATCCCTGAAAGCTGCATATCCGCTATTACGATATCGGGCATTGCCACCTTCGCCCTGGCAATCGCTGCGCTCGCATCAAACAACGGCTCTTCAACACAGAACGCATCCATTTCTTTTAGGCATTCGCACAGCCGCAGACAATACGCCTCGTCTCCGTAGACAACAAGCAGCTTCATTCTGCTCTTTTCGCTTTTTTGACAATAAGCCATGTGCTTATTATAACGTCATCAGCGCGAATTGTACATCCAATATGCATAAAGACAATAGCCCTTTGTTGGGTCGTTTATAAACACATGAGTTATCACGCCTATCAGTCTACCGTCCTGAATTATCGGACTTCCGCTCATTCCCTGAACAATTCCGCCCGTTTTTTCGAGCAGCCCCTCATCGGTGACCTCAATGACCATGCTCTTGACGTCCGGCGAGCTTTGTTTGAACACCTCAATAATGTTGCATGTGTATTCCTTTATGCCTTCATCGCCCACGGTCGTCAGGAAGGTCGCCGCGCCCGTATGCGCCTGTTCGGGAAATCCGAGCGGTATGCCGTTTGGATAGTACGGGTTTTCGACGCATTTTGAAAGATCGCCCGAAATTCCAAAGTCGGTGTTGTCGTTTATCGTACCTATCCTGTCGCGCGAGCTGTTGAACGAGCCCTTCAGCTCGCCCGGAACGCCGCGCATACCCTTTACTGCGCCAATCACTTCCGAATTGAGAAGCGCTCCTCTTCTAACCGCTATCTTCGTTCCTGTATCCATATCGGTTATGGCGTGCCCGAGCGCAAAATATGTATCATCGTTCAGAACAAACGTAAGCGTTCCGACGCCCGTTGTGCTGTCGCGCACCCATGTCCCAAGCTTATATTTGCCGTCTGTCGTATCATATTCAGGCGTAACATCAAATGTCATTTCCCTGTTGCCTCTAAGCACGGTCAAGCTAACGGATTCCGGAGAATCTCTGTAAATATCTGCCAACTGCGAAGCGTTTTCGAGCTCACAACCGTTTGCTTTCTTTATTATATCTCCCGCCCTTATGCCCGACCGCGCTGCCGGCGAACAACTTTCAACGTCACCTAATCCGACCACTAGTATCCCATCTGTATGTATCTGCACACCAATCGAATGGCCGCCGGGAATAACGCAAACGGTTTCGCGGCTCGTCACATCTATAGTTTTTACAGGAAAAAAACCGAGCGCGTCAATTTTTATCCGCGTCTGCGTTTCACGCTCACCGACTACATCTTGAAGACGCTCGTCGGTAATTGCGCCTGCCTCTTTCCCGTCCCTGCCGCCGCTAATCGAAAACGGAAACTGTATGTTGATGTCGTTCGATAGATCTTCGCCCGAATCATAAATATATACATCGTTCGGCAGCTCGCGTATGAAGCGCATCTGTGCGCTGTAGTTATAAAGGCAGATTATCGCGCAGATAATAACGCCGAGCGTTTTTATCAGCAATGAGCGAATTTTTTTCATAACGCACCTCGTAAAAAATTTAGGCGGATCCTGCGTGAACGCAAACGAGCCGTCCGCGTTTATATTGAGCAGGAACGTTATCGAGTATGCTTAGGAAAATCAGACGAAGCTCATAATTGATTTCTGAATATGAATTTATTGGTTTTCAAAACGCGCACAGTTCGCGCAATTTTAAAAAAATTAAAAACAAGCATTCATAAATATCTTTCCTTCGCATCTATGCATGCCGTAACAAATGCCGCGGTTTGCATGGCAAAAGTGCGCGGGATTCAGAGTAAACGAGAGCTGTCCGGAGCAAAGCATGTACTGTAAGCAGAATCCGCTTTGCTCCGGTTTGAATGATATATCCATTCCGCCATAACCGATATGGATAGCGCAGTAATAATTTTTTCGCTTTATCTTTCTGTCGGCTTATTTGCCCGGCCCGGGCATGTCATCGTATGCAGCTCTGGGACCGCCTATGTATTTTGGGCGTGTCCTTGCCATCGTTACATTTGCGCTGCCGATTTTTTTGTTTTCCGCATGTATCGGAACAACAACAGGATGCATATGCATTCCTATAAACGTGCCGCCAATATCCATACCCGCCGACGCTTTGCCCTTGAGGTCCTCGACCATCACATAGTCGTCGAACCTTGCAATCGCCTGCATCGCAAATGCGCCGCCTGCATGGAGCTGCGGACGCACCCAAACCTGCGTAAGGTCATATTTCTCCATGCATTCGCGCTCTACGACAAGGCATCTGTTAAGATGTTCACAGCACTGCACAGCCAAGTATATTTCTCGTTCGCGCAGCTTCGGAAGCACCGCATCCATTATTGCCTTCGCAACTTCCTCGCTTGAGCTTGTGCCTATCATATGTCCACCGACCTCGCTCGTAGAGCAGCCTATAACAACCATGTCTCCGCTCTTAAGCGTGACAGCCTTCTCCAGCAGCTCATCAATCGCAGCGCTTGCCTGCGCAAAAACAGTATCCATATTGTCCTCCGTGACATCATACTTGTGACCGGGCTTTGACGCATACCGAGTCGGCTATAATTATAGTAGCGTTTGCGGTGTTTTGCAAGCGCGTCAGACATCCGTGCCTTCCAATCCGAGCAATAATCTTTTGGCGTCAATTCCAAGCGCGAAACCGCCTATTCCCCCATCACTTCGTAAAACCCTGTGACAAGGTATGAGTATCGGTATCGGGTTTTCTCCGCACGCACCGCCCACTGCGCGCACCGCTTTTTCACGCCCTATTCTGCGCGCTATTTCTCCGTACGATATTGTTTCTCCATACCTGACCGACGCTATCACGCGCCACACTTCCTCTTCGAAAGCCGTACCGTTCGTATGCAGCGGAAGCGTAAACTCGCGTCTTTTTCCTGCGAAATACTCCGCTATCTGCATTTGTGCTTCTTCAAGAAGCTCGCTCGTTTTCGTCGTCGCGCCCGATTCGGCATACTTGTCTATGTGAAGGCCCTCAATAGCATCGCCCGCCTGCTCAAGCGTTATCATGCCTATCGGCGATTTGAATGTACACTCTAATCTCTCCGTCGTCATTCGCCAATCAAACGCTCCTTTATCATGTCAAAATACGCCGGCCCAATATTAAGATACTTCTCGTGAAACTCGCGCAGACTGAATTTCTTGCCCATCTTTTCTCTATAGGCATTATATATATCGTAGAAACCCGCATATCCAAGCGCGTAATCAAGCGTATATGTCGGTATCGCCACAGAAATGTTGTAATAGTATTCCGCATAGTCGTCATAGTCGAGACCATAGTCTTTTAGATAGTTCATTATATCGGCTTTGCTCCAGCCTTCTGCGTTTACGCCTATGCTAATCATTGCCGGCAGTAAAACACCCGAGAGTATCGTATTCGCCGATGCAATCATGCCAACATCTCTGCCGCTTTCCAGATGTTCGTATATGTAATCCTCAGAATACTGCGACCAGCCTTCATAATACGCCGTAAGCGACATTATCCTCCGGAACAACCCAAGCTGCGCCATGCTGCGCTGATAGACATACTGGTACATATGCCCGGGATAGCCTTCATGCGCAAGCTTCATGAGCAAGTCTCCCCCTTCCTCGACGCTCTTTTGATTCAGCATTATCAAGTTATTATACGCATCATCAATAGGCGGTATAAGATACGACGCAGGACTGATTTGATCCTCAAGCTCCTTAGGCGCGTCGAAAAAACTTATTTCATGCTCGGGCAGTTCAGGGTAATCCTCCGATATGGTTCTTTTCAAAAACTCTATGTTTTCTTCTACAGTGCCGAACGAAAACTCCGCCTCATCAAACTTCTCGATTATCAACGGATCTTTTCTGATAGCTGTATAGATTTTAAAATACTGATTTTTAATCTCTTTCTCAAGAAGTCTTTTTGCCTCTTCTATGCTCAAATTCCCACAGGAAGCTATGCGCACCTCATGCTCGAAATACTCGAGCCCGTTCTCGTATTCGCAGAGCCCGCCAAGGTTTTTGCCCGTACCTTTAAGCTCTTCCATGCATGTTATAAGTCCGTCGTACGCCTTCATGACACAGTTTAGAACCAAGTCCTTGTTTTGCTCCTCGAGCTCATCTTTTTTCGTGTCGGAAAGGTCGTCTATCTTATCTATGCGCTCACGGAAGCCCGTTATAAGGAAGCAATTCTCGCCGCTCTCCGTAAACGTTTTGCAATCGCTTATTATATTGTCGCATGCGATGTCGCTCATAAACAGCCCTGCGGCAGACTTTTGGCGTTCAAACTCCTCAAGCTCTCCGAAAAAACGCACCGTATCGCGCAGTATTCCAAAGTACGATTCCACACTCTTCAAGCTGTCAAGCTCATAAAACGCAAATGTCAGCGGCAGATTAGACTGCGTGCCGACGTACGGCGTGAAGGGTTCATAATAATAGTAGAAATCACGTTCGCTGAGCTGATCCTCAATAAAACGCTCTATGACGTCGTACGAAAGCTTATCGCACTCGCTAAGATTCTCTCTGTTTATGCCCTTGAGCCGTTCGAGATACGTTTCGCATTCACAGAGCCACTCATTATTCGCTTCCTTTGTCATTGCGCCGAGTCCCTCGGGCTCTTCTGTTATGTTGAACGCTTCAGGGTGCTTCAGCCAAAGATGATATGTCACTGCGTCGGAAGTTACATAATTGACAAAAAAGTCGCGGTCCAATTCCGTAAACGTCTGCGTGTCGGCCGTTGACGCGGCTCGATACGTTGGCGTAGGTTGTGTAAGGCTCCCGTCTTGGCCGTTGTTTTTCGCGCATCCCACGCAAAAAAGCATCGCCGCTGCAAGCAGCAGCGAAAGCATTTTTGAAGCTGTTTTCATAATATACCTTGCCTTTCCTCGTGAAGATTGTTCATTACTAATTATATCATCAATGTTCGAAATGACAATCGGCAGCGCGATATTTTACGCTTTGCATTTCAGACGTACATTATGATATCATAGTCAGAGGTGACATTATAATGGTAATCGATAGATTTGAAGATGGCTTTGCCGTTTGTCTTATAGGCAGTCAAAAGCTGCTTATCGCGCGTTCTCTGCTGCCCGCGGACGTGAGCGAAGGCGATATACTCGTCCCTGCATCCGACGGACGCTATGCCGTAGATAAAGAAAAGACCGCCTCAAGGCGCACCGCTATGCGCACCCGTATGGCAAGCCTTTTTTCCAAGTCGATTTCGGATGACAGCGATTAGTCTGCGGCCGTTCGTATGGCATTTATAACAGTCTTTGGGTCATCCGCTGTGAACACGCTGTTTCCCGCGACAAGCACATTTGCCCCTGCTTCAATGCATATACGCGCTGTCGTTGGATTTATTCCTCCGTCTACCTCTATATCTATGTCAATATTCCTTTCATCGGCCATCTTTTTTATGCGGCGTATTTTTTCTATTGTCGACATGATAAACCTCTGTCCGCCCGCACCAGGGTTGACGCTCATCAGCAGTACCATGTCGCATTCGTCTATCGCAAATTCAACAAGCTCGGGCGGCGAAGCGGGGTTTAGCACGGCGCCGCATTTTGCTCCGCATTTTTTGATTAACTGAAGCGTCCTGTGAATATGGCGATCGGCCTCCGCATGTACGGTGATGATATCCGCGCCAGCATCGATAAACCTTTCGACCTGCTTCACAGGCTCCTCAACCATCAGATGCACGTCTATCGGTAGCTTCGTATGGCTTCGTATAGCCCTGCACATCTTATCCCCGAACGTTATGCTCGGCACAAAATGCCCGTCCATAACGTCGAAATGAACATAATCGGCATCCCATTCGCTCAGCATTTCCACAGTCCGTCCCATATCGGCAAAATCCGCCGAAAGTATCGACGGCGCAACTTTAATAGTTTTCCCTTCAATCATATCTGTGCTTCCTTAGCTCCTTTATGTCGTTCATCAGTATCTTGTAGCGCTCATATCTTCCTTCCGAAATCCTGCCTTCGGCAACGGCGCGCTTCACATCGCAATCGGGCTCCGATATATGCAGACAGTCCTGATATCTGCATTTTCCCAAACTTCCACGCATTTCGGGATAAGCGCCCGCAAGCTTAGTGCTCTCCGTTATATCTATGTCAAGCAAACTAAAGCCGGGAGTATCGACGAGCGCCGTATTTTTGTCGAGCATTATCAGCTCAGCATGACGCGTTGTGTGGCGGCCTCTGTCCGTCTTTCGAGAAAGCTCTCCCGTATCCATAGCGGCCCAAGGTACAAGCGCGTTCATCAATGAGCTTTTACCGACAGCCGACTGTCCCGCAAAGCAGGAAATGCAGCCTTCTATTTGGTGCCGCAATTCGTCAACGCCGCTTTTTCGTGTGGCAGAAGCGCGGATTATGCGATACCCCGTTTTTTTGTATTCGCTCTCTATTCTGTCTACCTCGCGGGGGGCATCGCATTTGTTTATCACGATGATGGGTTTTATCCCTATAAATTCGCATGAAACAAGCAGCTTATCCGCAAGAAGCAGATCCGGCCTCGGCAGATTTGCCGACACAACTATTATGAGCTTGTCAAGGTTTGCTACAGCAGGCCGCACAAGCACGTTTTTACGCGCCTTTATTGACGTTATGAACCCATTCTCGCCGTCTGGTTCAAACTCTACGCAGTCTCCCGGGAGCGGCGTTATGCCTTCTATTCTAAAGCGCCCGCGCGCCTTGCATGTATACTCGGCGCCGTCGTCGGCTTTGATCGTATAAAAGCTGCCTATTCCCTTCAGTATCAAGCCATTCATCATTTCAGCCCTTGAATTTGAAATTGCATGCGCCTCTCCTCACCTCGACGCCGTTTACATATACGATGCAGTAGTATTCTCCGGCCAAACGCAGGTACCCGGTGAACGATATAGGTATTTGCTTGCCCGCCTGCATCGTCTCGGAATACAATATCTGCTTCGCGCCGTTGTTCAGCAGCGCAGCGACTATCACCTGTGAATCGTTTGTGGCAACATCTATATTAAACGCGATGTCACAGACGTATATTCCGGGATTTGTGCGCGCGACTTCGAGCGTCACCGCATCCGTAATCGTTATCGCAACGCCTTGCTCTACGCTTTGCGATATTACCGTCTCATCGAGCGACTTATCGTCTGTCGGAGTGACGGATATAAATATGTTCTCAAACCCATTCGTTTTGAGGTCAAGAATCGCCGTATACAGCGGTTTTCCCGTAACGCTTATCATCTCAGCGCTTATCGTCTGTGCGCCGCTGAGCACTATATCGACGCTATCGCCCTTTTCAAGCGTAGCATTCTCTTCGGGTGACTGCAATATAACCGTGCCCGGAGCAAGCTCGCTCGTCTCATCGTATTTTACAGTTCCAAGCTTTAGGTTATGGTTCGATAACGCTTCTATCGCTTCCGTCTGCGTCTTACCGTAAAGATCCGGAGCTTTTGTGAAATCGCTCCCCTTGCTTACCACCACTATTATTTTGTGCGCAGCGTTGCTCTTCGCTCCCTCCGTAGGCGATTGACTGATTATCGTGCCTTCGGGATAATCGAGGCTCTCCACTCTTTCCGCCTCTTCCACGGTATATCCTCTGTCATTCGCAAGCTTTATGCCGTCCTCGATTTTCTTGTCGACAAGCCTGGGTACATAGTCCGCCGTATTGAGCTGCGTCGGCTGTTTCGAACGCCCAATATAGTACGCTCCAACAAATATAATCGCCGCGGCAAGCAAAACAACAGGCGCTATCCACATGAGGCTGCGCTTTTGGGGCTTTGCCGTCTCAGGCTTCTGACGCGCGAATTTACCGTTCGGCTCTTTAAGCGAACGCTGAAGATCGTGACGCATCGCCTGTGCCGTCTGATATCTGTCGTCAGGGTTCTTTGAAGCGGCCTTCACTACGATATCGCTAAGGGACGATGACACCTTGTCGTTCACAACGCACGGAGGCGTTATTGTTTCCTGCAAATGCTTCAGCGCCACCGTAACCGTCGTGTCTCCGTCGAAAGGCACCCTGCCTATCAGCATTTCGTAAAGCATTATTCCGACCGAATATATATCACTGTACGGTTTTATCTCATCGCCGCGCGCTTGTTCGGGCGATATATAGTGTACCGAGCCGAGCACATTATGTCCCGCAAACGTGCGTGTCGATGCATTGACATCCATGGCTATGCCAAAATCCGCAAGCTTTGCCTTGCCGTACGGCGTGACAATAACATTCTGCGGTTTAACATCCCTGTGTATAATTCCCTTGCCGTGCGCACACGCAAGCGCGTCAAGCACTTGGCAGGCAAGGCTTATCGCTATTTTCGGCGGCAGCGGGCCGTTCGCGGAAAGTATTTCCTTCAGCGTCTTTCCCTGCACATATTCCATGACAATATAGTAAACGCCGTCGTCATTACCTACGTCGTATGTGCGCACAATATTTTCATGCGAAAGCGACAGCGCCGCTCGCGCTTCCCGCTCAAAGCGGCGAACAAATTCGGGATTTTCACGATACTCTTCGCGCAAAACCTTTACGGCAACCGTTTTATTCGTGCCTATGACGCGCGCCTTGTATACGACAGCCATGCCGCCGCTGCCTATTTGCTCGCCTATATGATATTTCCTGCCGAGTATTTTGTCCGTCATCCACATACCTCCTCATTTTTCACGAGAACAACGGTCACATTGTCTGTCGAGCCGTTGAAGAGCGCCGCGCTTACGAGCTTTTCGCAAGCTTCGTCCATATTAGGCGTTTCCTTTACTATGCGCTCAATTTCGTCATCGCTCATGCAGCCGTGGAGCCCGTCCGAACAAAGGAGTGCGTAATCGCCGTCTTTCCATTTGCATACAAATATGTCGCCCTCTACAACACCGTGCGTGCCAAGCGCTCTCGTTATTACGTTTCTGTACGGATGCACCTTTGCGGCCGCTTCCGTAAGAACGCCTGCAAGCACAAGCTCATGTACAAGCGAATGGTCATTGCTTATGCGCCTAATCCCGCTCGAATCTATGACATAAACACGACTGTCGCCTACATTAACGGCCGTCAGCTCATCGCTCGACGCAATAACGGCAACAAAGGTAGTGCCCATATTGCTGAACTCGGGCTCCGTCAGCGACGCAGAATATATGCGTTTATTCGCGTATTCAACCGCCTCGCGCAATTGTCTTTGTTTATCCGCAAGCTCATTTTTGTTTAAGAACTCGACAGCGGCTTCTACGGCCAGTTTGCTCGCGGTAAGCCCGGCGTTATGTCCGCCCATTCCGTCGGCAACTATGGCTGCGGGAACAGCCTCTTTCGGCGGTATATAGCAGCTGTCCTGGTTCTCGCTCCTCAAGCCCTTTACGCTTTTGAACGCGTATCGCATGTCGTTTCCCCCTTCTATCCGTTTTTCAGATTCTCGAGCACGTTCCTTCTGAGCTGTCCGCACGCGCCGTCGATATCCGTACCCATCTCACGCCGTACTGTTGCCGATATTCTGCGCTCCTCGAGCCATTTTGCAAATTCGTACGCCTTTTCTCGCGTCGTGCCGTCGAGTCCGCGCTCCTTCACGCGATTGAGCGGAATAAGATTCACATGACAATTTATGTATTTAAGACGCCGCGAAAGCTCCTCGGCATGTTCGATTCCGTCGTTCACGCCTTTAATAAGCGCATATTCGAATATAACGCGCCTTCCCGTGCGAACAGCGTATGCCTTCGCCGCGCGAAGCACCTCATCGACCTTATAGCGTTTGTTCACCGGCATTATCGTATCGCGTATCGAATCGTTCGGAGCGTGCAGCGATAAACTGAGCGTTACATGTGGCGCATCGTCAATAAATGAATATATCTTATCAACCAGCCCGCACGTCGACACGGATATGTTGCGGCTTGACATATTTATGCCGTCCTCCGATGTAACAAGCTTCAGAAATTTCACAACGTTGGCGTAGTTATCCAGCGGTTCGCCGCTGCCCATCAGCACTATATTCGTAACCCTGCGGTTCGCGCCCTCCTCTTTGGGGCAGTCCTTTTCGGCGGCGTTTATCTGCGCTATCATTTCGCCCGGCGTAAGGTTTCGTATACATCCGTTCAGCGTCGATGCGCAAAACATGCAGCCCATTCTGCACCCGACCTGCGTAGACAGGCACAGCGTAGAGCCGTAGCTGTAGTGCATCAGTACGCCCTCTATCATGTTGCCGTCGCCGAGCTCGAAAAGATATTTTATCGTACCGTCCTTCGGCGATACACGCTTTTTGAATATGCGCGCCGTTCCTATAGGATATCCCGAAAGCGTTTCGCGCAGTCTCTTCGGTATGTTCGTCATTTCATCGAGCGCAGCGCCCTTTTGCAGCCACTGAAAAAGCTGCTTTGCTCTAAATTTCGGCTCGCCAAGCTCGCTCAAGAGCACCGCGAGCTCATCTTGTGTAAGCGAATTAAGCTCCGTCATGCTTTCACCTCGTCATGGCGCTTTCCCTGCGCCTCATCCGCGCCATAAAGAATCCCTCCGTGCCGTCGACATGTGCAAGCAGCGTAAGCATTCCTCCATCCGCACGCTTTTTTAGCGTTTCGGGAAGCATATCGCTGAAGTCATCCGCCGAAAACTCATCGTTATCGGCTAAAAAGTGTTCCACTATGCGTTCATTTTCGTTCTTGTTTACGGTGCATGTAGAGTAAACAAGCGTTCCGCCCGGACGAACATATTCGGAACACGCTTTAAGTATTGCAAGCTGATTTTCCGTTATATACTCCAGCGATTCTGGCGATTTATTGTATTTCACATCGGGCTTTCCCGTAACTCCAAGCCCTGAACATGGCGCGTCAACGAGCACCGTATCCATCGTTTTTTTTAGCGTTTCATCAACTTTCGAGGCGTCGCGCACAAAAACCTCGGCATTTTTTATATTAAGCCTGTCAAGCGTTTTTCGCGTCAGTGATGCCCTATGCTCATGGAGTTCCCATGCAGATATGCTGCCCGTATTTTCGATAAGCATCGAAAGATACGCCGTTTTTCCGCCGGGCGCCGCACATGCATCGAGTATATGCGCGCCTTTTTGTGCATTGCATATTTTGCATACAAGCATTGAGCTTTCGCTCTGCGCAGTGATAAGTCCGCGCATAAAAAGCTCGTTATTCGCAATATCAAAGCCCTTTTTCAGCTTAAATGCGTCGCTGACAATGCTTCCCCTTTCAAACCCGATTCCGTGTTCGCGCAGATACTCCTCAAGCTTTTCGCTCGTATATGGCGTCTGCGCCCTTATCGTCATCGTACTGCCGTCCCTGTATGAAACAATAGCCTTGGCCTCTTGTTCTCCGTATTGCTCGACAAGCATGGTCAATATATGCTCGGGCCAACTGTATTTTACGCAAAGCGCTTTTATCGGGTCGTCAGGCATGGATAGCTCCTCTACAGGATTTCGTGCTGCGCTTCGCATGACCGCATTCACATATCCGGAAAGGGCTCCCTTGCCTATCTCCTTCGTCAGCTTTACCGCCTCGTTGCATGCCGCGCTCGTCGGAGTGCTCATATACAAAAGCTCGCACATGCCTATGCGAAGAACGCCTCTTATCTTCGGGTGAAGCTTACCTTTAGCATAATTATCTATAACATAGTCTATCATGTAGAGGTTATCAAGCGTTTTATAGATAAGCGCACTTATCCACTTCGCCTGCTCATGCTCCACGCCGTCAAGCGCATCCTTCAGTGCAAGATTCGCATATTTACCGCCGTCGGTAATGTCGACAAGTATATTCAGTGCGATGCGGCGCCGGCTCATCCGAAAACACATCCCTTAAGCTTTTTGCCGTTGAGCATCGCCTTCGCCTCCATGCGTTTTGAGCCCTGAAGCTGAAGCTGCGTTATCTCAAGCGCGCCGTCGCCTGTCTTTACTATGAGCCCTCTCTTCGGATCGGCCACAATGCACTCGCCTGCCGCACCGTCAAAATCGCCATCAACAATACGCGTTGACCATATCTTTACGATTTTACCGTCGAGCGCGGTAAATGCGCCGGGGGTTGGGTTTACGCCGCGCACAAGGTCGTGTATGCGTTGGCTTGGCAACGAGAAATCAATGCGTGCATCTTCTTTTGAGATAACGCCGCACTTTGTTGCCTCCGAATTATTCTGGGCAGTCCGCGTAAGCGTGCCGCCGATAAGCGCAGATATTGTGTCATGCAGAAGCTCGGCGCCCATCACTGCAAGGCGTTCGTAAAGCTCGCCGTATGTTTCATCGGCGCCTATATCCGTTTCGCGCATCATCAATATGTCGCCCGTATCAAGCCCCACATCTGTCATCATCGTCGTTACGCCTGTTTTTTTGTCGCCGTTTATAATTGCGCACTGTATCGGCGCGGCGCCCCTCAATCGCGGCAACAGGCTGCCGTGTACGTTTATACAGCCATGCGTCGGTATGTCAAGATTTTCCTTCGACAATATCTGACCAAACGCTGCCGTAACCATAAGCTCAGGCGCAAATTCTTTCAATGCTTCCACGCCCTCTTTGCGTCTTATGCGTTCAAATTGCCGCACATGAAGTCCGAGCTCAAGCGCCTTTTTCTTTACCGGCGGAAGCTCGAGCGCGTATCCGCGTCCTTTAGGTCTGTCGGGCTGCGTAAATACCTCTATTTCGTGGCCGTCTCTTACGAGCGTTTCAAGCGACGGAACGGCAAATTCCGGGGTGCCGAGAAAAGCTATCCTCATTCGTCCTCATCCTCATTAAAATCTGCGGGCGGTTCGGTGACGAAATCCGTATACAGCTTGCCGTCGAGGTGGTCAAGCTCGTGGAACACCGCGCGCGTAAAAAGTCCCTCGCAGGTATATTCCATAAGCTGCCCCTTTCTGTTAAACGCGCGCACAATGGCCTTGTTGGGCCTCACAACATACCCCTTTTGATTTGGCAGCGAAAGGCATCCCTCCATACCACCCTGTTCGCCTGAATATGAAACTATCTTCGGGTTTATAAATTCATACAGCCCATCGCCGCAGTCTATCACTACGACGCGCTTCAGTACGCCGACCTGCGGCGCAGCAAGTCCGACTCCCTCCGCATCGTACATAGTCTCGGCCATATCGTCGAGCAGTGTCAAAAGTCCTTTATCAAAGTTTTCAACGGGCCTGCATACCTTTCTGAGGCACGGCGCATCTCCCGTAAATATCTTTCTCAATGCCATTACAGCACCTCCGTACAAACACAATTCGTTTAGCTTATTATAGCTTATACGTCTGCCGTTTTACAGCCCCTTTTAACAAATATAGCGATATTGATGTTTTTTTGCACGGAGGAGTTGACGCGGCTCACTCAATAGTATATATTATAATTGTAAGAGGAAGAAATTTATCGAGTCATGTGTTGTCGTCACATGATGAAAGATGAGTCAGAGGAGCTTTAGGTATACAAAAAGCTTTATGACTTATGAGGTATCTAATATTATTTGTCTGCCGTCACAGAACAGACATGCTCAAAGCCGATACAGGCTTTTGTCTAAGGAGGTGAAAATAACAAATATCATTGCAGCCGGCATAGCCTATAATATTATGCTGAGACGTGTCATGCTTTTAGTCTGATTTAATTTTGAAAGGAGTATTACAATGACTAAACTAAGGCGCACAATATCCTTCCTGCTTATCGCGTCCCTCACGCTTCTCGTCTGCTCATGCTCTAAGCCAAGCGACAATATCGGGCCGACAAACAGCGCCGGCATGGCGACCGAAACCGAGCAGCCGATTCAACCGACCGCAGTTGCCGGAAACGTTCCCTTCGTCGATTCTGAGGGATATGTCGAATTCGGCGTGAACGATGACCTGTCAAAGCTGCCGCAGATGGAGGCCGTGAATGTGAAGATTGATGTCTCTTCCAAAAATCTGGATGCGTTCAAGACCGCAGTCCTTCCGGATGGCTGCGAAATGCTGGATCTTGTATTTGCTCCCGAAGGCACAGATAACAGCCTGGACATGAGCGACCTGACCGCGCCTGATTCTCTTATCACCATAAACATAACCGTCAGTAACTGCGGTAAACTTGTTATGCCGGACGCGAAAAATACAGGTACGTTAAACGTTTCGGGAAATTTTGACGAGCTCGACGCATCGGGTCTCTCGGCGCTGGACCTCCTTCATATTGACGGAGATTCTTGCGGCAAGCTGACGCTTCCGCCTTCTGTGACCAATATTATTACTTCATGCGCATTAGACATATCCATGCTGTCCGGACTCAGCGCTCTCGAGCGGCTTTCCATCAGCGGTTCGACTGATCTTTCGCCGCTTTCAGAGATAAGCAGCGTTAAGTATCTTACGCTGTGCGGAGGTGGCTGGGATTTGGCTCCGCTTGCAGAGTCCGGCGTTATATCGCTTAACATCAATCAGTCAGAAGGGATAGACATTGCCGACGTAAATAAGCTCACAAAGCTTGAAACGCTTCAATTAAGCGATAACGTCAACGGTGACATTTCTCCCATACTTGCTCATCCGTCCCTCAAGCGCCTGCTGATATATGTTGCGGACACCGAAAACAATCAGCGCAGCATACTTTCTCTCGCCTTCGGCACCCCCATAAATAAGGAAAATATTTCTCTGCTCGACGGCGACATCGACTGCGCGATAAGTGTCGATGACCTCCGCGCCTTTATTAACAACGGCGGAGAGTTGTATTTCCTTCGCGATATAACAAGACTTTGAGGGTTATCCTGACCGTATAACCGCATACAACAAAATGGGGCTCCCGGTTAGGAGCCCCATTTGTTTCTTATCGTTTTCGGAAGTTGGCTGATTATCAGCTCTGTTCAAGCGCCTTTTCACGAACATAGTTAAGCGCCGCCCAAAGCTGAGCATCCTCGTTCTGATGATCGCTGCAAAGCTGCGCTATCGTTAGCGATTTAAGCTCCTCAGGAAGATCTATAACTATATCAGGCATAACGCCTACGCCGTGTATGCTTTCACCGTTCGGAGTATAATATCCGTCGGTAGTCAGCTTCAGCCAGCCGCCGTTCGATTCAAGCCTGTATGTCGTCTGAACGATGCCTTTTCCGAACGTTTGCATGCCTACAACTATTCCGTCGTCGTTATCCTGAATGGCGGCGGCAAGTATCTCCGACGCCGAAGCGGAATTCTCGTTTACAAGCACCGCTATAGGCACAGTTACTCCCTTCGCGTTCGACGTGTATACCTCGCCCTTGTCATCGCCGTTGCCGCGTATGCTAACGATGTCGCATTGGCCAAGAAGCGCGTCCGCAACACTCAGAACCGCATTGAGCGAGCCGCCCGGATTGTTTCGAAGGTCAATAACGAGCGACTTCATCCCGCGATCCTGAAGGGCTCGGAGCGCCGTTTCAAACTCACTCTCGCAGTTGCCTGTAAACATATCTATTCTGATGTATCCCGTTCTCTGGTTGTAAAGCGCATAGTGAACACGCTGTATATTCACTACAGCGCGGGTCACACTTATCTCATGAGTAGACTCTTTCCCGTGCTCGTCCGCACGAGCTATGGTAAGCTTAACTACGGTCCCGTTTTCGCCGTTCATAAGATACGACACATCGCTGAGCAGCATGCCCGCTATCGGTTCGCCGTCAATATGCGTGATTATGTCGCCCGCCTCCACGCCCGCCTTGCTTGCAGGATTGCCTTCATATACCTCGAGCACCTTTGCGCCCGTCTCATCGGGCTGCGCAATAAGTATGCCGACGCCGCTATATTCGCCGTTAAGCTCCGAAAGGTACTGCTCGTACTCCTCATTTGTGAAATACGATGCGTACGGGTCGTTCAGGGCACCCACCATGCCTTTTGCTGCCGCGCTCAAAAGCTCATCTCGGCTCGGCATTTCTCCGTAGAATTCGCTCTCTATCTTGTCCGCAAGCTCGCTCAGCGAAGCTGCCTCGCGCAGGTTTGCATATTCGTCGGCGGTAAGTATTACCTCCGTACCCTTATTCTTGCCTTGTATTATAAGTGTTGCGCTCACCGCTAACAGCGCCGCCGTCAAAGCCGTAGCGACGAAATAAAACACGGTGCGTAATCGCTCTTTCATTTTTCCTCCTGTTGCGTACGACTCGCCGCACGCATATATATACAGAATATGATAATTGTATCAAGTATTTCACTCCCCGTCAAATTTATACGTACATGGCACTTTTCTGCGACTCTTCCGACGGCATATTGGCAAAGCATCGTTAACTCAATAAACTGATTTCTAAACAAAGTTAGGAGTGGACTATGAAGATACTTGTTTTCAACGGGTTGCCTAAGCGCGAAAAAAGCGACACCCTGCACATAACGCGCGCGTTCCTTGACGGCATGAACGATGTGCATCAAAACGACGTCGAGTTTATAAACGTTATTGATAAAAGAATCGGATACTGCAAGGGCTGCTTCGTATGTAAGCAAAACGGCGGAATATGCGATATAGACGACGATATGCCGCAAATACTTAACGATATACTTGAAAGTGATATGCTCATATTCAGCTTTCCGCTCTGTTGCTACAGCTTCCCCGCTCCGCTTAAAGCGCTCCTCGACAGGACAATGCCTCTCTCCACGCTCGCAATGCTGAAGGACGGCGACCACTATTGCCATCCCGCAACGCATGATTTTTCTAAAACGCGCTTCGTCATGATCTGCGGCTGCGGATTCCCCGACGCAAAGCATAATTTTGAAGCGATCACTCTCCAATTTCGCCGCATGTTCCCGAATAATGCGCTAACCGTAACCGTTCCCGAATCGCCCATGTTCAACGCCCAAGAAGCCGCTCCCGTTACAGGGCCGTTTCTGGAGATCGTGCGCGCCTTGGGACGTGAGTACGCTTCAACCGACATGCTTTCACCCGACACGCTCGCCAAGCTCTCTTCGCCCATGATTCCCGAAGAACTGTATGCGCGCATATGCAGCGGCCGGCAGTCATAATTACAAAGTGTGTTTTATCAATAAAAACCGCCGAAGGCAGTTCGCGATCGGCGGTTTATTGATTCATCCGGCTATGCGTTTATTTTCCCGAAATATGGGCGCCTTTTACAAGAATGCTCGGCGAACCTATTATAGAGCCGACAGGTATGCCAAACTTCAGATCCGATCCGAGCGTATCAACATTGCGCATCGTCTCAAGGAAGGAACCCGCTATCGTTATCTGCTCGACGCTGCGGCCTATCTCACCGTTTTCAACAAGTCTGCCGCTCGCAAGCAGCGAAAACTCATCGGAAACCGTGTTCACTCCCGAATGCAGACCCGCAAGCTCTGTGATTATCAAGCCGTTTCCGAGCTTTTTTACGAGCTCGTCATAGCTCGTATCACCCGGCTCGATATAAAAGACGCTGGGCGATACGCCTATCGGCGACGTAAGCCTTGCGCGCGAGGCGTTTGATGTCGATTCTACCCCCGCACGCTTTGCCGTTTTAAGGTTATGAAGCAGCGTCTTGAGCGTTCCCTTTTCTACAACCGCCTTCTTTACGCTCGGAACGCCCTCTGCGTCAAAGGCGCGCGCAAACTCAGGATAAAACGGATCGTCAAGTATCGTTATCAATTCGGAGGCAACCGTCTCTCCCTCTTTGCCGTTCAGCGGCGAAAGGCCTTTCTGGGCGTTTTCGGCACTGAACATGGGCGAAAACGCGTTAAGCAGATCCGCCATAGCTTCATTCTTTATTATTACATCATATTCTCCTGCCGCAACAGGCGAAGCGCCGAACTGCGCCGCCGCATTATCAACGGCCTCCGTCACAAGCTTATCTATGTTGAGAGCTTCCTTGCCGCTTCTGAACGAATACGCATTCTTCATTTCACCGTTCTGCGAAAGAATAGCACCTACCAACGAATAAGAAAGCGCCTCGCGTTTTTTTGCATCAAGTCCGAGCGTATTTCTGATTATTACTGTCGAATCATCCGACGCAATCTCGCTCGTTGACACCCTTATGACGCGCCCATCCTTTGCTTTTGCAGCTCGTTCAATCTCCTTCGCAAGCTCTATTCGCTGCTTGCGGTCAAGCTCAAACAACGGGTTTTCCGCCTCCGGAATATCGGCATATTCGCTCTTACCCTGCATCGGGTGTGCGTCTGCCGACTCGATGGCGCAGGCATTATCTATTGCTTTTTTAGCAAGCTCGGAAGGATTCTCAAATGTTTCCGTATAGGCGTACCCGTTCCTGCCGTCGTACTCGACCCTCAGGTTAAGCCCGAAGTTATGGCTGACACTGTATTGGTCGAGTTCGCCCTCGAGAACGCCTATCTCCGCACTGTCGCCTTCCACAAAATATACCTCTGCCGCCGTGCAGCCCATGCGCAGCGCTTCTTCGAAAACGGCACTTGTAAATTCATCAAAAGTCATTACAGCGCACCTCCCTTGCCGCCTATCGTTATCTCTTTTACTCTTATGCGCGGCTGTCCTACGTTCGTAGGTATGCTTCCGGAAGCTGATCCGCACATGCCTTGACCCATCCACATCTTTTTGCCGATTCTGTCTATCTTCATCAGCACATCCGCGCCGCGCCCAACGAGCGTTGCGCCCCTGACAGGGCAGTATATCTTGCCGTTCTTTATCCAGTAGCCTTCAAGAACCGCAAAATTAAATTCTCCCGTAAGCGGGTTGACCGAACCGCCGCCCATCCTTGCCGCGAAAAGGCCCTCCGCGGTGGAGGCTATCATCTCCTCCTCGTCGTCGCTGCCGGGCGCGAAAAACGTGTTTGTCATTCGCGATGTCGGTGCGTAAGCATAGCTCTGTCTGCGGCTCGAGCCTGTAAGAGGATGCTCCATTCTTCTCGCTCCGAGCATATCAAAAAGATAGCTCTTAAGTATTCCGTTTTTAACGAGCACGTTGCGCTGAGAAGGAGTGCCTTCATCATCCACGTTTATCGTTCCCCACTCGCCGGCAAGCGTTCCGTCGTCGACGGCGGTGACTATGTCCGAAGCAATCTTTTGTCCAAGCTTTCCGCAAAATTCACTGTTCCCCTTCGAAACGCTCGTCGCCTCAAGCGAGTGGACGCATGCCTCATGAAGAATAACTCCGCCGAAGCCGCCGTCGATAACGACAGGCAGGAATCCGGACGGGCATTGCGGCGCATGGAGCATCGTAACGGCCGTCTTGGCAGCCTGGGCGCCTACCTGCTCCATATTGATGCGCTCGAACGCCTCAAAGCCCATGCCCAGTCCGGGGCTTTCGTAGCCCGTCTGCGCCTCGCTGTCCTTCGTCGCAACTGCCTGAACAAATACGCGCGTTCTCGGGCGTCTGTCCTCCGCCCAAACTCCGTTTGAATTGCAAACCATTATACGCTGGTCGACATCTACATACGACGCCTCTACTTGCGAAATTTCACTCGAATACGCCTTCGCGGCGGCTGTTCCTTCTTTCAAAAGCAATATGCGCTTCACGTTATCGACAGCCGAAAACGGAAGCTTGGGTGACCGCTTATAGTCTTTTACCTCAAAGGTCCTTGTTTCGCCCTCTTTTACGCCGTCAATGGCGGCTGCGGCGGCCCTCGCGGCCTCCATAAGCGCCCTTTCGTTCATGCCCGCCGTAAACGCATACGCACAGCGCGTCCCCTTCAAAACGCGCACCCCGGCGCCGTTCAGTCTTGAATACGTTGCGTTTTCGACTTTACCGTCGCTCATGGAGATGTTGTTCGTCTCGGTATCCTCACAAAACAACTCCGAAAAATCTCCACCCGTTTTCAACGCTTCATCGAGCACTGCACGGGCTGTGTTTTTATCAACCAATTTCATTGCCTCCTTGTTTTCTGTAGAGATTTGAAGCTATTATACCATATCCGGTCCGGTTTCTGTACATGCTTTTACGAACACGGCGTGGCTTCTTTTGTTCAATATTATATGCCGAATAATATTATCTGTCAACAATTGTCTCCGACTTCCGTTTATTTTTCCGAAATGTCACAATCTTCGTTTTTTTCGGTTCACGGTAAAGGAAATAAGTAGTATAATTATAATATAATTCGTGTAAGGAGGCGCATGTCATATGGATCAGCAGCGCATAAACGGCAGATCCGTACGCTATCTTTCTTTGATGGCAAGGGAGTATCCGTCTATTCAGACTGTCAGTTCGGAGATAATAAACCTGCAGGCAATATGCAACCTTCCCAAGGGCACCGAACACTTCATGAGCGATATACACGGCGAGCATGAAGCGTTTTTGCATATTACCAACAACGCATCGGGCGCTATCAGGGACAAAATAGAGCTCGTATTCGCAAACTCGCTGGGCGAACAGGAGCGTAAGTCTTTGGCTTCGCTCATATACTATCCGGAACACAAGCTCGACGAAATTCGTGCTTCCGGGGCCGACATGTGCGACTGGTATCGTGTAACGCTCCACAGGCTCATAACCGTATGCCGCGCCACAACGTCAAAATATTCCCGCTCCAAGGTCAGAAAAGCTCTCCCCCCCGACTTTGCTTACATAATTGACGAGCTTCTCCACACCCATTATGTAGAGCTCGACAAAGAGATGTATTATGAACGCATAATATCGAGCATAATCGACCTTGACCGCGCCGATGCTTTCATACTCGCGCTCTGCGAGCTGATAAAGCGCATGGCCGTAGATCATCTTCACATAGTGGGCGACGTTTTTGACCGCGGCCCACATGCCGATGTGGTCATTGACAGGCTAATGGCTCACCATGACGTCGACATACAGTGGGGTAATCACGACATACTGTGGATGGGTGCGGCGGCAGGCAGCGAAGTGTGCGTTGCGACGGCAGTAAAAAACTGTGTCCAGTACGATAACCTTGATATGCTTGAAAATGCGTACGGCATCAACATACTGCCGCTTGCGCTTTTCGCTTCAGAATTCTATTCCGATAATGACTCCTCGGTGTTTACGCCGCGCAAGCTGCCGAGCGAGCACTATATGCCTAAGGATCTGAGCCTCTACGCGCGTATGCACAAGGCCATCTGCGTTATACAGTTAAAGCTCGAGGGTCAGATCATAAGACGTCGTCCCGAATACAAAATGGATGATCGCGACATGCTTTCGCGCATTGATTACAGCGACATGACCATCACGATAGACGGCGTAAAGCACGAGCTGCGCGACAAGGATTTTCCGACAATCGATCCGAGCGACCCGACGAGGCTTACGGAGTCCGAGCAGCTTCTTCTCGAACAGCTTACGAGCGCATTCAAAAACAGCCATCGTCTGCAAACGCATATACGTTATCTTTATTCTTCGGGAAGCATATATCTTTGCTACAACGGAAACCTGCTTTTCCACGGCTGTGTGCCCTGCAATGACGACGGCAGCTTCATGGAGTTTGACTGCGACGGCAAAATGCTTTCCGGCCGCGAATATCTCGACTACGCCGAGTGCCTTGCGCGTAAGGCGTTCTATGCGCCCGAAGGCTCTGCGGATCGTGAGCGCGGACGGGACTTTATGTGGTTTCTCTGGTGCGGCCGCAACTCGCCTATATTCGGAAGAACGCACATAACAACGTTCGAACGCGCACTGCTCGAGGATAAATCGACCTTCAAAGAACCGAAAAACGCATACTATAAATACTGCGACAATGAGGATTTTGCACTCAATATCCTTCATCATTTCGGGCTAAATGAGTCATATTCCTGCATAGTCAACGGGCATATACCCGTTAAAGCCAAGGAAGGTGAGGGGCCGCAGAAGGCAAACGGAAGGCGTGTGGTAATCGACGGCGGATTCTGCCGCGCATATCAATCGCAAACCGGCATCGCCGGCTATACGATGTTCTTCACGTCAAAGCGTATGCGCATCGTTGCCCATGAGCCGTTCGGCACGACCGACACCTCTGTGTTTTTTGAGAACGACATACAGTCAAAGGACGTCATCGTAAAATCTCTCCCGCAAAGGCTTCTCGTTGGCGACACCGACACGGGCGCTGTACTGAAGGAGCGCATAGACGACCTTAAGGCACTGCTCGAAGCATATAGAAAGGGCGTAATAAAAGAGGCGCAGTAGAAGAATAAATATACGGGCGGCTCTTAATGAAGTTCGCCCGTTTTCTTTTTTACACGCGCATTTTTCCGCCGTTTCAAGAAATGCTTCACATATTGATTCTTAAATCGAACGCAGCGCTTTATCCCCCGACACCGCCTGATAATGGTTGCCCAAAATATCGCCTTGCCGCGGCGCCGAATATACCGCAAAACACTTACATGTCAATCACGGTTTCGCACAAAATGCGCCGTATTACTTACATTATACCCATTTACAAAATTTATCGGGTGTGATATCATAGCCAAACGTCGGAGTAATCAACACAATGAATAATGTATACGGAGGATACCATTATGGCGACAATGGAAAAACTCAAGGGCAGCATGGTAAAGCTGACCTTTGATATAACTCAGAGCGAGCTCGAAGCCGGTATGCAGAAAGCATATGTAAAGAACGCCCGCAAGTATAACGTTCCCGGATTCCGCAAGGGCAAAGCGCCCCGTAAGGTCATCGAGAGCATGTACGGCGGACTCGCATTCTTTGATGATGCTTTTGACGATATTTACCCCGCTATGTTTGAAGCTGCAGTCAAGGAATACGGGCTCGACACTATAGCGGCTCCACATGTGGACATAGACGCTCTTCGCGGCTTTGGCGACACAGAGCTTCCCGAAGGCATCGCAGTCAGATTCACCGCAACCGTGGCTGTGCGCCCGGAAGTAAAGCTCGGCGAATACAAGGGTATAGAAGTCACCGCCGATGAGTATACTGTTACGGACGAAGCCGTTGATAAGCGCATAGAAGCGCAGCGCAGCGATATGGCAAGGCTCATCGCTGTCGAAAGGCCCATTGAAAAAGGCGATGTAATCGACCTTAACTATTCGGGCAGCATCGACGGCGTTAAGTTCGACGGCGGCACGGCGGACAATCAGGAGCTTGAAATAGGTTCAGGCAGATTCATACCCGGCTTCGAGGAACAGCTCATCGGCATGAGCGTAGGCGAGGATAAAAACATCACCGTCACATTCCCAACGGAGTATCACGCTGCAGAGCTTGCAGGCAAGGAGGCCGTATTTGCGTGCCATATCAATGATATTCGCGTAAAAGAGCTTCCCGAACTCAACGACGATTTCGCCAAGGATGTTTCGGAATATAATACGTTCGAAGAATATAAGGCGAGCGTCCGCTCCGAAATGGAAAAGCAGAGCGAGGAACTCAGAAAGAACGCGTTCGAGAACGCCGCCCTTCTTGCGGCCGCCAATAACGCCGAAATTGAAATTCCTGACGTCATGATCGAGGCAGAGTGCGATGATATGATTCATGACCTTGAGTATAGGCTTGCCGGTCAGGGCCTCACTCTCGACATGTACACGCAGTTCTCGGGCATGACGGTTGAGCAGATGAAAAAAGACTATGTTCCCGACGCCACTAACAGGGTCAGGATCAGGCTCATGCTCGACGCCATCATCAAAGAGGAGAACATCGTCCCCACCGTTGAGGATGTCGATAATGCCGTAAATGAATTCCTCAGTTCCATAAAGGATGAGGCGCAGCGCAAGGAGTTCAAGGTAACAGACGAGCTTAAGCGCTACTTTGAAAACCGTGTTAAGGTCGAGAAAGCCGTCGCGCTCATTGTCGACAACGCGGTCAGAAAATAAGCTCTAAACAATCATTAACGCCGAAGGAGGATAGAATATGCCACTTGTACCCACAGTGATCGAACAGACGAATAAGGGCGAACGTGCATACGACATATATTCACGTCTGCTTAAAGACAGAATAGTTTTTTTGGGAGACGAGGTGAACGACGTCACCGCCAATCTCGTCATTGCGCAGATGCTTTTCCTTGAGGCGGAAGATCCCGATAAGGATATTTACTTCTACATAAACAGCCCTGGCGGATCGGTATCGGCGGGCATGGCCATATACGACACCATGCAGTATCTTAAATGCGAAGTGTCCACGATATGTGTCGGCATCGCCGCCTCCATGGGCGCGTTTCTGCTCGCAGCCGGCGCAAAGGGGAAGCGCAGGGCGCTTGAAAACAGCGAAGTAATGATACACCAGCCGAGCGGCGGTATGCAGGGCCAAGCCACCGACATGCTCATACATGCCGAACACATAATAAGGACAAAGCGCAAGCTGAACACCATTCTTGCCGCGCGCACCGGCCAACCGCTCGAAAAGGTTGAAAACGATACCGAGCGCGATAACTTCCTCACGGCGCAAGAGGCGTTGGAATATGGGATCATCGACGAAATAATTCCCCCCAGGAGATAAGAGATGGCAAAAAGTGATGATAAGTCAAACGTGAGATGTTCTTTTTGCGGAAAGAGCCAAAACGAGGTTACCCGCCTTGTAGCGGGACCCGGGGTCAATATCTGCAATGAATGCATCGCACTTTGCCAAGAAATAATCGAGGACGACCGTCTTAACGAGCCTATCGAGCTTGACGGCATACCTAAGCCGCATGAGATAGTTGCTACGCTAGACCAGTATGTCGTTGGGCAGGCCGATGCAAAAAAGGCTCTTGCCGTCGCAGTTTATAACCACTATAAGCGCATAAACCTCAAAAACAGCGATGACGTTGAACTGCAAAAAAGCAACATCGTTATGTTAGGGCCTACAGGCTGCGGTAAAACGCTTCTCGCGCAGACGCTCGCAAAGGTGCTTGACGTGCCGTTTGCCATTGCCGACGCAACTTCACTCACAGAGGCGGGTTATGTCGGCGAAGACGTGGAGAACATACTCCTAAAGCTCATTCAAGCCGCTGACTACAATGTTGAGCGCGCCGAGAAGGGTATCGTCTATATCGATGAAATAGATAAAATAGCGCGCAAATCGGAGAATCCGTCCATAACGCGCGATGTTTCCGGCGAAGGTGTGCAGCAGGCGCTTCTCAAAATACTTGAAGGCACTGTAGCAAGCGTTCCTCCGCAGGGCGGCCGCAAACATCCTCATCAGGAGTGCATCCAGATCGACACAACGAACGTACTGTTCATTTGCGGCGGAGCATTCTGCGGCATCGAGGACATAATAAGCCGCCGTACCGGCAAAAAGCTCATGGGCTTCGGCGCCGACGTTCAATCGAACGTTCAGAAGGATACAGGTGCAATCTTGAAGAACATACTCCCCGAGGATCTTCTCAAATTCGGCCTTATACCCGAATTCATCGGCCGCGTTCCTGTAATCGTTACGCTCCATCAGCTTGACGAGGACGCGCTTATGAAAATACTTACCGAACCCAAAAATGCGTTGGCGCGCCAGTATAAGCGTTTGTTTGAAATTGACGGCGTTGATCTTGACTTTGAAACCGATGCACTCAAGGAAGTTGCAAGAATGGCCATTGAGCGCAAGACAGGCGCACGCGGTCTCAGAGCAATATTAGAGAGCGTCATGCAGGATATCATGTATGATGTGCCGAGTGACAGCACGATAAAACGCTGCATAATAACAAATGATGTTATCAAAAAATGCGGCGCACCTCTGTATGTCTATAAGGACGACAACGAAGCGCTTCCCCCTGCAAGCGCGTAATCAAGCAAGATAGCATTATAAGCCCGACACGCTGTGTTGGGCTTTGAGTGTCGAAAAAGTGGCAGTATGCCACTTTTTCGAGTTTTTCTCGTATTTTGCCTCTCGCATTCGCTCCCGGGCGTAAAAACCCGCAAAGTACGAAAACCCATTGGTTTTCATCCGTTTTGACGCACATATCGTCACAGCCGGAATTAATTTAAGGTACTGCGGCTCCTTAACAACCCCGGGGTTGTTCGACAAGCTGTAACGGCCGCCGATTTCTCGGCGGCCATCATCATTTCAGCTTAGCTTGCGCTCTGCTTA
>OLNZ01000485.1_pt1 | contig 38532 bp, 32 predicted proteins | sample 1672981 | NCBI WGS metagenome assembly OLNZ01 (sample SAMEA3136743, study PRJEB25190) | human gut metagenome | biome: human gut; feature: human-associated habitat; material: faeces | place: Austria | collected 2013 | reverse complement strand
CAAATTGAAAAGGCAACTAGCGCGGTGAATTCACCTTAACTTAACAGCATTACCCTCAAGGGGAAGGTGCCCCGAAGGGGCGGATAAGGTACCTGCGGTATGAAAGACGGCTGAGCCAAACAGGAAATCCGTCTGCAAACATAGTGACTCTCACATAAGCGCCCAAGCGCCGCTGGCGCGGTTCCCCGTCCCGATGGAAAGGGAAAATCATTCACATCCAAAAAGCGCGCCCCGAATCACCGGAAGCGCGCTTTTGTTATGTTATGAAAGATATATGGCGGCTGCGGTCATCCCGTATCGTCCTAATCCCTAGCTACTAGTCACCAGTCACTATTTCCCCAGGATCTTCTCAGCGGCACCCATGACGGCGAGGACGGCGTGTTCGAAAGCAAGTGCGCCCTGGAAGTACATGATATAAGGCGGACGTACCGGACCGTCAGCAGACATTTCGATTGTAGAACCCTGTACGAAGGTACCGGCTGCCATCAGGATGGGATCGACGTAACCAGGCATCGGACCGGGCACCGGGGTCGCGTCGGAGTCGACAGGCGACCAGCTCTGGATGGCTTCGGCGAATCGGCACATGTTTTCTTCGCTGTTCAAAGCGACCGTCGTGATGAGATCCGTGCGAAGATGTCCCGGCTCCGGCGTCACGGCAAAGCCGAGCTTCTGGAAAACAGCGGCGCAGAATTCTGCTGCCATCACAGCCTGACGGGTCATGTGCGGCGCAAGGAAGAGGCCTTCAAAGAAAGGACGATAGGAAGCTGCGTAGGAGCCCATCTCGTCCCCGAGGCCGGGGACAGTGAGCTGGTGCGCGCAGCGCTCGACGAGGTCTTTTATGCCGCAGATGTAGGCACCGGTCGGTGCGAATCCGCCGCCGGCATTCTTGATAAGAGAGCCGGCGGTGATGTCTGCGCCGAGCTCGATCGGTTCCTCTTTGTTTGTAAATTCGCCGTAGCAGTTATCCACGAAGCAAATGGTCTTCGGGTTCTTTGCTTTGACGACGTCAATGATCTTCCTGATGTCTTCCGGGAAGAGGGAGTTTCTAAGGCTGTAACCGCGCGAACGCTGGATCTCTACGAGCTTGGTGTGCTCATCGACCATGGCTGCGATGCCTTCCAGATCATAGGTGTCGCCTTTGAGCGGCACTTCCTTGTAGTGGACGCCGCGGGACTTCAGATTTCCCGGAGCGTTGCCGGAAATGCCGATGACGCTCTGCATGGTGTCATAGGGAGTGCCGACGGCGGAGAGCATGGTATCGCCCGGTTCGAGGAGAGCGAGAAGGACGGTGCCTAAGGCATGGGTGCCGGAAACGAACTGCGGGCGGACGAGAGCCGCCTCGCATTTGAAAACGTCGCACCAGATCTCTTCGAGCTTGCCGCGGCCGGGATCATCATAGCCATAGCCGTAGGACGGTGCGAAATGATAGGCAGAGAGGTGATGCTTACGGAAAGCCTCGAGGACCTTCTGCGTGTTGTAGAGGGAAATTTCTTCCATCTCATGAAAAACAGGCGCACAAAGTTCGAGCGCCTCGTTTTTGATCTGTTTCAGTTTTTTATCCATTGTTATCGTTTAGATCCTCTGAATTGTAGATATAGCGTGCTTGTAGATCAGCTGAGAGCGGTTTTCGCTGACCAAAAGCACGGTAAAGCTGTCGAAGGACTTCACTTTGCCCTTGAGCTGGACACCATTCATCAGGAAGATGCTGACTGGCACGTTTTCCTTTCTTGCTTCATTCAAAAATGTGTCCTGCAGATTCATTTTACCTTCCATCTTGTGATTCTCCTCTAACTTGTGAAATGACATAGGCTAAGATTTCCCTGTACCATATGTCTCCGTCTGATGGTGTTTTTTCCACCCAGTGAATATATGGCATTCGTCTGTACCAGGTCAGCTGTCTTTTGGCGAAGTGACGGGTATTCTTCTGGATCAGCTCCTCAGCTTCTTCCAGCGTGCGCTCACCGCGAACCACAGGGATCATCTCGCGATAGCCGATGCCTTTCATGGCCTGGCAAGCTTCCGGGACGCCCGTTTCCAAAAGTGACCTGACTTCCTCTAAGAGTCCTGCTTCCATCATCTGGTGGACCCGCTTATTTATTTTATCATATAATATCGCCCTGTCCATAGCAATTCCCAAAACCGGGCCGTCATAGATCCGCGTGTGGGCTTTGCCCGCCTCTCTATCCTCGTTTCCGGAAGAGAGAAGCTCGAGCTTCCTCACCATGCGCTGCGGGTCGATCGGCACCTCTGCGCCCCGCTTTTGAAGCTCTTCGATGAGCGCTTCCTTCCCCTCTTCGGCAAGGAGATGCTCCCAGCGGCTTCTTCCCCCGACCTTGGGACGAAATTCGTAGCCTTCCAAGAGCGACTGGATGTAGAGCCCCGTCCCGCCGACGACGATCGGGATGCGGCCCTTCTCATTTTCTTCATGGATGATAGCCTTCGCTTTTTCCTGAAAATCCGCGGCCGAGTAGCTTTCCGTCGGCTCCAGGCAGTCCACGAGGAAATGGGGCACGCCCTCTGCTTCTTCTTTCGTCACCTTCGCTGTCCCGATATCCATGCGGCGGTACACCTGAAAGGCATCTCCGGAGATCACGACCGAGCCCAGCGCTTTTGCGAGGTACACGCCGAGCGCCGTCTTTCCTGAAGCCGTCGGGCCAAGGATGGTGATGAGTTTTTCTTTAGGCATGGTGAAGCTCCTTTCGTGGTGAAATAGTAACTAGTGACTGGTGACTAGTTACTAGTTACTGGTTACTGGTGACTAGGGATTAGGGATTAGGGATTAGGGATTAGGGATTAGGGTTAGCCCTGGGGCGTACCGTCCCTTGATTGCGAGTGAAAGCTTTGCTCGCCAGTTAGGAGTTAGGAGTTAGGAGTGCTGGTGCGGCGCATAAAAATATAGAAGCGCCGCGAAGGTTTGAAACTAGCGGTTTTCTCGTATCGCAAACCTAATCCCTAGCCACTAATCCCTAGCTACCAGTCACCGCTTCTCTATTACCCCATATGCGGTCGACTGGCCGCGCTTCATCCGGACATCGGTGAAGATTGGATCTCTGAAAATGCCCGCGAAGGGCCGCTCCTTCACGATGACCTTCCTCCGGCAGACGCGGAGAGCTTCTCGTAATATCTCCACCGTCAGGCTGTCATACGCCGCTGCCGCCCGGAAGCCTTCCATATCATTTTCTCTGCGCTTCACCGGATGGCGGAACATGGGGTCGAAATAGATGACATCGTAGGCGTCATCCCTGCAGCCTGCCAGATACTCTCTATAGTCGGCGCAGATCAGGTGGATCCGCCGGACGGCATCGGTGAGGCTCTCGTCTTTATCCTCGTAGCCTGCGATGCCGGCGCGCCCCACCTCATAGAGGATGGGGCTTTTCTCGAGCGCGGTCACACGCCCTCTGCCCGTCAAAAACCATGACATCGTACTCGAGTCCCCTGCCTGCCCGAAGGTGCAGTCGAGCACATCGCAGGGACCGTCCACAGGAAGGAGAGCGCAGAGACGGTCAGGATTTCCTTTTCGAAGCTGCGTGGTCCTTAGCACCGCCGTCCCCATATGGAAGCGGTACTCCTCGCCGCCAGACCAGTAAAGAGGGAGCTGCTTTCCGTAAATGAGGAAGCCGGAAAGCCCCGTCTCCTCCGTCATCTCTTCCAGCGTATCGCCGCGCGGGATGTAAGGAAATCCCAGTGCTTCCGAGCGTTTTTGCGCCTCTTTGATGATGAAGGAGTCCGCATGGCGGATGGTCGTGACGCCCGTCCTCATGGGCGTTTGAAGAGCCTTCCCAGCTCTTCGGGAGTGAATTTCACGATGGTCGGGCGGCCATGCGGGCAGACGAAGGGGCGGCTCGTGTGGAAGAGGTCGACGATGAGCTCTTTCATCTGCCGGATGTTCAAGGGATCTCCGCGCTTGATCGCACCACGGCAGGCGGCATACGCCATCATGCGATGACGCATCGTCTCCGGCGAAGGCACGTCCTTCTCATGGAAAGCGCGCGTGATGTCCTTCATCACACGATCCATGTCTGCTTCCGAGAGATCCTCCGGACTTCCCGTGATGCGGATGACGTCCGGGCCTGCCTGCTCGAAGGTGATGCCAAGACGCGCCAGATCCGCCTCATGCTCTTCCAAGAGCGCGAGATCCTCAGGGTCAGCATGGAGAAGATAAGGCACCAGAATCTCCTGCACCGGGATGCCCTCCGCGCGCGCCGCAAGGCGGTCATAGCGGACACGCTCATGCGCCGCATGCTGATCGATGATGAAGAGATCCATCCCCCGCTGGCAGAGGATGAAGCACTTGGCGACCTGCCCCAAAGGGATGATCGGCTCTTCGGCCTTTGGCGCATCGAAAAGCACCTCGGGCGTGAGCGCTTCTTTTTCTTCGTGCGTTACGCCCGGGAAGACGGACTCCTTCGAGAAAAGTTTCTCTTTGGAGATCGAGGGCTCGAAGGGGATCTCCCGCCTTTCTCCTGCCGGCTTTCCCTGCGGATGCCAGGCGGGCATCGGACGCCGTTCTTCTGCTGCATAGGCTGCGCCCGGCTCTCCCCAGCGCGCGGGATCCTTTTCTTTTTCCGTGAGTCCGATGTCAGGCCCCACGGAGCGCGCTTCTTCGACCTTGACAGACGTCAGGTCAAAGTCGCTCTCCTTTGCCACCTGATGCCCCGGGTCTTTGATCATTTCGCGTGCGATCTCATCCGGCGTATCCTTGGTCGTCAGCGACTGAAGGACGCTGTGATAGACGAGGCGGAAGATGCTCTGCTCATCAGAGAATTTGATCTCCCGCTTCTGCGGATGCACATTCACATCGATCGACTCGGGAGCGACAGTGAAGGCGAGGACAAGGATCGGGTATCCATTCTTAGGGAGCAGCGAGTGATAGGCATTGTCGACGGCTTTCAACACCGCACTGCTCTCGACGACGCGGCGGTTGATGATGATCGTCTGGTATTGGCGGCTGCTCTTCAAAAGCGAAGGCTTGGAAATGAGCCCCGAAAGGATGCCTCTTTCGTTTTCGCCCGAGACTTCGAGCATCTCGCCAGCGGTCTTCGTGCCGTAGAGCGCGGACACGACATCAAGGAGCCGGCCGTTCCCCGGTGTCTCGATGACGGTGCGTCCGTTATTGATGAGGCGGAAGGAAATATCCGGATTCGCGAGTGCGAGCTTCCCCATCATCGTATTGATGCGGCTGGCCTCGGTTCGTTCGGATTTCAGGAATTTCTTCCGGGCCGGCACATTATAGAAGAGATCGCGCACCTCGATCGTCGTGCCCCCCGGCGCACCGGTCGGCTTCACTTCGCTGACTGTCCCGCCCTCGACTTCAACAATCGTGCCCTCCACGTCTTCTTGGCGCCGGGTCGTGATGGCCGTGCGGGAGACAGCAGAAATGCTCGCCAGCGCCTCTCCGCGGAAGCCCAGCGAGGCGATGTGATAGATGTTATCCACCGTTGATATCTTGCTCGTCGCATGACGCACGATGGAGAGCTTCGCATCTTCTGCCGACATGCCGCTGCCATTGTCTGTGACGCGGATGTAGGTGAGTCCGCCGTCCGCGATCTCCACCTCTATATCGCTCGCGCCGGCATCCACGGCATTTTCTACCATTTCCTTGACGGCGTTCACCGGACGCTCCACCACTTCACCGGCGGCGATCTGATTCGCCGTCACTTCATCGAGTACATGGATCAATGCCATCAGCGTCCCTCCTTCGCTTCGCGGCTCAGCCGGAATAAGATCTCCATCGCTTCGATCGGTGTCTTGCTCATGACATCCAGTTGCGCCAGCTCGTCAATGATGGGCGAGCTGAAAAGATCCATCGCGCCGGCTCCTGCCTGCGGCTTCTCCGGAGCGGGACGGCTCTTCCCATCCTCCTTCTCAAGCCCCAGAAGGATCTCATCGGCTCTGGCAAGAAGCGACTCGGGAAGCCCCGCGAGGCGTGCGACGTGGATCCCATAGCTCCGATCCGCCGAGCCCGGCACGATACGGCGCAGGAAGGTGATATCCTTTCCCCGTTCCTTGACGGATACCGTGTAATTTTTGATCCGCGGGCTCGTCTCTGCCATATCGGAAAGCTCATGGTAGTGCGTTGCAAAGAGCGTATAGCCGTGGATCTTCTGATCGATATACTCCACGACCGCCTTCGCGATGCTCATGCCATCATAGGTGCTTGTGCCGCGTCCGATCTCATCCAGAATGATAAGACTGTTCTTCGTCGCATGCCTAAGGATGTAGGATACCTCCTGCATTTCCACCATGAAGGTACTCTGCCCCGTAGAAATATCATCCGTCGCACCGACGCGCGTGAAAATGCGATCGACCGGCGCGAAGACCGCGCTCCTTGCGGGAATGAAAGAGCCCACCTGCGCCATGATGGTGAGGACAGCGACCTGACGCATGTAGGTCGATTTACCTGCCATATTCGGCCCCGTGATGACCAGGATCTCCTGATTCCGATGATTCAGCTCCGTATCATTCGGGACGAACATGTCTCTCTTCAAGGCATGCTCGACCATCGGATGACGGCCGTCTTTGATGGAAATATACCCATCCTTCGGGCTAATGATCGACGGACGGATGTAGCGGTCCTTGATCGCTGCCCGCGCAAGGCTTGCGAGGCAGTCCACCGCTGCGAGCGCGCGTGCCGTCTTCTGCATATCAGGAATCTCCGGACGGATTTCCGCCTTCACCGCCTGATAGATCTTGAGCTCGAGCTGCTCTGTCTTTTCTTTGGCAGAGAGCGCCTTCGTCTCGAATTCCTTCAATTCCGGCGTGATATAGCGCTCCGCATTCACGAGCGTCTGCTTTCTCACATAGTACGCAGGGACAGGGAGCTTATTCGCATTGGAGATCTCAAAATAGTATCCGAAGACATTATTGAAGCCGATCTTGAGCTTGATGCCCGTCTTTTCCTTTTCCTTCTCTTCCAGCTCTTGGATGTACTTCTGGCTGTTCTCCGACAGCGAGCGCACTTCATCCAGCTCGGCGGAGAAGCCTTCGCGGATGTACTTGCCGTCCTTGATGTTGCCCGTCCCGTTCTCATTCATCGCACGGTCCAAAAGGTCAAAGACAGGGCCATGCGTCGAGAGCTGGCTGTTCAGCTTCTTCAAAAGCACCGAGCCTGCGCCGGAGAGGAGCTGCTTCACCTGCGGCACCACGCGAAGCGTCGCTTTGAGAGAGAGAAGGTCTTTGGGCGAAGTCGAATTCGCCTCGATGCGGGAAAGAATACGCTCGAAGTCAAAGACGCCGGAAAGCATCTCTTCCAGACGCGAAAGCTCCGTCATGTGCTGTGTCAGCTCCTCGATCGCCGACTGGCGCAGTATGATGCGGTTCACATCCGTCAGCGGCCGCTCCAGAGAACGTTTCAAGAGGCGCGCCCCCATCGCCGTATGCGTATAGTCGAGAAGCTCGAGGAGCGTGCCGCGCCGCCCGCCGTCACGCATATTCCGCGTGATCTCCAGATTTCTAAGGCACTCCTCGGTGAGCGTCAGCGTATGATCCTCACGGATCGGCCGCGGATCATGGAAATCCGCCGCCTCCGAGCGCATGACCTCCTTGAGATAGCCGGAAAGAAGGGCGAAGGCCTTCTGCACATGGCGATTCTCTATCGACGCTGCCGCCGGTGGGATCGCGCTCTCGTCCTCATCATCCCTTCGCGTCAGGAGACAGGCCCCGAGGCGCGCCGCTGCGAAGCAAGAGAGCTTCTCATAGAAATCATCCGACACAAGACACACCGCTTCTGCGGGACTATATACCGACAGAAGGTCGAAGAAGGCATCCTGCTCCTTCTTCTTGTCCCAAGTCCCCCACCAGCACTCGCCCGTCGAGACATCGGCGAGCACGGCGGCGATCTCCTTGTCCGCCTCTAAGAGGTAAATGAGATAATTATTCGACTTATCTGCGATGGAATTTTCAAAAAGGATCGTCCCCGGCGTGATGACACGGATGACATCCCGCTTGACCAGCCCCTTCGCCTTCTTCGGGTCTTCCAGCTGCTCGCAGATCGCCACCTTGTACCCCTTCTGGATCAGCCGATAAATATAGAGCTCTGCCGCATGGAAAGGCACCCCGCACATCGGTACGCGGCCATCCGCTCCCGCAGACTTCCCCGTCAGTGTCAGCTCCAGCTCATGCGATGCCGTCAGTGCATCGTCATAGAAAAGCTCATAGAAATCGCCCAGACGGTAAAAAAGCAGACAGTCCCGGTATTTCTCTTTGACTTCCTTATACTGTGCCATCAAGGGCGTTTTGGCCATGGTCTTGTTCCTTCTTTCTGGTCATTCTAATTTAGGCAAAAGGCATATATCTCCAAGTTAGGAGTGAGGAATGAGGAGTGAGGAGTGAGTGTGCGGCGCAAAACAATAATAAAGCGCCGCCAAGTTTTATACTACGCAACGCGCACAATAATAAAAAAGGGGGATTGGGGCGCTATATGAACTGTGCGCCCCTTCCGCCACTCCTCACTTCTCACTCCTCACTCCTCACTATGTAGATAGGCGTTCAAAGAAAACTCGAAACTACACCAATTTCCCTTTCAGCACCCACGTCTGTCCGACCTCGACTTTCGCTTCGAGCGTATCGCCGACCTTGACGCCATCCTGATACGGGAAAAGGATCATCTTATTGCCCGATGTACGTCCATACCAGACATTCTCCTGCTTCGACGGGCCTTCGACGATGATGGGATAGGTCTTGCCCTCCATCGCCTGATTCAGAGAAAGGCTCACCTCATTCTCCACATCCATCAGCTCCTGCAGGCGGCGGTGCTTCGTCTCCTCATCGATCTGATCCGTCATGCGCGCTGCCGGCGTGCCATTTCTAGGCGAATAAATGAATGTATATGCCGAATCGAAACGCACCTCTTTCAAAAGCGCGAGCGTCTCCTGATGCATCTCTTCCGTTTCCCCCGGGAAGCCGGTGATGAGATCGGTCGTCAGCACGATGTCCGGCATCTTTTCACGGACGTAGGAAACAAGCTCCTTGAAATGCTCGATCGTATATCCGCGATTCATCTTCTTCAGCATTTCATTCGAGCCATGCTGCACAGGCAGATGCATATGACGCGCCACCTTCGGCGAATCCGCCATCGCATCCACCATATCGAATGTCATATCTCTCGGATGCGACGTCATATAGCGCACGCGCTCGATGCCATCCACCTTGTCGATCGCGCGGATCAGCGTCCCGAAGTCCGTCCCGTTTCTGAAATCAAGACCATACGAATTCACATTCTGCCCAAGGAGCGTCACCTCCTTATAGCCTTCCTTCGCGAGCCTCTCTATCTCGCGCGAGATATCCTCCACGCTGCGGGACAGCTCACGTCCGCGTACATACGGCACGATGCAGTACGTGCAGAACTTGTTGCACCCCTGCATGATCGGGATCCATGCAAAGACATGGGACTTACGCACCGCACGAAGCTCGCTGTAGTCACTCACGCTGTGCGGATTCCTCTCCGTCTTCACCACATGGCCGCCGCGCGCATCCTCCTTCGAAACGATCCCCTTCAGGTCATGGATATGGTACGGCCCGATGACGAAATCAATGATCGGCATACGCTCGATGAGCTTGCCCTTATTCTCCTGTGCCATGCAGCCGGCGATCCCCAGAAGCAGATGCGGATTTTTATCCTTCAGCTTCTTGATCTCCCCGATCTTGCCATAGACCTTCTCCTCCGCATTCTGACGGATGCTGCAGGTATTCATGATGATGATATCTGCCTCTTCCATCGTCTCTGCCGGCACATATCCCAGCTCCTCCAGCTGTCCATTGATGCGCTCCGTGTCCGATTCATTCATTTGGCAGCCATAGGTCAGGGTGAAGTACTTCTTTTCCATAATAATATATATCCTTTATATAACAACTCACACGTATCCAAAATATCACTTTATTATAGCATACGCAGCATGAAAAATAAAAAATCCCGATGTCCGGAAATGGTATCCGGTCATCGAGATCAGGTTCGCCCACGGGGCATGCTGCCCTTTGCTGGCATGCCAAAGAGGTTCAGCAGGTTCTGTGGGTTCAAGAGGTTCGAAGGGGTTGGTGCGGCGCATCAAGTCAGAAGCGCCGCGCAGTTTTCTAAGGAAGCACTGATTAAATCGTTGTCAGATTGAATCAGCGTTTCCCTAATATGCGATATTCACGAAAGATGAGGCGTTTGAAAGCAGGGATGAGGAGGAGAGTGATTTGTAACTAGCGACTCTCTCGTATCGTCATTTCGAGCGCAAGCGAGAAATCTTTGTCATCCGCGGCCACGCGGTCGATGTTTGGAGATCCGAAGCAGAAAACCCGCTATGCAGGAAACCTTCGGGCATCGCCCTATTGATAAGGCGGCAAAATCGCCACCTTCATGCCTCTTATTGAGAAAAGTCCGCACGCAGCATCATGAGGCACCCCGGCTTCCGACTCTCTACTTCGCCGTCAGATCCGCCATCTTCGCACCGATGAGGGAGATCAGATCATCCGGCGAGAGCACCACCTGACGGCCGCGCTGGCCCGCACTGATGCTGATCGCCGCATGGTGATGGCAGCTCTCATCGATGAAGGTCGGGAAGGCCTTCTTCATCCCGATCGGCGAGCAGCCGCCGCGCAGATACCCTGTAAGACCGGGAAGCTCCTTCACATGGATCATCTCTACACTCTTGTTCCCGCTCACACGCGCCGCCGCTTTGAGATCGATCTCCTTCTCCGAAGGCAGACAGAAGACCACAGGACCGGTCTTATCACCATGCGTGACGATGGTCTTGAATACCATGTCCGGATCATAGCCGAGCTCTGCCGCCGCATGCACGCCCGAGAGATCGTCCTTATCGTAGTCATAGGACTTCGTCTCGTAGAAGATCTTCTCTTTATCCAGAATGCGCATGACATTCGTTTTCTTTTCTTTCTTTGCCATAGTTTGCCTCGATTCATTGGGCAGCCCGGGACTCAGCGCCATCAGCTTCCCGATGCCTGACCGCTTCCCACCGCACGCCCATTTTCAAACAACAAAAAGCCGGAGCATCACGCTCCGGCTCATCATTCAAATTGGTGCCGAGGACCGGAATCGAACCGGTACGAATCTCACGATCCGAGGGATTTTAAGTCCCTTGCGTCTGCCAGTTCCGCCACCCCGGCAGGTCTATATGAATGTAATAGATTGTAATATGGAGGCGGCACCCAGAATCGAACTGGGGATAAAGGTTTTGCAGACCTCTGCCTTACCGCTTGGCTATGCCGCCATATGGAGCGGAAAACGGGACTCGAACCCGCGACCCCAACCTTGGCAAGGTTGTGCTCTACCACTGAGCTACTTCCGCGCTGGCGACCCGGATCAGATTTGAACTGACGATCTCCGCCGTGACAGGGCGGCATGTTAGACCACTACACCACCGGGCCGCACGTAAGTTACGCATATTAGTATATCCATCCATGGTACTTTTGTCAAGCACTTTTTGAAAAATGGTTGCCCTTGGGCAATAGGGCAATGCTATTAAGTTAAGGAAATCGTTAGCGCCGTAACGACTTGCTTCCCCTTCGGGGGAAGTGCCGAAGGCAATAGGGGCATGCTAGCGGTATAGCGTGCTATGTTGAATAGTCCGATGCTATCGATATTCCAACACTTTCATGCAATACCGCTACGTAGCCCCCTCTCCCCTTCGGGGAGCTCCCCCGATGGGGAGCCAAGAACGTTCTACCGCTTAACTTAATAGCATTAGACGATAGGGGGCTGGCGACTAGGGGCTGGTGACTGGTGACTGTGCCCCCTCTCCCATCGTCATTTCGAGCGCAAGCGAGAAATCTTTGTCATTCGCGGTCAAAATGGTCAATGTTTGGAAGCCTCAAACGGGAAACCGGCTCTTCAAGAAACCTTCGGGCATCGCCATGATTGATACTCCGCGGTGCTTCTGAATTTTATGCGCCGCCCCCCTGAACCTCTTGAACCCGCTGAACCTCGTTCACGCGCAATCAAAGGGCGAAACGCCTTTCCCCTATTTTTCTACAGATGATACAATTCCGGTCTTCTGTCACGAAATACATTGATGCTCTCTCGGATGCCCTGCAGCACATCCGTATCGATCTCCGCCGTGGCCACCTGCTCCTTTTCGCCTAGATGGAGCAATTCTTCCCCCAAAGGCGAGAGCAGCATCGAGTTTCCGCCGTACTGCGTGCTGCCGGCACGGCCGCATTCATTCACGGCACAGAAAAACATCTGATTCTCGATCGCTCTGGCTTTAGAAAGCGTGATCCAGTGCTCCTTCCGTACGAGCGGCCAGGCGGCAGGAAGGAAAAACAGATCCACCCCCTGCAAGGCTTCTGTCCGGATCAGCTCACAAAAGCGTACGTCATAGCAGATCGCCATCGAGCAGGCGATCCCGTCCAGCGTAAAGTGGACAGTGGAAGATCCGCCGGTATACGACTTCGTTTCTCCCATCGGGCTGAAGCCGTGGATCTTATCATAAGAGGTAACGACCTCGCCCTTGCGATCAAAGATATAGCTTCGATTGAAAACGCATCCGTTTTCCAAAACGCTGACCGAGCCCGCCACGATATTGACGCCATGCTCCTTGGCAAATGCTCCGAATACCTTTTTCGTCTGCACGCCATCTACATCAGAAGCGGCATAGAGTGCGCTGTCCGGCGACGGAAAGAAGCCAGTGTTTAACGTTTCCGGCAGGACAAGAATGTCCGGCTTGTCTTCCAGCGCAAGCTCCATCAGCTGCACGGCCTTTTTATAATTTCTTTCCACCTGTCCCAGCTCTACATCCATTTGAATCAGACTGACTTTTTCCTTCATAAAGCCTCCACGCATCCGATCACTCAAGCGAACCATCGAATTTCATTCAATGTACCGCCTCCGGCTTTTTCTGTCAAGAAAAATAGCTCCCTCTTTCTCCCATCAAAAAGAGCCGGAGGCAAAAGCCCCCGGCTCTTTTTTGATGCAGGATAGGTATGAGATTATAGTCCCCATCCCTTATGATTTTCTCAATCCGGCAGATCATTCCGAAGGACACGATGCGCCATGCCCACCGTGACCTCATTGAAATGAAGCACACCCACGCCGACGAAGATTGCGACGCAGAGATGCTCATTCCAGCGGGCGATACCGATCTTGCCGCCAACATTCATGCCGATCGCCATCGGCTTCACCTGCTCGATGGCAGACTCCATGGCTCCGACCACAGAGCCATCCCCCACATGAGTATCAGAGATGACCTTCTGCCTTTGGGCAGCCACGATGGCCGACTCGAAGATCTTAGGAAGGATATCCAGAAATTTCCCGCCAAAGTTCACAGCGACAGCGCGGATGCCATCCTTCGCCAGCCTTTCCTTCAGCGCATTCTCATCTGCCCGCGTCTCGGTCAAAGACATGCGGAGCGCGGCCCGTGCGATATCAGCACTCTGGTATTCTTTGTAAGCCATCTCAGTTTTCCCGTTCTTTGATTTCGCGGATCAGGTTTGCAACGAACATCGGGAGCGACTGGGCCCCCTGGTCGCCATTCTTTCTGCTTCTGACAGAAATGGTATGACCCTTCATTTCCTGATCGCCCACGATGATCATGTACGGTACCTTCTCCATCTGTGCCTTGCGGATCTTGTAGCCCAGCGTTTCATTAGCCTCTTCCACTTCGACACGGATATCAGACTCGGACATAGCCGCTGCGACAGACTTCGCATATTCCAGATTCTTGTCCGTGACAGGGATGATCTTCGCCTGTACCGGAGCGATCCAGGTCGGGAAAGCCCCTGCATAGTGTTCGATCAGGATACCGATGAAACGTTCCAGAGAGCCGTAGCCCGCACGGTGCAGCATGACCGCTCTGTGCTTTTCTCCATCTTCACCGATATAGTTCACATCGAAACGTTCCGGCAGCTGCATATCCATCTGGATGGTGCCGCACTGCCAGGTACGTCCCAGAGAGTCCTGTACATGGAAATCGAGCTTCGGTCCATAGAAAGCACCATCGCCTTCATTGATCTGGTACGGTACACCCGCCGTCTCGATCGCTTCGCGGAGCGCATTCGTGGAGATCTCCCACAGCTCATCGCTGCCCATGGAGTTTTCCGGACGGGTAGAAAGTTCAACATGGTATTCCAGACCGAAGACGCCATACATCTTCTGATACATCGCCATACACTTGATGACTTCATCCTTCATCTGTTCCTGCGTCATGAAAATGTGCGCATCATCCTGCGTGAAGCAGCGAACGCGGAAGAGACCGTGCAGCGCGCCCTTCAGCTCATGACGATGAACGAGACCGAATTCACCGACACGCATCGGCAGATCTCTGTAAGAACGCTGCTGCGTCTTGAAGAACAGGATTCCGCCGGGGCAGTTCATCGGTTTGATCGCATAGTCTTCCTCATCGATCTGGGTGAAGTACATATTTTCCTTGTAATGATCCCAGTGACCAGACTGCAGCCACAACTTCTTCGACAGGATGACCGGCGTCATGATCTCCACATAGCCGAATTCCTTGAAGAGCTCACGTTCATAGTCCATCAGTTTATTTCTGAGGATCATGCCCTTCGGATGGAAGAACGGGAAGCCTGGGCCCTCTTCATGGAAGGAGAACAGATCGAGCTGCTTGCCGAGCTTTCTGTGATCGCGCTTCTCCGCCTCCGCACGGACGAAGAGATAGTGGTCCAGATCCTCCTTGCTGAAGAATGCCGTCGCATAGATACGCTGCAGCATCTTATTCTTGGAGTCGCCGCGCCAGTAAGCACCGGCGACCGTCATCAGCTTGAACGTCTTCACCTTGCCGGTGGACTTCAGATGCGGGCCCGCGCAGAGATCCGTGAAGTCACCCTGTTCATAGAGAGAGATCGTTTCCTCTTCCGGCAGGTCTTCGATCAGCATGACCTTGTAGTCCTGGCCTTTATCCTTGAAATACTGGAGCGCTTCATCGCGCGGCAGCACCTTCTTCACCAGCGGGATATTTTCCTTCGCGATCTTCGACATCTCCTTCTCGATCGCTGCGAAATCCTCCTGGCTGAAAACATGATCAGAGTCCAGATCATAGTAGAAGCCATCATCGATCGCCGGTCCGATAGCGAACTTCACGCCAGGGAACAGGTGCTGGATCGCCTGTGCCATCACATGGGACGCCGTATGACGCAGCGTGAAAAGACCTTCCGGATCCTCCTTCGTGAAGAATTCCACCTCTGCACCATCCACGATCGGATCGCGCAGATCCGTCAGCTCACCATTCACCTTCGCCACCAGCGCATTCTTGCCAAGGCTGTTGGAGATCGCCTTCGCTGCATCCGCCAGAGATACCGCGCTCTCGAACTCCTTCTCTTTTCCGTCTTTCAGACGAATCGTAATCATAGTATCTTCCTTTCTAAAAACAGACATTCACTGCTTGGGGACAGTGGCTTCCATTTTTGCTGCTTTCTGCTTGGCTCTGCCATTTCAGCCGCTTCGCAGAAAGCAACATGAAAGCAATAAAAAAACTTCCGTCCCTAAGGGACGAAAGTTGTATTCCGTGGTTCCACCCAAATCAGAGCTAAAGCTCCACTTGTCGGCCCGGTAACGAGGCCACCCGGGAAGATTTCGATCCTCCTGCTCCAGAGCGGTAATCGATCCCCCCACCATCTGCTCCCACCAGCCGCAGACTCTCTTTGCGTGTACCAAGGATCCATCATGTCTCTATCCTCACATGTATGGTCATACTATAGACTTCTTTTTTGCGTTTGTCAAGGGGAAGGTTGGAGACTATGAGACGGAGAGACATTAGACTTCAAACTTTCCGGCCATCATAAAGCTTGAGTAAATCATTCTTTGCTTCCCAGCAGCATCTTCATATTCAGACGATAATGAAATGGCTTCTCATTTTTATCCACCAAATAATGGGCTTGCGGTATTTTCCTCAGCCGACTTTTGATCGTAACACGAGTCTTATGCGTAGCCTCCATCAGCTGATCCATCGTGATTCCAATGCCAGAGAACAAAGAAGCCTGCAACAGCAGATAATAGATCGTTTTCGTCAGCTCATCCTGCCCCGCCGCCTTTTTATTCAGCTGCGCGGCAAAGCGTTTCAACTGCTCCTTTTTCCGTGAAAGTACGGAAATCGTATCATCAAATGCCAGCGATATGAACTCCATAAATTGCAGGATAAATGGCGTCAAATCGCCTCGATTCCACTGACTATTCGTCTCCTCAAACATTTTGTAATATGCATTTTTTCGTTTGTTGATCTCCACAGATAGCTGCAATGCAATATACGGACTAAATTCCTGTGACAGATAATACGACACAATAAATCGTCCCGTGCGGCCATTCCCATCATAAAACGGATGTATGTATTCAAAGAAATAGTGAAAAGCCGCCAGCCTGACCAAAAGCGGAATTTCTGCCGCCTGAAGAATAGACAACGCCTGATCCATCGCATCTATGATCGCCTGCTCCGGCATAAGTCCCTCATGCTTTCCCCGATTTGTCTGACTGGTAATTTCCACAGGAGCTTTTCTGAAAATAATCCCATCCGGTGCATGCGCTGGATTCTCCTGTACCACCTCTGCCAAAGCAAATGAATCATAGAAATCGCGAACATCACGACAAGTAGAGAAAGAAGCCCCCTCATGATTCAAAATCCGAAGATACTGATCTACCAAGCTTGCCAAATGCCGATATGCAGCAGAGACCGGAATATTTTGGAGGATATCTTTGATTTGTTTGCGAGTACTTCTGACACCCTCGATCTCATTGGTGGCCTGCACCTCTTCGATTAGGCAAGAAACGGCATACTGCCGAAGCATCACAGGAGGACATTCCGCAAGTAACTTCATGAACTGAATATACTTCTGGTACATAGTCTGTATAAGCAGTGAGATCTCCTCATTATAGCAAAGGAAAGAAGGATACGCCTGTTTTCGATTGACCTCTTTGACGGATATCGGAAAATGCTTTGTCGTGCAGGCATAAAAGCGCTCTGCATAGACTTGCTCATACGTATCCGGAGAAACATAGTAAATTTTCCATAACGGCATATATTCCATATCGATAGCACACCTCCTATCCCAGTGATAAAACTCCTGCTTTTTATCATATCACATTCCCCGTGTGATAAAAACCGGTCATTTTATCACAAGCCTTGCTCTTCTATGATAAAATACCCGTTTTTTATCACAACCATGCAAAAGACCGTCCTGCTATCTGATGTCTACCGTCTCTTAGTCTCAACATCTCAAAACTTAAACGTCTCTTTCAGCCCCAGCCACTTCTGATCCTTATCTGACAGAGTAAGAGGCGTGCCATCGGCCATAGTATAGCCTTCTGCCGCAGGAGAGCCATGGTACCCACCCTTGAGCTCTGGCCACTCGATCCCGATATCCGGATCATTCCACGCCATGCCGCCCTCATCATTCGGATGCCAGAAATCATTCACCTTATAGCAGAATTCTGCTACATCCGACAGTACCAGAAAACCGTGGGCGAAGCCCTCCGGGATGAGGAACTGCTTCTTATTTTCTTCTGTCAGCTCGACGCCATACCATTTCCCATAGGTGACAGAATCCGCACGAAGGTCGACGGCTACATCGAAGACCCTTCCTTTGACCGCACGCACGAGCTTGCACTGCGGATAATGCTTCTGAAAATGCAGCCCACGCAGCACACCTTTCGTGCTCATGCTCTGGTTATCCTGAACGAACTGGATGTGAAATCCAGCCTCTTCCATATCTTTCTGGTTATAGGTTTCCATGAAATAGCCACGCGCATCCCCATGAACAGCCGGCTCTATGATGCAGAGGCCTTCGATGCCTCCCACATTTTTTGTGACTTTGATCTGACCCATCGTATTCTTGTCCTTTCATTGACTCCCTATCAAAAAGAGCTGCTGACTATTGCTGCCAACAGCCCGCCTTTTTATTTCTCGCCGATCTCCATCAGGTATCTTTTCAGCACATCTCGCCAGTCCGGCAGGCGATGAAAACCTGCCGCATCCAGACTCTTCTTGCTAAGGCGGCTGTTTTTCGGCCGCTGGGCTCTGGTCGGATAGGCTTCTGTCGGAATCGGATGCACCTCACAGGAAATTTCCGCTTCCTTGAAAATCACCGCCGCAAAATCAGCCCAGCAGGTGACGCCTTCATTCGTCGCGTGATAGACGCCATACTTTTCCGTCTCGATCATATCACAGATGAGTGGCGCAAGATCCGCTGTGTAGGTCGGAGAGCCCCACTGGTCAGCGACCACATTCAGTTCCTTCCGTTCCTTGCCAAGCCTCAGCATCGTCTTGATGAAATTGTTCCCATTCTTGCCAAAGACCCAGGAAATACGAATGATGAAATACTTCTGGAGGAGCATCTGCACCGCCTGTTCACCGAAAAGCTTCGTCAGCCCATAGATATTGACCGGAAATTTTTCCGCATCTACCTCGAAGGGCAGATTTCCTTCTCCGCCGAACACATAGTCCGTGCTGATGTACACCATCTTCGCATCGATGTCTTTCGCTGCTTTCGCAATAGCCAGTGTCCCATCCGCATTGACCGCCATACATACATCTGCCTCGTCTTCCGCCTTATCCACCGCAGTATATGCCGCGCAGTGGATGATCACATCCGGATGATAGGCGTGGATGACCTCCTCCACCTGCCTCGCATCCGTCAGGTCCATATCCCTCGAACCGACACCTTTATGCTCGATACCACGGCGTGACAGTTCGGATGCCACATCATAGCCAAGCTGCCCCGTCACGCCTGTCACTAATACCTTCATACTCGCCCATACCTCTCACCGATTTCCATACATTTTTTCGTAGTACTTTTGGTATTCTCCGCTGACGATCTCTTGCCACCATTCCTTATGCGTCAGATACCACTCAATCGTCTTTTTGATACCGTCTGCGAATTTCGTCTCCGGCAGCCAGCCCAGCTCCCCGTGGATCTTCGCCGGATCGATGGCATAGCGGCGGTCATGGCCTTTGCGGTCCTGTACATACGTGATGAGGCTCTCCGGCTTTCCCAGCGCCTCACAGATGAGCTTCACGATATCGATATTTCCCATCTCATTGTGCCCGCCGATATTATACACCTCACCCACACGGCCATGCTGCAGAATGAGATCGATGGCCTTGCAGTGATCCTCTACATACAGCCAGTCACGCACATTCTTTCCATCTCCATAGACCGGAAGCGGCTTATCCGCGAGTGCATTCGCGATCATGAGCGGGATCAGCTTCTCGGGAAACTGATACGGTCCGTAGTTATTGCTGCAGCGGGAGATCGTCACCGGCAGCCCATACGTCCGGTGATACGCCCCCACCAGAAGATCCGCGCTCGCCTTCGAGCTGCTGTACGGCGAGCTCGTATGGAGCGGCGTCTCCTCCGTGAAGAACAGATCCGGCCGATCCAGCGGCAGATCTCCATACACCTCATCCGTCGACACCTGATGATACCGCTCAATGCCATACTTCCGGCACGCATCCATCAGGACTGCTGTGCCGATGATATTCGTCTCGAGAAAAATCTCCGGATTTGCGATCGAGCGATCCACATGCGACTCCGCCGCGAAATTCACGACCACATCCGGATGCTCCTCTTCAAAGAGCCCATAGACCGCTTCCCTGTCACAGATATCCATCTTTACGAAGCGGAAATTCGGAAGCCCCATCACGCCCTTCAGCGTCGACAGATTCCCCGCATACGTCAGTTTATCCAGACAGACGATGCGGTCTTCCGGATGCTCTTTTAACATATGAAAAATAAAATTCGAACCAATAAATCCGGCTCCGCCGGTTACGATGATAGTCATTTTTATATCTCCCCTCTGTATGTTGTCAATACTTGACTGAACAGTGTATCTATGTCATGCAAGGCGAGGAATAGGGGTCACGAATAGCAAGCTATTTAAGGAGGGTTATTCCGAAGCATTGCATGAAAATATATGCCAAGTCGGACTCTATGATTTAATCAGCGTTTCCCCTGCATATGATAAGTATGTTACCGCACACGCGTCGAGAAATCCACGCTAAACAGACCTATCATTATTATACTGGTAAGATGCATCAATATGAACAAGCCTTATGTCGGCTACATCTTGATTATATCATGTTTATAGTAATCAATAAAAGCCGTCCACATTTGTATAACTGAAACAAGCCCCCAAAAACTAAAAAGCCAACTAGCCAGAAAAACACTTATAATCAGCCCATACCATAGACCTACCACTTACTACGCGCTCTCCTCATGACCGATACAATAAATAATAGATATATACGAGATCCACTCTCCTCATCCTGACACCCCATAAATCTCCGCAAGCATGTGTTTCCCTTTGGGGTATATTCCCCGGTCATTATACATATCCCTCCACGCCCCTATAGTCTGCAAGGATCCGGTCATCATAGCGATGCTCGTCCTTATTTTGACGGGTATAACGAGATGGACCTAGTGAGAGATCAGAGAAAAAACTTGCTCCATGTTTGTTGCTCAAAATCAGCCAACAGTCTGAACTAGTGCTAAAAGAATATTAACTTTTAGTCCATTTGGCACTATACCGATTATATTCTGTGATAGCAGCTATAACTCGAAGGAGAAATTAATATGCCTAATAAACCTAGAAAAACAAGAAGTGATTGCAGGGTTGGTAGTTTTGAGAAGAATCATGGTCTTCCTCCGGGAACCATCAAAAACAACGATGGTCGTGATACGAGAAGCGATAAGAAAATCGGAACCATTCGCAAAGAACGTTCTGGCAAATAAATCACCCGAATTTTAATACAGCCACCATTGAATTAAATCCCCGTTTTCATTGTTATGCCACTGCTTCTGCCACTTATGAGGCCCCCCGCCCTACCGTCCTCCGAGCTTTTTCAGCGCTTCGATCGCGGGGCGAGGGAGGAGGGCTTTCAGCACTCACTTGACGGCCTTCTTCGTATAAGTTCGCCAGCCGTAGTGGTAGGTGTAGTGTGCGAGCACGTATTCAAAGGGCTTCGTCTTGAAGTCACGCCAGAACCGTTCCCTTGTCGCTGGCCTTGGCATCGATTGTTTCAGACAAGGCTGGAGACAATCCTCAATAGCGGACTCGCGAATATCTAAACTCTCTTTTATTTTTTCAAACATTTGCTCTCCGTTAGGAGTATTCAGGATTGCCAGTGAAATTCCCTTGGTATCATCAAAGTCCGCCGCCCATTTTTCGATCCCCCAAAAATCTCCTATCGTTATGTCCGAAGTATGCACAACATTTTTATACGGACATTTAAAGCAGAATGTACGAAGCGCATCGTTATTGTAGAACAAGTCTCGATAGAGCATCGTGTCGTATTCTTTTCCCTCAATGGTAACGGATTCAACGGTATCGTGCCATCCGAATTTCTTATTGCGAAAATTGAATCTCTCTATCTCCCCTTTATGCTTCTTCGTACTGTCTTCCAGCCCTTTACCCTTCTATGATTTCTTTCAGATAGCGCAAGAAGTCCGCTTTCGCTTTTTCAAGACGCTCATCCCCCCTGTCCCAGTCGACGGGCTGCATCTTCTCTCCGATAAAACGCCCGGCTATGCCAGCCACATCGAAAAGATCCGTGATACGGGAGCTGACTTTCTCCGGCTTTGATACATACATATCCTTATGGAAAATAGTCGAGAAAGCTGTCGCATGGAAAGAGTCTGTCACCACACACTCCGCATCGCGATATAGGAGACGAATTCATCCGGTCCCGCCTCATACGCCAGATGTCCGACGCTGAAATTCTTTGTGCCTCAGAGGCTTCCCGTAACGCAGGTTGATGATTTCCAGATGCTTCTCCTTCGCGAGCTCAGCAACCGTGCGGTACAGCTCTTCCCGCTCCCTACTACGTAGATGAAGAAATACGGTTTCTGCCCGGTGGCCGGTTTCACAAAATGCTGCCAGATCGCCCGTCACGGCAGAAAGACCGGGGCCACGCTCACGGAAAGCGGTGGCGTCTTTTCCGTCACTGTACGGACAATCCCCGCCCCCGTCTTTTCATGGGTGGAGATCGCCCGGAAATCTTCGAACATTTTCTCCGCAGACGGATATCCCACTGGCCAGGAAGACACACCGAAGCTCGCGGCGTACGCAAATTTCTTCTGCCTGTCCTTCACAAAGTCCAGAAAATAGGCGCTGTCCCCACCCGTAATGAGTGGATTCCACACCTGATCGCTCCCCACAATGTACGCATCATAGCGGTCTGCCACATGCGAGAGAGCTTTCTTGCCCAGCTTCTCCGAGAAGGTCATATGCTTTTTCTCGAACTGCTCAAATTTCTGATTTCTATGGCTCTGTTCTTTGTAATTCAAAACCGCATGCCAAAAGAGCCGTGGATGCGCCAGTACGCGCAGCGGAAACGCCTGATAGCAGTCAGAGATCCGTGGACAGTCGTAATCAATGATTTCCGCCTCTGCTCCCAGCTCTTTCACCGTCTTCTGCAGCGCATACATCTGAAGCAATGCACCATAATTCACAGCCTTCTGAGACGTCAAAATGCCTATCTTCTTTTTTCTATGATCCATGTCATATTCCCTTCCCCTATCCCACAGCAACATCACCGCAGGATCCGGGTAAGGAAAGATAGGTCTATCTCTCTCACTTCCGCGAGGAATCCCGATGCCGCAAAAACTTTTTGATCAGCAGCTTAGGCCAAGAGTCCCCTTCCCGAATTTCTAACCATTTACCAATATTTAAGCGCATCATAGATTCTTCACCTCTATCCAAGTACAAAACCACCAGGCGCCCCATCCGCGTCCTTCCGCAGATACCGCGCACCTTTTCCCTTTCGCCATCATTCATAGCGAATAGATATATACAAACACTATAGAAGAAAGTATACAGACCGATTTCCACCAGGAAACGACCGATCCTCTGACTGCCCGGCAGAGAAACAAGACCCAGTCCTGCCATGAGACAGGCGAAGACCGTGAGCGAAATCCGCCCGATCTGTTGCCAGAAAGACGCGATAGCGAGATGGATCTCCTTCGCATAGAACCAGTTCATCACCAACCCATTCCCGAGGAACATCGAGAGCCCTGTCGCAAAAGCACAGCCCGTACCGCCATAAGCCATCCCGAGCGGGATGGCAAGTGCCAGATTGAAAAGCCCCGTCACGAAGTATACCTTCGCCCGGAAATCATACCGATTCTCCGCCTGCAGGATGGCAAGCCCCACATTCTGAATGAGGTCGATCGTGAAAGGCAGGATGATGAGAAGCGTGATCCCATACGCCTCTTCGAAGCCTTTACCCGCCCAGATACGGATGAATTGCTCACCGAAGAGGATGAATCCCGTCGCGACCAGTGCAAGAAAATAGTACTGCCAGCGGCCGATCTGAATGAAAAGTGCGGACAATTTCTCCGCCGTCGCCTTCTCCGCCACCATCGCCATCACATGCGGCAGGTAAACCCCCGAGATTGCTACAGAGAGCTGCATATAACCCATGTAAATGATCGACGCCGTCGAGTACACCGCGACTGCTGCCGTTCCGCTGATGACACCCAAGATGATCTGATTCGTCTTCCAGAAGACTTGATCAATCAAAGTCACCGCAAAGACGCTGAGTGCCAGCCGCCGGAAGGAGACCATGAGCTCATGACTCCAGTAATGATACCGGATCCGCACATGGAGCCTGACAAAACAATAATACACCCGAGCGAAGCTCAAGACCAGATTCAGCCCCGTCTGCACCAGCGCCACCGAGAACGCGCTCGGATGATGCATCAGGAGCAGCACCACCAGCATCGGCTGCAGCACCAGCTGCACCGTCTCCATCCCCTTCAGGAAAAGAAAACGTTCATGTGCATTGATCACCGAACGGAAAACCATCGTCGAAAGAGTGATCACGATATTCAAGAGGAGCAGAAGGAAAATATCCTTCGCCTCCGCCACCTCTCCCGCCGTCATGCTGCTCGAAAAGGCCGCATCCAGCATCGTATACACCGCCCCGCCCGCGATGAGCATCACCCCCATCACTGCTCCGTAGCAGCGAAGCGCGATGGCTAGGATATTCTCCATGCCCACCTGGTCCTTCAGTGCGAGATACTTCGCATAGAAGCGGATCACCGTCGCCGACAGCCCGAAGTCCATGATGCCGAAGTACGCAATAAGCGAGCCCATCAGCTGATAGAGGCCGTACTCACTCTTCCCGATGTAATGGAGAAGGATGGGGATATAGAGAAAGCCCAGGAGAGACTGGAGCGTAATATTGAGATAGCTTAGAAATATGCCTAGTTTACGTTGATTCATACTTATACATGCGCCCTATAGGGAATATCCGATGCCGTAATTTTCCCCCACGAGTCCGCCACACCACACTTTTCCAGTTCTTTCACTAATGCATTCGCAATGACTGCCGGATACGGCGTCGGACCGATAATCAAATGATCCAGATTGGCCGGGATAGAAAACCCTTTTCCATTATTTTCCATTTCCGCGGTCAACGGCAACTTCATCACCAGCTGAGGGATGCCATTGACGGCTATCGTATCCAGCTTCAACCCCTGGCAAGAATTCAGATCAGCGATTACACGCCATTCTCTCTCCTCTTTGAAACCAGGATGCTTGATCGAAACAACGGCTGCTTTAATCATGTTTGCAGTCCATTCCTCGATAACCCTATCAGGCAATGCTTCAATAAAACTTTTCTCTGCCTCTATTCTCTGCCCAAACTCAAGCAAATAATCTTTAAATCCTTCCTCTGTCAAGTACTCTACCGGCGTAGTATAAACCTGAAAATCATTATTTTGAACCGCGAAAGAGTTTGGTCTCAATACCATAGCCACTCCGCAGTCTGTGCCATAGCCACGCCACATCGAAAGCCGCCCAAGCTGATCTTCCTCTGCCTCGTGTTCAGAAAAGCAGCAAATATATGTGAAATTCGACCATTCATCGAAAGCTTGAATAGCACGGGAAAAAGCCTTTTCAAATACGCCCGCTTTCTTTCCCCAAGCCTTTTTCAGTAGATCATACTCCTCTGGCATCTGGCGGAATCGAGTAAACAATTCTATTCCATATCTGACTTCAGAAAAATCATTCATGCAACGGGTGTTCCGCATCCATATTTCTTTATTTTTCAAAATGCTCAACACGGTAGCGGCAGAGGTATAATGTACCAGCTTTTGATTGTTCTCTGCAATCTTTGACAGCCGCTCTACGTACCATGGCATGAAGATAGAATACAGTTTCTGATCGGTATCTGAGATATTCCAGTTTTCATATGGATTCATGATAGATTTCTCCGATGATAGAAATGAACATGCTTATCTTTGAACCTAGGGAAGTGCTGATTAAATCGCAGAATCCGATTTGCAAGTATTTTTATACAACACTTCGTCATCATTTTCCTTAAATAGCCCGCTATTCGCATCGAATGATTCCTTGTGTTGTATAAAAATCCAAGAGTAAAATCAGATAACGATTTAATCAGTGTTTCCCTAACATCTGCTATAATAAGAAGTTAAGAAAGCATGATTTAAATTGCAACATCAGCGTTCATAAGCATTTCCTTAAAAAGCATAGTCAGAATCCCCATCGCCCAGCATAAGAAAAGATAGAGCCATAGCCATCCAGTAGCAGAACGTAATGTTGATTCCATCACCCAGTCCCGTCGCCATGATGCCGATGAATGCCAAAGCAACAAAAACAGATGATGCCTCCCCCCTTCGTTTAATCAATACTTTCCCAAAAGTCCATATCAAAATCAACGAAGGTAAAAGATAGAGTCCAAGACCAAGAAAACCGGTTTCCGCAAATCGCAGAGAATAATCTCCCAAATTTGCAAAGCCACCCCTGAGCAATCCCAATTCATCTATATTCTTATTCCACTTCTGAATTTCTGCACCGGGATCCTCGTCTAATTTCTCACGTAAATAGCCATTGCGCAAAGTAGTCCCTACACCCCAAAGAGGATGCTCCAATCCGATAATAATATGTGTCTTTTGAATAGTAAAACGAGAATGATTACTTTCCGCATGAGCGTCTTCTTTTTTCGCCCCAGAAAGAGACTTCAGATTTGAATCAAGGTACTTCTTGCTATCCATACCTGCGTGTCCTTTGCTTGCCTGTACTTTCTTCGCATCTGCAGGACTTGCAGCCATTGCTTTTTTCTGCATATTCTGCCACTTTGTCGCAAGCGGTGTCCACTCACCGATCTGACTCGGCACTTGGCCTGTCTTCATAAATTCCATAGAACCTGCAAACCCAATACCGCAGCCAATCAAGAGTACTGCCCAAAGAATCAGTAACTTCTTTTGTAAACGATACAGGCAGAGCAGAGAAAATATAGCAAATACGCCCAGACTGACCGCCAAAGCCGTCCTGGACTGCGTCAAAAAGATTTCAAAAGCCAACACCGTGAAAAGCAACCAAAGGATTGCCTGCTTCCATCGTTTGTTTTCCCGAAAAATACTCCACCAGAGCAAGGGAAAAGCAAAAGCCATATATATGCCAAAATAAGATGGCTCCAAGAAAATGGATCGTATCTGGCTGTCCCAGAAAAGTCTAGGTGCAAACCCAAAGTACACCGGCTTCAAAACCACCCCACCATGCAGGATTGGATTGACCGCCATCAAAACATCCTGTGCCCACATCTGTCCACTCTGATAGCATACATCGACAAGACCATAGCCTGCTATAATGATAAGATCTACCGTTGTTACTTTTAGAAGGATATCTACAGCGCGAGATACACGCTCATGATACCAGCAGAAAATCATATACGCTGCACCAAAAGTATAAAATGCTTCAAAAAAAAAACCTTTGATAGGACGTGCGAACATCCAAAATTCCAACAATGTTTTTTCTGAAATAGAAATCCCAACACTGTGCAGAAATGCCAACACCCAAGGAAGTTTCTCCACCTGATCCGCAGGCCCATTCAAAATCTGCTCATAATACGGATAATTAAAAAGTCCCCATAGCAACGAAATAAAAAGCACGACCAAATAAGCGCAAACGAATTTTTTGAAAATATCCCATTTATACAAGACATTTCGATGCTTCCATTGACAGTAGCAGGTATAGACAAAGCCCATCAGAAGAGGATATACTACCAGATCCTGCCCAAATGGCCCCCCTAGAAATGTCTGCCAAAACAGCTTTGGGATATATTTGAACGGCAGTGAAAATACAAGTATGGAAAATAGAATATCAATGACTTTCTGATTCATGTGCATCCTCTTTCATTAAATATGTCTCAAGCGCTAGTTATATCATAAAGTCCGATTTAACCGCTCGTGCTACTTCATGACCTTTTCTCTAACTTTCCCCAAGAAATAACCCGCCCCTTTTTTCTGCCACACGGAGAGGAGCCAGTCACGATCCATATGCGTAAGCAATTGCACCTTTTGAAAAAGCGAAGCTCCTTGACAGAGCTCATTAAATTCTTCTCTATGCAGTATGGCCGGCAGCTCTGAAAAAGCCGTAGGAAACGCCACCTGTCCTTCAGCCCCAAGTTCCTCTCGCTTATAAGGAACTCCCCGGTAGAAGTCCTCAACGGAACCGAAATACGTATTCTCTATGATAAAATCTGGATTCGCATACTGATGATAATCAAAAGCTAAAAGGCGATGCACGATCTCATCTGCCCCTGCCTTCCACGGATATGTCTCCCCCCAGTGATGGCTATGAATGCAGGAAGCGATGGCCCCGAGATCGGACGCGAGACACGGAATGTGAAGCCGGATGGGGATCGAGAGCGTATAGCTGTACGTCTCCGGCCAAACCCCGGGAAACCAGAAAAAATCGATACCTGCTCCGCGTATCATCCCATACACCTTTTCTTCTTTATAAGGGCCGGTGATCGTGATCTGCTTTTTCTCATCCTCCGATAGCGTGACTTCATTCAGCGTGCCAAACAGAGTGAGCCGGATAGGAAGATGGTTTTCTGCGATATACGAGAGACATTTTTTATCACCTGCGCGCCTTTTGCCACTGATAGGCTGCCGAGCAGTCCGATGTGGATAGCGTCTCGCTTCGGATGGATAAGCTCCGGGTTTTCCCGCATTTGGATGGTATCCAGCGAGAAATAGCGCTGTACACGCTCCTTCATATCCTCACTCGGTACAAGGATCAATCTTGCCTCTTTCAGATAGTCCAGCCAGCAGTTTCTCCAAGAGGAGATCTGCTTTACCTGGCATCCCATCGTCAGCGAATCAAATCCACGGCGCTCGAGGCAGGCATTGCAGTCAGCCTCGCCTTTTTCTCCGCAGTACATGTCATGTTCATCCGTCAGCTTGATAAAAGGACAGATGAAATAGTAATCATGCAGCGTCACGACCAGTGGCACATGCAGCGCCCGATGAAGTGTCTTCATCCAAGGCTCGGCATCGAGAAGGTGCTCGACATGGATCATCCCTACATGCGCTGCTTTCAAAAGCTGCAGAAGACGGCAGCCGTCTTCATCCCAAAAGCGGATGACTTGCTGCACTTTTCCTTCTTTGTAGAAATAAACTTTAATCAGGCGTCGAAAGGTCTGTATAAAAAGGACGTCCTCCCCTTGGCGGCTCCACTCCCTCGCCATCTCAAAAGCATGGCGAGGCGTCCCACCACCGGAGACATTGGTCAGGATAATGGCTATGGCAGTTTTCATTGATTGACTCCGTTGCTCATCATAAGCATCGGAACTTATTCATCTGCCGATTAAAACGATGATCAAATCATCACTTTGAATCAGCACATGCCCTGCTTCTGCTTATGACAATAGTATACGTATACCGGATACAAGAAGCCACTGTTATAGCAAATTTGCACGAACCTGCGTTTCCACGTGTCGGCACACTTCATTGCGCCTGCCGCATTCCTGATTTCTTCCGCTCTTCTTTGAAAAGCAGAGTAATCATTTCCTTCCCCTTTCAGTCGGCAAAATGTGCCAAGGGCAGCAGAAATAGCGTCACTCATCAGCTCATCCCGATGTTGAATTTTTTTGCTTTCTGCAAAAGCCCGCTCTTTTTTTATCTTTTCTAACTCAGAGCGAAACGCTTTTTCTGTCTTCTCGAAGCTTAAATGAATGACGTCCTGATCAGGCACATAGTCGCAAGTATAAATCGACTCAGAGGCTATGCCGTAATACTCCAGATGGCTATAGTATTCGATATTAAAAACACGATCCTCACTGTAACTCATATCCTCATTGAACCGGATATGATTGTCTTTTATCGACATGCGGCGATACAATTTGTTCCATACTCCCCCCGAAATTTTCTGCAGGGCATAGTAGTCATTGTATATAGTCCCGTTTGGGCAATATGCATTCATATTATATTTTTCCTCCTTCCCTTCTGTTTTTACCACAAGAGAGCCAACAACCAGAGTCAATTCCCCATTTTCTGTTTTTTCAAGAAGATGCTCTATATAAGACGTATTGATGTAATCATCACTGTCCACGAAGATGACATATTCTCCCGTCGCATGATCCAGTCCATAATTCCGACTATAGCTCACACCATGGTTGATATTATGAAATACTCTCACTCGAGAATCCACTCTGTCATAGTGATCACAAATAAGACCAGTCCCATCTTGACTGCCATCATCTACAAGAATCAATTCCAGATCCCCATGAGTCTGCGTCAGGATGGAGTCAATACATCTTCGAATAGTCTTTTCCCGATTGAAAACGGGGACAATTACACTCACAAGTTTATTCATACACTATATCCTTCCTCTGTCGCCAGGCTGCCTCCCTACTCAATCCTTATCTTCCCCTCCACGACCTTCAGGAGATACTGTCCATATGGGCTCTTGCCATACTCTTTCGCACTTTCTGCCAAAGCTGCCTTATCGATCCAGCCGTTCACGTAAGCGATCTCTTCCGGCATGGAGATGTGGATGCCGGCGCGGGTTTCTACGGAGCGGACGAATTCGGTGGCTTCGTAGAGGGAGTCCATCGTGCCGGTATCGAGCCAGGCGTAGCCGCGGCCCAGGGTGACTACGTTTAGATTTCCTTTTTCAAGATAGATCTTATTGAGATCTGTGATCTCAAGCTCGCCTCTCGCGGAGGGCTTCACCTGTTTCGCATATTCGCAGACGTTCTGGTCATAGAAATAGAGACCCGTCACAGCGTAGTTCGACTTCGGATGGGCAGGTTTCTCCTCGATGGACTTGGCACGCCCTTCTTCGTCGAAGTCGATGACACCGAAACGCTCCGGATCGTCGACGTAGTAGCCAAAGACCGTGGCACCTTCCGTGCGGGAGGCAGCTTCTTTCAGGTACTTTGTAAGGCCTGCGCCGTAGAAGATGTTATCCCCCAGTATCATGGCGCAGGGCTCGCCATCGATGAATTCTTCCCCTAGAATGAAGGCCTGCGCGAGACCGTCGGGAGAGGGCTGGACCTTGTAGGAGAGATGGATGCCATAGCGCGAGCCGTCACCTAAAAGCCGCTCGAAGTTTGGCAGATCCTTCGGGGTAGAGATGATGAGAATATCCTTGATCCCCGACAGCATGAGGGTGGAGAGGGGATAGAAGATCATCGGTTTGTCATAAATCGGAAGCAGCTGCTTCGATGTCACCCTGGTTAATGGATAAAGCCTTGTGCCGGAACCTCCGGCGAGAATAATACCTTTCATAAAAATATGTTCCTTCCTTTAGGTAAGTTTAATGAGTGGAATGCAGAGATGCTATATGTAATAGCATCTCCTGCAAAGCCTTAATTATTTAGCTTGACTAATTTCATAATGGATTTCATTAACTTGCTTTAGTCTGACTCCATTGCACTCAAAAAGAAATGGTTCGAAAATGGCCAAATTGAAACCACCGGAATGCATTACGCTTCGGTATTTAATTCCTTGAAACATCTGCTGTCCATTAATAGTAATACTCTTAATAAAATCTGTTATATACTGTGTCGGCACATAGTCAAGGGCAGAGTCTGAATGCCTGACAGGTTTACCCGTCCCATAAAAGCACATAAATTTCCATAAACATATCATTCAAAAAACAGATGAACGTATTGTAATACTCTATTAATCTTTACTTTCCATTATTTTGTAAGATGATGGGGAACCTCTGAAACAGAAGCCGCCAATCTTTCTCTTTCTTCCTTATAAATTTGATTTGCAAATTCCTCAATTTTATGTGTAATCCACATATAGGCAGTCGTACCTTCTGAATAATCGGCTTCTGCATACATATCTACGCGTCCATCTTCACGGAGTTTCTCCACCTGATTGAGTGCTTCCTGATTGCCATGCGGATATACCGCAAACGTAGCACCGCCAAACTTTTTAACGACTGAAAAAGCTGGCACATCACTCGGCCCATCAGCAATGTAAATCATATGATTAAACTTTACACGCCTTGAGCTCTCTTGTACTTTTGCATTAACATCAATTTCTGGATGCAGTGGGATGCCTTTATTAATCTCAAACAATGCACGAGTCTTACTGGTATTATCAATCGTAAAACCAATATCCTGCAGTTCTACTTCCTGCGTTTCAGGATTAAGTTCATCAATGAGCTCACAGCCCCATATTCCCTTCACCCATTTTTTCATCCAAAGATCAGTACCTTCCAAAATTTTACGCATACCCGTACTGACAATATAATTCTCGACCTTGATATTATACTCCTGGTACTTAGAGCCATATTCACTGTGCAGGGGAAACTCATTGGTGTATTTGATGAGATCAATCGCTCCAGCATAAAAATGCTGCATAGAACCATAGGACTTTAACTTTTCATTATTAAGACCTTTAAAGCGCCCATCTCTTACATATTTCAATATATGGTTGAGATAAATAGTGTCTTTATTGACCAGTATCCCCTTCTCTCTATACGTCTGTGGCAAAGCATTCACTTCATCCCAAAAGTCACTTCCCTTCACATTATATTCCTCAAATAAGGGAGCCTGCATATACCCATCAATCAGTGTCTTGTCGAAATCCCAAATAACTGCAATGATATTAGACATATAAAACACCTTCCAGTTTAAGAAAAGAAATTGTATAAAACTTTACGAGCGGCTAAGCCATAGCAGATAAACGCCTTCATAAGAACTCTCTGCCAAAAGTTTATTTGTTCATAGTTAGCGTAAAAATAATACCTGGACTTAAATAACTGTGCTGTTTTTCCATATCGTTTAATAGATTTATCAATGGATACTGAGTGATTATGAAGATATGAAATATCTGTATCTATAATCATTCTATAGCCTAATTTCAAAAATTTTTTCCCTAAAATCTGCTCTTCGTAATACAAGAAAACACGGTCATCTAAGCCATGAATATTCTTATACGCCGCTACATCAATAGCAAATAATGATCCCGGTATCCATTCCACCTGATTAATTCCATGGTTCGGTAAAACATAGTCATTATGGAAGTGCACAAATTGCTTTAAAAGAACCGTACATAATAACAACTCCTGCCAATAGCTGTTTATCTTTCTATTCCTAACAAAAGATGGATCTGCTGGCATATCCATGTACCCGGAAGCTGCCTGCGCATTCCAATTTATCATATCCTGTACAATACGAATAAGAAATGCCTCAGTAAATTCTACATCAGGATTTGCAATGACTAAGATATCCACCATATATTTATCAATCAGGTAAAATGCTCCATAGTTATTACCATAGGAGTAGCCTCCATTTTTATCGGACTGAATAACATCCACCTTGTCCCCGGCCAATGATTTCAGCTGCCGGAATGAGCCATCGGGAGACAGATTACCAACAATGACGATATGATCTATGCTGTCATAGCCCTGAATAGTCTCACACAGCTTTCTCGTCGTATCGGAATCATTCTAATTAAGTATAATTACTCCAATGTTTTTCATCTATCATTAAAGTATCTCCTCTCACTTACAACGTTTTCTGGCTATCCTGCTCTCGACAAGCCAAGATGGCATCTTTTGTAGCTTCTAAGTATGCATATCCATAAAAGCGATCAGGTTCCAGGTAAGCTCCTTCACCCCATTCATTCCAAGCATTGATAAAAATCAAAGGATCTTCGAGCTGACAGTCATTGTGATAGTGACGAATAACATCCATCAACCACTTTTTGTACAACTGCGGGGTGGCACCATCATAGATCACGTTTCCTCTGTCATTCCTACGAGGTGTATTATCCCACATTGGCATGACTGCATTATACATCCCTTTTCGCTTGAAATTTTTAGCATATACCTGATGTTCCACAATATCTTTGTAGCTATAGACCTCTCCAATGAATTTTTTATTGATAAACGGCAACTTCTGATTGATCTTCTCGCAATAAGGTAAAATTGACCCCGGCTGAAACTCTCCTGCCGCATCAAATCCTTTTTCAATCAAGTCATTTGGCACATCAGCCGTCCAACATCCTAGAATATAAATATCACCGACTCCATGTTGTAAGCAATACTCTCTCCAATAAGCCAAAGTATTTCGGCAATCAGGTACACTTTGCGGTTTATACACGATCAGAAGCTTTTTCCCTTGCACTGTGATATACCTGTCATCCTGAAGATACTTCACAGCATCCTTGATGAAATTCCTATAACTTTCAACGGTTTCACTCTGGTTCATGATGACTTCTTTAGAACTCCCGAAAAAGCCCTTCGTCCAGCTTTCATTTGCCCAGCAGATACAAAATGGGAAATCAAGTGTTTTATCATTCACATACATATCAAGCGGTCTATCAAGCAGTCGTTTCCCATCAAACCAATAGTAATACCAGCTGAATCCATACAAACCATACATCTTAGCCAGTTCCATCTGGCGTTTCAGATTTTCTTTAAGCCGCAAATCATAGAATCCCAACTCTCCGGGAAGCCGAGGCTGATAATGCCCCACATACTGTGGAACCGCTCGTGAAACGTTATTCCACTCCGTTACTCCGCGCCCCCACCAAGCATCATTTTCAGGTGTTGGATGCATCTGTGGAAGGTAATATGCAATTAGTTTTGGATCCGTAGACTGTCTTTCAAATCTAATATCAGAAAAATCACAATACTCCTTACTCCTTGCTGACGGAACAGCCAAAATCTGCGCAATATATTTTTCAATGAGAGGTTCTGCTGCTGTTGAATCAACAGTAACCCCTTCATGTCGAATAATTTTTTTCAGTTCATAATACAACCGATCTTTTTGTTCAACCGATAGAAGCGGATTCTTCCAGAAGATATCCTTTATAATTTTCGGAATTCCCATATACGCTCCTCTTAACTACAATCAATCAACATCATAAAAACCGTATTAATCATTGATGGCTTTTATGTATTGAGAAAAACAATTTTGAATCTTTTTCTCCCAATCTTTGGTCTTACCCATATCCTGCTTTTTCATGTATATTGATTGAGGAGTAAGGCTATTTAGAAAATCACTCAACGCCTGTTTACCCTCGGATATCACAAATCCATTTCTATACTGTTTCACCATATTTCCGACCAAAGTTCCTTCTGTAGTAATAACAGGTTTATTTAAATATATGGATTCATAAAACTTATTTGGAGCTGCGTAAATATGATTTGCGTTGTCTTTGTAATACATTGCATATAAAATATCAGATTCCCTCATAATTTCCAATGCCCGGTCATATGATACTTTTCCGTAAAAATTTATATTCATATATTTTTGCGCTGCAGCTTTAATGGTATTTTCAATTATAGAATCCCCAAAACCAGCAATTTTCAAAACAAACCTATCATCGCCAGAAATGCAGTCAACAAGTTCTAATAAACCTCTAGAGTGAACAATTCCCCCTACATATGCAATTACAATAGGCCATGATACATTCTCCTTTACTATTTTAGTCGAATTAATTTGTCCCAATAATTGCGAAGGTACATTGGGTATAACAATGTAATTCTTAGGAGTACATTGTATCTGCCTAAGTCTTCCTTTTTCGCATAAGATAACCAAATCAGAATGTCTAACAGCAAATTTTTCTAATAAATTAATTGGTTTATCGATCCAACTTTTCCCTGTTTTAACTTCATCACTAAACCAATCAAAAATATCAAAAAACACTTTCTTTCCCAAAATTCTCATAACTAAAGATGGTAAAACCGTATCAAAATCACATGCGTGAATAATTTGATATTCTTTTAAATGCATGAAAAGAAATCTAAATAAGAAAAAAGTCCACCAAACACGATTAACAATGGCTTTTTCCCCTTCTTGAAAGCCTGCTCTCCTCTTATAGAAAAAAGTATTTTCTCGCTTTAAATTCAAACCTTTTCGATCCCATCCAACAATAGCATATGGTATGTTTTCCTTTTTCAAAAGACTTTCATATTTTAAAACACGACTGTCAGAAAAAATATCCTGAGACCTCAATAATATAACCTTAGTTCCCATAAATTACCTCTATTTCCAATACCTCTTCGTCATACTACACTTTCTTCTAACCGAAGCAGGAAGCCGTCGATAATTCATCCCCAGCTTATAACCGAGGAACTTACATCCATCACGCAAAAATGTCGATGGCACCAGAAACGGCTTATGCTTCATGAGATAAATCAATTCTGCCAGGACGAAACGAATGCCTTCCCCTTCCGCCTGTCCGAAGGAATCCCGAATCCACGGTTCCATGGCATGGAAAGCTCCGGTATCAAAATACCGTCGGAACTCCTGCAGAATCGTATAATTATGAGAATGATACACCTTCGCTTCCGCACAATACGCATTGTACCAGCCGGCGAGCACCATCTTCGCTGCTACATAGTTGTCTTCACCCAGTATGACGTCCGATGGGAATCCGCCTATCTGGCGCAGCGCTTCCGGGCGATAGGCTGCAAAAGTATCTGAGATAAACGGAACTTTGATCCCGAGCTGCGACACATCCTCAAGTTTCTTTACTCGGCTCTCCGCCGGATAGTTGAAAGCCCTCGCACGAGCCGCCAATACGGTGGCATCTTTGTGTGGTAGCTGCCTGCCGTAAGCACAACCCACCTTGGTGTCATCAAAGGCATCCAATAAGTTCCGGATGGTGTACTCATCAGCTGGGATAGCATCCTGGGTCATGTAAACCAGAAAGGGATAGTCAGCACAGGCTTCTGCCGCTTCTTGCCGTGTACGACCGTGATTGAATTGATCAGGTGTTGTTTTTACCATCTCATAGGACAATCCAGCTAGGTCTTTTTTATAGGTTTTCATATCGGATCCCGAATCGACAATATATACATCAAAATGAACATCTTTCTGCTTCTTGAGCATTCGTAGGCATTCATTCCATTTCCGGTCAGGGTGATAGATAGGAATAATCAAGACACAATCTGATTTTTTTGATTTTTGATAATACTCAGTCATGCACATATCTCCTATTCAGGATACAGAAAAAAGCATCTATGCTAATCCGTTCGAGAAAAAAGCACTGCTTGTGTACCCGCAACTGCCGTATCGTCTTCTGCAAAACATTTGCTCAAACGGGAAACTGGACTTTGCTGCGATCAATGTGCTCGTAGTAGTTCAAAATAACAGCTTCTACCCCGCCGCCGGCGATGACGATGACCTGAAGTATGCGAATGGGTTCTTTCATAGGATTTCTCTACTTTCTGCTTTAGTTTTGGGATTGGGTATCAGAAATGGAGACTTGGAGACTTCAGACTTCTAACATCCGACGTCTGATTTCAGATTTCTGATATCTGGAATCTAATATCTGCCGTCTAACGTCTTCAAGTCTCAAAGTCTTATATAGTCTCAAAGCCCTCAATACGCCCCTTTATGGCTCAGGACAACCGCAATGGTGCGCCAGAGGAGCACGAGATCCAGCCAGACGCTCCAGTTATGCACGTACCAGCTGTCCATCTGTACGCGCTCGGGGTAGTCGATGTCGCTGCGTCCGCTGGTCTGCCACATGCCGGTGATGCCGGGGAGGACGGAGTAGTACTCCTTGATATATTTCCCATACCGCGGGACTTCTTTCTGGATAATGGGGCGGGGTCCGACGAGGCTCATTTCGCCTTTCAAAACGTTCAGGAGCTGGGGCAGCTCATCGAGGCTGGTCTTTCTAAGGAAGGCACCGCTCTTTGTGATACGGGGATCGTTCTTCAGTTTGAATTCTCTATCCCATTCTTCTTTCGCCGCCGGATCGGTCGCGAGGAGGTGGTCTAAGACTTCCTGTGAATTCGTACACATGGAGCGGAATTTGTAGCAGTTGAATTCTTTCCCGTCTTTGCCGACACGGCGATGCTTGAAGATGACCGGTCCCGGAGAGTCGTGATAAACCCATGCTGCGATGAGGAGAAGGATCGGCGAGATCAGAAGGCCGCCGCAGATGGTGGCGGCGAGGTCGAAGAGACGCTTGGCGATCTGGTTCGATGTCCGGGCGAGGTTATTCCGGATCTGCAGCACCATGATCTTCGCATCGAAGAAGGACTCGGCGGTCACATTCGACATGGGGACGGCGACAAGGTTCGGCACGACGCCTACATCCCTCACAAGAGTCTGTGCCTGATAGATGAGGGAAGAGAGCTGTGTCTGCGGGATGCCGGGGGCGGCGATGATGACATACTGGACGCCGGTATCACGAATGACGCGCTCCATGTCAGCAAATCCGCCAAGGATGGTGCAGGACTTGTCGTAGGGCTCATGGTCTTCGAGGAAGCCGACGATGCGGTAGCGCATGCCGGTATCATTCTGTATCTGGCGTGCCATGACTTCGCCGGTCTTTCCTGCCCCGACGATGAGGATGGGGATCTGGAAGGCTTTCGATTTCTTCATCCCTTTCGCTAGAATGACACGAAAGAGGCAGAGCAGGGCAAAGGAGATCGCGGTATAGAGGATGACGTAGAAACGGGATACGTCCCCCGCCACCTGCGCAAGGAACATGAGGATGATGGAGAAGACGGTGCCGCCCAGGGAAGCCCGGAACAATTTTTTCATCATCTGGTAGATGAGCATGCGCTTCCCATAGAGTCCTTCATATAGGATGAAGGCCATGTAGACCAGCGGTACCCAGAAATACTGGTAGATGGGTGCGATATGATAGGTGGTGTGGGTGATCAGGAGGTTTCGAATGGCAAGGGAAAGTATCCCTGCCAGGACGAGGGCGATGTAGTCGCCGATGAGGTAGAAAAATGCGGCGCCGGATGCGCAGGAAATGGAATGGTGGTATTTAGGGTTGTTCATGTGGTGGTATTCTTTCTTGTATATGAGACTATGAGACTGTGAGACGTTAGACTTAGAGACGTTAGATCCGAAGACTGCGAGACTGGAAAAATAACAATCACCATCAGATGTCTGATGTCTTCAAGTCTTTTAGTCTCCTAGTCTAAAAAAGGGGTTAGGTTCATTGTCCCCCCCCCGAAAAATTTTTCACTTACGAAAATTCAGTAAAGAAGCGCTCGGTTTGTCATTTTCCCTGTGGCATTTTTACGCTCATAGTATATCATATTTTGTTATAAAACGCAGAAAGAAAGCCGCTGGTCGTAAGTGTCAAGTTTTCCTCGGTAATTCATTTGACTGTCGATAATTACTATCTCCGTGGCTTCGGTTTTATCAGTATTTCTGTATAGCTCTGGCCAGTCTTCCCATGGGGGAAGAAGAAGCTCTATAAACGCCTATACGTCCCTCCAGGCATCCCGGCCTATAGTTTCTCATCTTACGCTTCTGCGCCTCACTCCGGACATTCTTAGTGATTCTGCGCTCTGCCTGCACCGCGGCTTTGTGCATGGCTCTATCCATCTTTTTG
>OLNZ01000477.1_pt1 | contig 39245 bp, 33 predicted proteins | sample 1672981 | NCBI WGS metagenome assembly OLNZ01 (sample SAMEA3136743, study PRJEB25190) | human gut metagenome | biome: human gut; feature: human-associated habitat; material: faeces | place: Austria | collected 2013 | reverse complement strand
GGAGCGGGAGGCGTAAGCCAAAAAGAAAAAACCTAAGCGGCAAAATAAAACAGCATCCCCGGGGCCTCTTGCATGACAAGAGACCCCGGGGGTTTTATTTTTTGTTTGCAGCGGTGCGATATTGGAATAAAAAGTGACGACACTGATTTCAATTTTCTGCAAAAATTTTCCCCGGGCAAAGAAGGTGAAAGGCCCCGGGGGCACCCGAAGCCTTTCACCTTATCCCATATTCAGCTCAGCAGGGCGGCCAGGAGGGTCAGGACGGCTACGGCGGCCCAGAAAAGGAGCTTCTGCCGCAGCATGCGCCGGACGTCCACGGACGTGTTACTCCGCCAGCTTCCGGCCCATGGCCTGGCAGGCGGCCAGCACATCGTCGTCGGGAGCCTCGCAGCAGGTGATGCTTTCGCACACCAGGCTGATGCCCGCATCGTCGCAGTCCTTCTCCCAGCTGCGCATCCATTCGCCGTCGCCCCAGCCGTAGGAGCCGAACAGGCCCACAGACTTGCCGCCCAGCTGGCTCCTGATGCTGTCGAACATGGGTTGGAACTCCATCTCCTCCAGCACCTCGCTGCCCATGGCGGGGCAGCCCATGGCCACGGAGGACACGCCGGACGGGGAGGCGGCGGTCACCTGGTCGGGAGTCAGCAGGGAGGCGTCAGCCCCGGCGGCCTTCATGCCCTCCAGAACGGCGTTGGCCATGGCCTCGGTGTTGCCGGTGCCGCTCCAATAGATCACAAGCGTCTTTTTCATAAATATACTTCCTTTCAAAAATATGTCTCAAAATATGCCAATGGTTTGTCAAACGGCCACTGCCAGCTGCTCCAGCCGGTAGCCGGTCTGCCACAGGGCGCAGTAGCGCTGGGTGCAGCGGCGGAAGCGGTCGAACAGAAGCTGAGCCCGCTGCTCGTCGCCGTATACCTTCCACAGCCCGGCGCACTTGAAGTCCTCAGCCCGGTGGTCGATGAACCCCTGCACATCCTCCGGCGGGTAGCTGAGGAACAGCCCCACCTCGTGGGGAAATTCCTCCTCCGTGCGCAGCCGCTGCACCAGCCGCGCAACACACTGTCCGCAGCTGCCGCAGGGGTAGCCCGCCTGCCGCAGCAGGCGGCAGGACAGATCGTCGTCCAGATCCCGGCGCAGGGCCTGGGGCCGGTACAGATACAGCAGCGCCCTTCCCTGGCCCAGCCGCATGGGCAGCAGGCACAGCCCCCGGGGCACCAGCACCCGGTTCATCCGCCGGATGTCCGCCAGCAGCTGCTGACGGGAGTCATAGGGGCAGGGAAACAGACTGCCGGTCTTGATGCCGGCCAGAGTGGGCGCGCACTGGCGCACCACCGTCTCCTCCGCCGGTCTCATCCTGCGTGCTTCTCCAGAATTCCCCGCAGAGCGGACAGGGAGCTGGTGTGGCAGCGCTCGATGATGGTGTTCTGGCCCTTCAGCTGGCTGAGGGCCCCCTGCACCATCTTGTGGGACATGGTGCCGGTGAAAAAAATCATCAGGTCGGGGCTGCCCAGCTTGTTCCGCAGGCCCCCGGCAGGCTTGGTGAATACCTTGGCCTGGCACCGGTACGTCTGACAGAGCTCCTTATACCGCCGCTCCATACACTCGTTTCCTCCCAAAATTACAACGCTCATAGCGATCTCCCTTCTATGGTTAAAGCACTTTAACTACTGATTTGTAAAAACAGCGTCTCCCGGACGCCTTGTATGAGGATAGTATACGCAAAGGCAGGAGGCGTATCCACTCCAAAACGGCGGATACGGCTCCAAAATGATTTTTTCGGCAGGGGAGGGACAGGAGAAAAGCAGACCTGCCAGAAGGCGGCCCCTTTATCAGGAGCCGCCCTCTGGCAGATGAAAGAAGATGAGAATCAGCGGAGAAAAGAGAGACGATGAAAAGAGAACTACGAGAGAAAACCACGCAAACGCTTCTGCCTGCTATCTGAAAACGCCTGTCAGTCCAGGACGTTGGAGACCACCAGCCAGCGGCCTGCATCCTGATGCAGGGTCACGCTGCCGCCTGCGTAGCGTAGGGTCACGGTACCATCGGGGCTGTGGTACCCATACTGGAAGCGGACGTAGCCTGCGTCACCGGCAGGGCCGTAGTACGCGTCGAAATCCGCCAGATAGGTGAGGCCGTCAAAGGCCGCGTCGGACATATCCGCCAGGCTCAGGCCCGTGTACCGCAGCAGCAGATCCTCCAGCTCCGATGCCGTCAGGCGGGCATAGCCCTCGGCGCCCAGCTGGCGCAGCTCCCGGTCGGACAGGTCCCGGCTCCCGGCACCGCCGGTGAACAGGGCGGTCAGGTCCATGTCCGCAGCCCGGTCAAAGGAGACAGACAGAAACAGGTTGGGCCCCTGGGCAGGCAGCACGTTGAAGCAACTGCCGCCGAACCAGCGGAGCTCCTGCTCCGTCAGCAGGCTGGCCCCCTGGGGCAGGGTCACCCGGGGCTCCTCCGCCGGGGCTGCGTCCTGTCGGACCGCCGGGGCGGAGAAATGCACAGGCTCAACGGCATTCCTCGCTACGCTCTGCCCGCGCAGGCCGCAGGCACACAGCCCCAGCATCAAGCACACTGCCAGCAGCAATACCGTCTTTTTCATGGCGACTCCTTTCCCAAGGTGAATGTTGGTTTTTCCCTTACTGTACTTGTAGTATACAGGAGTTTCTCAGCAAAATCATCTCAAAATGGTGAATAACGGTTACAATCCGGTAACAAAGCGGTTAAAATTTGGTACACTTTTTCGGCGGTTGCAATGGTGGGGGAAATGAGGTATAATAATAAAATTGGCGTATCTTGCACAGGAGGGAACCCTGCCTTATGTGGTATTTTCTTTTGTTTGCCGCCCTGTTGGGGGCGGACCAGCTTATCAAATACTGGACGGTGGAGCACCTGGCTCTGGGAGAGTCGGCGGCGTTTTGGCCGGGCGTCATGCGGCTGACCCGGGTGCATAACTATGGCGCGGCCTGGTCCAGCTTTTCCGGCCAGACCGCGGCCCTGGCGGTGGTGACGGTGCTGCTGATGGCGGCGGTGGCGTATCTGCTGGTGCGGCGCATCGTGCGGCATCCCCTGGGCGTGATCGCGGGGCTGATGATCCTGGCCGGGGGCGTGGGGAACCTCATCGACCGGTTGTTCCGGGGCTATGTGGTGGACATGTTCGACCTGACTCTATTTTCCTATCCGGTGTTCAACTTCGCCGACTGCTGCGTGGTGGTGGGGGCCATTCTGGGGGCCGTGTACTACCTGTTTTTATACGATAAATACGACAAGAAGGACAAAAAACATGGAAACGACCCGGCTGACGGTGACAACTGAGGAGACGGGGCAGCGGGCGGACAGCCTGCTGGCCCGGCGGCTGGAGGGGCTGACCCGCTCCGCCGCCGCCCGGCTTCTGGAGGAGGGACGCGTTACGGACCGGGGCCGCCCAGTGGCGAAGAACCTGCGGGTCCAGCCGGGACAGGTGCTGGAGGTGACGCTGCCGGAGCCGGAGGAGCCGGAAGCCCGGCCCCAGGATATTCCCCTGGACGTGGTATACGAGGACGAGGACGTCATCGTGGTGAACAAGCCCACGGGGATGGTGGTGCATCCGGCGCCGGGGCACCCGGACGGGACCCTGGTCAACGCCCTGCTGTATCACTGCGGGGAGAGCCTGTCCGGCGTGGGGGGCCAGAAGCGTCCCGGCATTGTCCACCGCATCGACCGGGACACCAGCGGCCTCATTATCGCCGCCAAAAACGATGCGGCCCACCTGGCCCTGGCGGCCCAGCTGGCGGACCACACCCTGGCCCGGACGTATGAGTGCCTGGCGGTGGGCAATTTCCGGGAGGACAGCGGCACTGTCAACGCGCCCATCGGCCGCCATCCGGTGGACCGCAAGCGCATGGCGGTGGTGCGCCAGGGGGGCCGGGAGGCCGTGACCCATTGGGAGGTCATCGCCCGCTATCCTGGCGTCACCCATCTGCGCTGCCGCCTGGAGACGGGCCGCACCCACCAGATCCGGGTCCACCTGGCCCACATCGGCCACCCGATTCTGGGGGATACGGTGTATGGGGCCAAAAAGCCCGTGCCGGGGCTGACGGGCCAGTGTCTCCACGCCGTGGGGCTGCGGTTTCTCCATCCCCGCACCGGGGAGCCGGTGGAGCTGACCTGCCCTTTGCCGGAGGAGTTTGTCCGGATGCTGGACAAGCTCCGGCGGGGAAGCTGACGCCGCCGGCGATTCGATGGAAAATCATATGACGAACGACCGAACGAGGTGCGATATGCAGACATTTATGGTGCCCTGCCTGCTGGGGCTGGAAAAATTGGTGGGCGACGAGATCCGGCGGCTGGGGCTGCGGGATGTGCAGGTGGAAAACGGCCGGGTCCTGTGCCGGGGCCAGCTGTCCGACATAGCGAGGCTGAACATCAACCTGCGCTGCGGCGCCCGGGTCCTGCTGGTGCTGGGCCGGTTTCCGGCCCGCAGCTTCGAGGAGCTGTTTCAGGGCACCCGGGCCATCGCCTGGGAGGACTATCTGCCCCGGGATGCGGCCTTCCCCGTGAAGGGCTACTCCATCTCCTCCCAGCTTCACGCCGTGCCGGCCTGCCAGTCCATCATCAAAAAGGCCATGGTGGAGCGGATGAAGGCCCACTACGGCCTGGAGCAGTTCCCGGAGGACGGGGTAAAGCATCAGGTGCGGTTCTCCCTGTTCAAGGACGAGGCCATGATCTGTCTGGATACCTCCGGCGAGGGCCTGTATAAGCGGGGATACCGGGCCGTGGGCGTGGAGGCTCCCCTGCGGGAGACGCTGGCGGCGGCTATGGTGACCCTGTCCCGATTCCGGGGGAGGGACCCCTTCTGCGACCCCTTCTGCGGCAGCGGCACCATCTGCATCGAGGCGGCGCTGATCGCCCTGAACCGGGCCCCGGGCCTGGACCGCAGCTTTGACGCCCAGCGCTGGGGCTTTGTGCCCTCCGGGGACTGGCTGGCCGCCGCCGGGGAGGCCATGGACAAGGAGTTCCACGGGAAGTACGACATCTGGGGCGGCGATGTGGACCCCCGGGCCGTGGCCATCGCCCGGGACAACGCCCGGAAGGCCGGGGTGGAGGATGTGGTGCGCTTTGAGGTGGCGGATATGCGGAATTTCCGCCGGGAGGACACCTATGGCCAGCTGGTGACCAATCCGCCCTACGGTGAGCGCCTGCTGGAGCGGCAGGAGGCCGAGGCCCTGTATCGGGATTTCGGGCATATGTGGGAGCGGCTGCCGGACACCTGGCGGACCCTGGTGCTCAGCAGCCACACGGAGTTTGAGCGCACCTTCGGCCATCAGGCCAAAAAGAAGCGCAAGCTCTATAACGGCATGATCAAGTGCGATCTGTTTATGTACGGAAATGTGTAAGAGCGGGGTTGACAGCGTTATGCCGGGACTTTTCCCGAAATCTTCACAGAAATTTTCAATTTGTTCATATACTTTTCCGCCGCCGTGCTACAATAGGTTACAATCTGTTACCGAATCTTAAAACTCACCGGGAGGGCGCCGCTATGAAGCACATCTTTATCATCAACCCCACTGCGGGGAAATATGACAGCCGCCAGCGGATCTATGAAATGGCTGAGCATCTGCGGACGGCTCACGGTCTGGACGTGCAATGCATCCTCACCAAAAAACAGGGCCACGCCACCGAGATCGCCCAAAAGCTCTGTCAGACCGGGGAGCCCCTGCGGTTTTACGCCTGCGGCGGCGACGGCACCGTCAACGAGGTGGCAAACGGCATCATCGGCTACGACAACGCCGCCATGAGCGTGATCCCTGTGGGCACCGGCAACGACTTCCTGAAAAACTTCGGCGACGACCTGGACAAGTTCCGGGACGCCGAGAACCTGTGGGACGGCCCCCAGTTCCCCATGGACGCCATCGACGTCAATGGCCGGGTGGCCCTGACCATCGCCTGCTCCGGCATCGACGCCCGGGTGGCCCGGGACGTACATAATTTCAGCGAGAGCCCCATTCTGGACGGCAAGAGCAGCTATATTGTCTCTCTGCTGGTGAACTTCCTGTTCAAGGGCATCGGCTCCCATTGGACGGTGGAGCTGGACGGCGAAACCATGGAGGATGACTTCTCCCTGGTGTCCGTGTGCAACGGGCGGTATTACGGCGGCGGGTTCATGCCCGTGGCCGAGGCCCGGATGGACGACGGCGTGCTGAACACCCTGGTGGTGAAAAAGGTCAGCCGCACTACCTTCCTGCGGTTTGTGACTCCGTATGCCAAGGGGCAGTACTATAAATTCCCCCATGTGGCCCGCTGCTCTACCCCCAAGGTGGTGCATATCCATTCCGATAAGCCGGATATCGTCACATGTCTCGACGGCGAGTGCATCACCTCCGACGATGTGACCATCCGTCTGGCGGACAAGCGGCTGAATTTCTTCGGCCCCGCCGGCTGCGACTGCAACCGCACCGCCCGGGATATTTGACCAATTTGTGAACTTTTGAGATTTTGCCAAAAATCCCCTTGCAAAATCTGAATAGTGTGGTATGATAATCAGCGTTAGCACTCAGGGCTATTGAGTGCTAACGCTGAACTCGTTTATTATGTAAAGATATAAGGAGGAACCAACCATGAAACTGACACCGCTTGCTGATCGCGTTGTTCTGAAGATGACGGAGGCGGAGGAGACCACCAAGGGCGGCATCATCCTCACCGGCTCCGCTAAGGAGAAGCCCTCTGTGGCAGAGGTGATTTCCGTGGGCCCCGGCGGCACCGTGGATGGCAAGACCGTTACCATGACCGTGAAGCCCGGCGACAAGGTCATTACCGACAAGTATGCCGGCACCAAGGTCACCCTGGAGGATGTGGAGTATATCATCGTCAAGCAGGCCGACATTCTGGCCATCGTCGAGTAACGATCCCATCCCTGTCATTTCCAAAATCAATCTTTCTGCTTTTAATTAGGAGGCAATATTATGGCTAAGATCATTAAGCGCGGGGAGGAAGCCCGCAAGGCTCTGGAGTCCGGCGTCAATCAGCTGGCCGATACCGTCAAGATTACCCTGGGCCCCAAGGGCCGCAACGTGGTGCTGGATAAGAAGTTCGGCACTCCGCTGATCACCAACGACGGCGTATCCATCGCCAAGGAGATCGAGCTGGAGGATCCGTTTGAGAACATGGGCGCGCAGCTGGTGCGCGAGGTGTCCACCAAGACCAACGACGTGGCCGGCGACGGCACCACCACCGCCACCCTGCTGGCCCAGGCCATGATCCGCGAGGGTCTGAAGAACCTGGCCGCCGGCGCCAATCCCATCGTTATGAAGAAGGGCATGGCCAAGGCCGTGGACGCTGCTGTGGCCGCCATTCATGAGCAGAGCCAGAAGGTCAACGGCACCGACGACATCGCCCGCGTGGGCACCGTCTCCTCCGGCGACGCCTTCATCGGCAAGCTCATCGCCGAGGCTATGGAGAAGGTCTCCGCCGACGGCGTCATCACCATCGAGGAGTCCAAGACCGCCGAGACCTACTCCGAGGTGGTGGAGGGCATGATGTTCGACCGGGGCTATATCACCCCCTACATGGTCACCGACACCGACAAGATGGAGGCCCTCATCGACGACGCGTATATCCTCATCACCGACAAGAAGATCTCTGTGATCTCCGACATTCTGCCTCTGCTGGAGCAGCTGGTCCAGGCCGGCAAGAAGCTGTTCATCATCGCCGAGGACGTGGAGGGCGAGGCTCTGAGCACCCTGATCGTCAACCGTCTGCGGGGCACCCTGAATGTGGTGTGCGTCAAGGCTCCCGGCTTTGGCGACCGCCGCAAGGAGATGCTCCAGGATATTGCCATCCTCACCGGCGGCCAGGTCATCAGCGAGGAGCTGGGCCTGACCCTGAAGGATGCCACCGTGGATATGCTGGGCCGTGCCCGCCAGGTGAAGGTCACCAAGGAGAACACCATCATCGTGGACGGCATGGGCGACAAGCAGGCCATTGCCGACCGCGTGGCCCAGATCCGCGCCCAGATCAACAACACCACCAGCGAGTATGACCGCGAGAAGCTGCAGGAGCGTCTGGCCAAGATGGCCGGCGGCGTGGCCGTCATCAAGGTGGGTGCTGCTACCGAGACCGAGATGAAGGAGAAGAAGCTCCGCATCGAGGACGCCCTGAACGCCACCAAGGCTGCCGTGGAGGAAGGCATTGTGGCCGGCGGCGGCACCATCTTTGTCAACGTGATCCCCGCTGTCACCGCCCTGCTGGCCGACGCCGAGGGCGACGAGAAGACCGGCGTGCAGATCGTGGCCAAGGCTCTGGAGGAGCCCATCCGCCAGATTGCCGCCAACGCCGGCCTGGACGGCTCCGTGATCCTGGAGAAGGTCCGCACCTCCGGCAAGAACGGCTTCGGCTTCGACGCCTACAAGGAGGAGTACTGCGACATGATCGCCAGCGGTATCGTGGATCCCGCCAAGGTGACCCGCTCCGCTCTGGAGAACGCCGCCAGCGTGTCCGGCATGGTGCTGACCACCGAGTCCCTGGTGGCCGACAAGCCCCAGCCCGCGGCTCCCGCAGCCCCCGCTCCCGATATGGGCGGCATGGGCGGCATGTATTAAGAGACGCCGCAAACCGTTGAAATTGCTTGATTTTTTGGATGCGCAAAAGCGGATTTACGCCAAACTTACGCCACTTACGCCAAAAATCCAAGCGCATGATCCGGCAACAGAAATCGGCACCTGCCTCAAAAAGCAGGTGCCGATTTTTATGTTATCCGGCAGCATGGTGATTGCCCAAAGTATGATCGAGCGAGACGAAAACCATTCAAAAAATATTTGAAATCTCCATCCGAATCAGTTATAATAAGCGTACAGCGTGTGGCGTTTCTGCGTAAATCCAGTTGGAGAAACAGCCACGCGCCCTTTTTTGCGGAATCGGGTGAGAAATGGCAGAATGGACAAAAACTTCATAGGCAAATCGTGTAGCAGAAATGCGTAAGTCCGGATGTGCTAGGACTTACGCATTTTTTATTTTTTTGAAAGAAAGGTGAATTATATGGAAACCGGAAATCAGTATTTGGGGACGGAGTGCGTGAGCAAGCTCATGCGGCAGTACGCCATCCCCTGCATCATCTCGCTGCTGGTGGGCGCGCTTTACAACATCGTAGACCAGATCTTCATCGCCAACGCCAGCTACCTCGGCTCTTACGGTAACGCCGCCAACACAGTCATATTTCCGCTAACGGTGGTGGCGCTGGCCATCGCCGTCATGGTGGGCGACGGTTGCTGCGCCTTCGTCAGCATGGCGCTGGGCAGAAACGAGGTGGATAAGGCCAGGCGCAGCGTGGGCAACGCGGTGGTGTTATCTGTCGTCAGCAGTCTTGTTCTGACGGCGGTATACCTCATGTTCGCAAACAGCATCATCGCCATGTTCGGCGGCACAGTCAACGAAGAAACGTTCCATCACTCACAGGAGTATTTCTTCTATATTACGCTGGGCATCCCGTTCTATATGTTTGGTCAGGCTATGAACCCTATCATCCGCGCCGATGGCAATCCCAAGTTCGCCATGATCTCCACATTGGCAGGCGCTGTTATCAACATCATCCTCGACCCCATTTTTATCTTTGTATTCAAATGGGGCATGATGGGCGCGGCAGTGGCCACGGTCATCGGTCAGGTGGCAACGGCGTTTCTTGCTGTGTGGTATCTGCTGCACATGAAGATCATCAAGCCCGCCTCCGGCGATTATGCCCTGCGGGGAAGTATCTGCGGACGGATGCTGACGCTGGGTATCACCAGCTTCCTCTCCCAGATCAGCCTCGTGGCGGCTATGGCGGCCATCAACAATATGCTCCGCAAATACGGCGCGCTGGACGCTGTGTTCGGGCAGGCGCAGTACGCGCAGATCCCCATGGCGGTGGTGGGCATCGTGATGAAGTTCTTCCAGATCGTCATTTCCATCGTGGTGGGCATGGCGGCAGGCTGCATTCCCATCGTGGGCTACAACATGGGCGCAGAGAAAAAGCTCCGTGTGCGGGAGTTGTTCACCAAGCTGCTGGTGGCCGAGGCACTGGTGGGCGCGGTGGCGCTGATTCTGGCAGAGGGCTTTCCCCGTCAGCTCATCGCTATTTTCGGTGCGGCCAACGAGAGCAACTACTACACCGATTTCGCCATTAAAGCCTTCCGCACGTATCTCTGCATGATGATTCTCGCCTGCGTCAACAAGGCGTGTTTCATCTTTTTGCAGGCAGTCGGCAAGGCGCTCTCGTCCACGCTGTTGTCCATGTTCCGAGAGGTGGTGTTCGGTGTGGGCTTTGCCCTGCTGCTGCCGGTGTTCTTCGGCCTGGACGGCGTGCTGTATTCCATGCCGGTATCGGATATTCTGACCTTTATCATCTCAGCAGTTATTATCGTAAAAACCTATCGGGAATTGCATACGGAAGGAGTGCAGAAAGTATGAAAAACAGAGTTATCACCATCAGCCGCGAGTTTGGCAGCGGCGGACGCACCGTTGGCAAAAAGGTTGCGGAAAAGCTGGACATCCCCTGCTATGACGCGGAGATCATTCAGGAAATGGCGAAGGAGACCGGCTTCGCGCCGGACTATGTGAAGGAGGCGGGAGAGTACGCTCCCGGCGGTTTCCTCTCGAACGCTTTCTCTAACCGGATGTTCGGCCCCACCAACGAGGATATCCTGTGGGAGCGGCAGTACAAGGTCATCACAGACCTTGCCGCAAAAGGGCCCTGCGTCATCGTGGGCCGCTGCGCGGACTACATTTTGCAGGGCACGGCGGACTGCCTGAAGGTCTTTATCCATGCGGATCTGGCGTTCCGCGCCAAGCGCATCGTGGAGGTCTACGGTGAGCGGGAGCAGTCCCCGGAGGAGCGTTTGCGGGATAAGGACAAGCGGCGGGCGGCGTATCACCGCTTCTACACCAACATGAAGTGGGGTCATGCCCAGAACTACCACCTGACGCTGGACAGCGGCGTCATCGGTATCGACAAGTGCGTGGACATCATCGCGGAGCTGTATTGACAAGCTGAGAAATCGGCACCTGCCTCAAAAAGCAGGTGCCGATTTTTTTAGTTGAAAAACAATATAGCACTTATAGTACTAAAAATAATTAAAAACTATATTGACAAATCTGCTCTCTAATTGTATCATATAAGCAGAGAGGTGATTTACATGAACCAGCTTATTTCAAAATGTCCCGCCTGTCATGGGACACTGCGAGTTACCACGCTACAATGCCCTGATTGTGGCATGGAGCTAAGAAACACGTTCGACCTTGGCCCTTTTGATCGGCTCGACAAGGAGCAATTTGAGTTCTTGATTACTTTTTTGAAAGACAGAGGAAACCTGAAGGAGGTACAGTCTGATATGCAAATATCTTATCCAACTGCAAAAAAGAAACTGGATGAATTGCTTGCCGCCTTAAATCTTGGCGGTGGAACGGAGAAGGTAATGCCAAAGGAAATTGATGTAAGCCGCATGGATGTGGATGATACAAGCACACTCGCGTCCGAAATCATCAAAGCAAAGCTGAAAGCGCACGGTGGTCACGTTACCGTATACACGGCCAGAGGCCTTCCTTGTGAGATTTACGCAGAGCCAGACGGAACGACTTTTACAAGTGATAAGTTGCCTGTTAAGCCAGCCTACGACTATAAGGTGTTTGACGATATTGTAGAACTCCTTATAAAGCAAGGCGGCAGAGCAAAGAAAGGCAATGGAAGAAACTATAAGCTCGGTGAACCCGGCTGTGAGGAAAATACCGTTGTCGGTACAATAGCGCTTCACCGCGGTCGAACAATCGGAGAATCGGTTTTTGATCCCGTGTTTGTAATGGCTGCAATTTTAGAGTGGGCGGGGATTGCTAAGAATGGTCATGGCGAGTTAATTCTAACTGAGGAGCATAACGATCTATGATACAATTCTTACTCATTGCCTTTGTTATTTTCTGGTACAACCTCTTATTTAGGAACAAGTACTAAATCATATTGTGCCTATTAGGAGAACGTAAAAATGGTGCGAAGCATAGCATGCTGGACATAGTGGCTATCGGGCACTTCCACGCTCAGATAGGCCTTGCCGTCCGTCAGTCCCTCGTAGGACACGGTGACATAGGAGGTGAGATTCTGCTCATACTCCGTAGCAAAATACTATTCATACGCTTCTTGTCCAACAAAACACAGAGGTTTGATTTTTTAGTTTAAGAATGTGTTCGACCTGAAAAAACTGCCGCAGAGGTAATTGCCCTCTACGGCAGTTTTTTATGTGCCGGTGCAGCCCTCTGCCGGCGGGAGCATATGGGCTTTCGGTGTCTCTGTACTTGCGGCCAGAGCAACGTTGCCGGTGCAGGAGGCGGGGATCATGGCTTGACTTGCTCCGCAGTTCAATACGCCGGGTCCTTCAGCTCCCGGCGGATCTGCGGGAAGGCCGCATCCTCGCCCTGCTTCTTCAGCAGCAGCAGCCACCGGTCCAGCAGGTCGCTGGTCTCCTGGTTGATGAGAATGTGCCCCTTGGAACCCTGGTAATAGTCATAGGGCGATGCATCGGTATATTTTTCCCCTTGGTACACCCGGCAGGCAGCGATGCGGTCGCAGAACATCTCCGCCACATAGCGCTTGGGCATTTTACACCCGCCCATATATACGCTGCCGTCCGGCCGCAGACAGTAGTCGATCCAGTACTCAAAGTGATGACGGTTGCGGCCCTTATGATGCAGCCACGACAGGCTTACGCCGTTTTCCAGGCGCTCCTGGTCGTTGGGACTGCGGTATCCCTGGTAATATTTGGCGCTGCGCCAGAACTCCGTGGGGCTGTATTTGCTCAGATCGTGGGTCAGTCCCTGCCACACCAGCCCCAGCCGCAGGCAGTAATGCCGCACCAGCCGCCGGTGGCGGCCCACCGTGCGCAGATGCTCACGAATATGCATGCGCCGTCCCCCCTTTTTTTGCTTTTCCTATGATACCACAAAAGGGCTCCCGGCGCAAACGGCAGACTTTGGCGAAATGACGAAAAATGACGGGATTTTTCTACGGCAGATTTTGCTTTTTATTCACACTCCTGTCATAGGTCTATGTTATAATCATAACAAAGGATCAAACGAGAACAAGGAGGCGCATCTTTTTCATGATGATCGAGAAGAGCGGCACCATCCGGCTGAAGGATATCCACATTCCCCAGGGGGGCACGCCGGAGCAGCAGGAGCTGGCCCAGGGCATGGTACGGGTGAATCACCTGTATCGCAGCGCTCTGAAGGTCGCCGTCACCCAGCTGGAGATCCTGGACGAGGAATTTGCCAGCCTGTACGACCACTCTCCCATCCACCATATCGAGTACCGCATCAAAACCGTGGACAGCATCGTGGAAAAGCTGAAGCGCCGGGGGTTTGAGGTCACCATCGACAATATCTATGCCCACATCCAGGACGTAGCCGGCGTCCGGGTTATCTGCAACTATCTGGACGATATCTACTATCTCCGCAGTCTGCTGGCCCGCAATGAGAATTTCAAGATCATCCGGGAGGTGGACTACATCCAGCAGCCCAAGGAGTCCGGCTACCGAAGCCTGCACCTGATCTGCGATGTGCCCATCGTGATCTCTGAGGGAACGCTGCACCTGCCGGTGGAGATCCAGCTGCGTACCATTGCCATGGACATGTGGGCCAGCCTGGAGCATGAGCTGCGCTATAAGTCGCAGCGGGACTTTTCCCCTGACGACGCGGCGCGCCTGCGCCTGTGCTCCGACGCCATCAGCGAGATCGACCGGGAAATGCAGGATATCTACCAGGGCAGAGGCCCGGAATACCACGCATAGAACCCCGCTGCAAAAAGAAATGTACTCCCCCATGCAGGACGCTGCCGTCCGCATGGGGGAGCAAGTTTATGCCGCCTGGGCGGCGTTACGCCTTGGGCTGCTGCTGGGTGATGCAGTGGATGTTGCCGCCGCCGAAGGCGATCTCCCGGGTCTGGACCCCCACGATCTGGCGGTCCGGGAACATCTGCTGCAGCTGCTGGATGGCCAGCCGGTCGTTTTCGTCGCCGTACTGGGGGGCGATAACGGCCCCGTTGACGATGAGAAAGTTCATATACGAGGCGATGCTGACCTCGCCGTTTTCCCGGGGGGCGGTGCCCTCCACGGCGTCGATGGTCTCCGCCCCCTCCAGATAGCAGGGCTTTTTCGTCAGGCACAGCTTGTGCACCGTCAGGCGGCGGCCCTTGGCGTCGGTGGCCTGGCTCAGGGTGCGGAAGGCGTCCTGGGCCGCCTGATAAAAGGGGTTCTCCGGGTCCTCGGTCCAGATGCACGCCACCTCTCCCGGGGCCACGAAGCAGGCCACATCATCAATATGGCCGTTGGTCTCATCGGGGTCGATACCGTCCCGCAGCCAGATGACCTTCTCGCACCCCAGATAGCCGCAGAGCTTTTCTTCAATATCCCGGCGGCTCAGCTCCGGGTTCCGTCCCGGGGACAGCAGGCACATCTCCGTGGTCAGCACAGTGCCCTGACCGTCCACATGGATGGACCCGCCCTCCAGCACAAAATCGTCGGTGCGGTAGCTGTCCACCCCCTCCAGCTCGCAGATCTTCCGGGCCACCAGGTCGTCCTGATCCCAGGGAAAGTACAGCCCGTCGTACAGGCCGCCCCAGGCGTTGAAGGTCCAGTCCACTGCCCGCAGACCGCCCTGGTCGTTTTTCACAAAGGTAGGGCCGCAGTCCCGGACCCAGGCGTCGTTGCTGGTCATCTCCACCACCCGCACGTCCTCCGGCAGGCGGGCCCGGGCATTCTGAAACTGGTCGGGATTCACGCATACCGTCACCGGCTCAAACCGGGCGATGGCCCGGGCTACGTCAATGAATGCCTGTTGGGCGGGCTTGGCTCCGCCGCGCCAGTTATCGGGCCGCTGGGGCCACAGCATCCATACGCCGCTCTGCTCCTCAAATTCCCCGGGCATGCGATACCCGTCCTGCCGGGGCGTGGTTCCTGTGATTCGTTTTGCCATAGCTGTTATCCTCCTGATATGGGGTGATGCCGCCGCCGGACGGCGATGAGCAGCTCGCCCAGCAGCACACTGATGATGGAGCCCACGGTAATGGGCAGAATGGTGGCCAGCGTCTCCCGGTCCGTGGACAGGGGGACGGCGGTGAATACGATGGACAGGGCGATGAGCACCATGGGGACGTAGGCCAGGCATTTGAGAAAGCCGTCGCCTCCCGGTACCCGGAAGGGCCGCTCCGCATCCGGGAACCTTTGCCGCAGGGCCAGAAACGCCGGAAACACCGGCAGATAGCTCAGCAGCAGCATCACCAGGTTCAGGGCGAAGAAGCTCCAGAACAGGGAGGAATCCGGGCTCACCGCCTGGATGGCAGCTCCCAGCAGACACACCGCCGAGGCTACGATCCCGCTGACCAGCGCCGAGCCCACGGGCATCTGGTTGCCCTTCCGCCGCCGGGCGAACACGGCGGGCATATCTCCCCGCTCCGCGGCATAGGCGGCGGTGGAATTGACGCCCATGGACCAGGAGATCATGTTGCCGAACAGCGTTACCAGAAACAGCAGGGCCACAATACCCACCAGCACGCCGCCGGTGGCGCCGGTCATCAGGGATACGGCATCGATGAGGCCGGAGTCCACACTGATGTCCCGGGTAGGCACGGCGGCCCCGATGCCGAAGGCCGAAAACAGGTAAATGGCCGCAATGACGATGCCGCCGGCAACGATGGCCTGGGGGATCTGCCGCCGGGGGTCCGCCATGCTGCCGGCATAGGTGCACACCACCTCAAAGCCCAGAAAGTTGAAGATGATGACGGAGATATACGACAGACTGTCCAGGTCGAAGGACGGCAGGAAGGTCCGGGCCGTCATGTCGTTGACAAAGCCATTTTTCGCCACATACACGATGCCCAGCACCCCCACCGTCACCGCCAGCAGAATCTTGATGGCGGCGCTGAGGTTCAGGATGATGATGCTGTCGCACACCGGATAAAAGGCCACCACGGTGACGATCCAGATAAACGCCAGCTGGATCAGCAGGGACCACACCGGCCCCGGCTGCCAGCCGAACACATACCCCAGCAGCTCCGGACACATGACTGCCAGGGATGCCATCCACAGAGGGAAGTTGATCCAGTAGTACCACGAGGCCCGGGCGCCCCAGCGGGAGTCGGGCCACGCCGTGTGGATCCAGTCGTACAGGCCGCCGTCCCCGGGAAAGGCGGTGCCCAGCTCCGAGGAGATGAGCCCATAGGGAAGCAGAAACGCCGCGATCATGAACAGCCACCAGAAATACTGGCTGTTGCCGATGGACGCCACCGGCGCGGCGGCCTCCGCCACAAACACCACGCAGATGACGGACAGCACCACGTCCGCCAGCCGAAATTTGCGTTTTTCCATGTCAGCTCAGGCCCCGGTCCGCCATAAAGCGCTCCAGCTGCTCCCGGGCGGCAGCCATCTCCAGCTCCGTGTGCCTCTGGCGGCACCGGGTGAAGTATACCAGCAGGCCCCGCATGGCCGTCAGGCGGTTGCCGGCCTGCTCCCAGCACAGGGAGGCGGCGGAGTCGGCCACCTCGTCGGTGACGTCCTCACCCCGGGTGGCGGGCAGGCAGTGCAGGAACTTGCACCCGATGGCCCCCAGGCTCATCAGCTCCCGGTTCACCTGATAGTCGTGGAACACCTCCACCCGCTGCTCCTTGGGCATCTCGTTTTCATACAGGCCGTACCACACGTCGGTATAGATGAAGTCCGCGTCCCGGACGGCGCTGCGGTCGTCGGTGACCAGGAAGCTGCCGCCGCTTTCCCGGCAATTGCGCTCCATGATGGCCTGATGGCCGTCGGTCAGCTGATGGCCCTTGGGGCCGTAGTGGACGAATTTCATGCCCAGATGGGTGGTGATGAAGCCCAGGGACGCGCACACCTGGGTGCCGTCGCCCACGAACACCACCTTGCAGTCCGACAGCTTCTTGCCCCGGGGCAGGTTCTCCGCCATGGTGCACAGGTCGCCGATCTCCTGGGTGGGGTGGTTATAGTCGGACATGCCGTTGAGCACCGGAATGGAGCACGCCTCCGCCAGGTCCACGATGGTGCGGTGCTCAATGACCCGGGCCATGACCACGTCCACCAGATAGCTCAGCACCCGTCCGGTGTCGCCGATGGTCTCGTGTCCGCCCAGCTGGATCATGCCGGGGCCCAGATACTGGGCGTGGCCCCCCAGCTGGCTCATGGCCGTCTCAAAGGACACCCGGGTCCGGGTGAAGGACTGCTGAAAGATCATGCCCAGGTTCCTGTTTTTCATCAGCGGCGGGTAATAGCCGCCCCGGATGGCGTCCTTGATGGACAGGCTCAGCTGGATCATGTCCAGCAGCTCCTTCGCCGAAAAGTCGTTGGTGTCGATAAAATCCTTGACCATATGGTTTCCTCCTGCAAGAAATAGTTGGAAAATTTCCGCGTTCGGCCTTATTATGCGCCCGATGGCGCGACTCTATGCAAAAAAGCCGCCCTTCGCTCCGCCGCCGTGAAAATGACGCAGGGAGGATTATATTTTCTTGCGGAATCGGCAAATTTGCTGTTGCAAAAGCGCGAAGAAGGGCTTAAAATAGATTCTGAATCAGAGCGCCTGAAAACGTGCGGGGGAGGTCTCCGCAGCCCCTCGTACAGGGCAATGGAAAATCACATACAAAGGAAAGGAATGAACAAAATGAACCAAACGCAAACACGATCTCCGCGGAAGAGATTGCTGTCGCTGATTCTGGCGGTGATTCTGATGATCGGGCTGCTGCCCATCTCCGCATTCGCTACCGGCGACGGGTATGAGCTGAGCGCAGGTTCCCGTTTCTTCATCGTCAACGAAAGCGATCCCACGGGTACCGATCTGGGGAACTTGTCCAGCTGATCGGTCAGGAGTTCGCGGCCAAGGGAAAGCCCTCCTCGTCGGTCCTGCCCATCGTATATGGTCAGGAGAAGGACGCTGAAAAGGGCGATATTGTCGTGAAGCTCGACAGCTCCCTCGGTGAACAGAGCTACAAGGTCAGCGTTGGCCAGAAGATCGTCGTTACCGGCGGCGATGCCGCAGGCGCATTCTATGGCCTGACCAACCTGCTCCAGATGTTCGAGAAGAATAGCCTCCAGGATGTCACCAACACTCCCCTGGTGGCTGAGCGCTCCGCCTATATCGACTGCGGGCGTGTGTACTTCAGCCCGGAAATGCTCAAGGCTTTGATCAAGACCTTGGCTTGGAACCGGATGAACACGCTGTATCTGGACTTTTCCAACAACAACGCCACCCGCTTCTTCCTGGACGAGATGAAGGTCACGGCGGGCGGCCAGAATTATGACATCACCACGGCAAGGCCCAGCGACGGCAAATACCTGACCCAGGCCGACATGGTGGATATCATTAAGGTTGCCAAGCAGTACGGCGTGCAGATCATCCCCACCTTCAACAGCCCCGGCCACATTGGCGGCCTGTACAGCCTGAACAACAGCTTCTTTGATAAGGCAACCGCGGATGACTATGATCGCAGCTGCGGTAAAATTACCCTTGATATCAGCAAGGCCGATGCATACGCTTTTGGCCAGGCGGTTGTGAAGCTGTATGTGGACTTCTTTGCCGGCCAGGGCTGCAAGTCCTTCAACATTGCGGCCGACGAAGCGACCCTCGGCAATGTGAAGTATGATAGCAGGAACGCCACATTCGTCAACTATGTCAACGACCTGAATACGTATATCGAGAGCAAGGGCATGACCACCCGGATGTTCAACGATGGCATTCAAAGCGTAAATAGCAACATTAGCAAGAATATAATTGTTCTTTATTGGGCACCTGAAGGCACAGCAGAGAAGCTGCATGAGAATGGCTACCAAGTGGTGAATTTCTCCTATGGAGCGGGCCTGTATTTCGCCTATGGCGCCAGCTGGTGGGTTTGGAACCAGCCTGTCAATACGATTTATGACGGCTGGACACCCGGTGTACTCAATAGAAATACCGATTATCAGTACAGCTATGTGGCCACTGAGACAACCGATCCCTCCAACCTGCTGGGCGCAACCTTTGCCGTTTGGACGGACTATGCGTTCACCCAGAGTGTTTCCGGTGACACGATTATCACCAGAAATAGTAATGATGTCGTGGAGAAAATCCAGGTCGTGGGCGACCGTTGCTGGGAGAATGCCAGCACAGCTAACTATACCACCTGGAAATCCGGCCTGACCACTGCCCCCGGCGGCATCAATGTCAGCACTTATGCCATTGACGGCACCGTTCTGCCTGCGGCGTCCGGCATCGCCGCCGCTTCCCAGGTGAAGATTCTCGTGGAGGACGCTAACACCGGCGTTTCCGTTGCAGTCAAGGGCGAAAAAGGCCAGACGGGCAGCCTGACAGTTGATAAGCTCGAAACCTCCCCCAATGCCGACGCCATTACCGCCGCTGGCGCGGAGAAGTCCGTCTCCTATAACGTGACTCCCGCCGTTGATGGCAAGGCCTATACCGGTGAGGGCACCGTGACGCTGCCTGTTCCCGAGGGCTGGGCCACAGAGGATTCCCGCATTCACGCCTATATCATCGACAACGGCGCTGTGAAGCTGATTTCCGGCACCCTGTCCGGCGGCAAATACACCTTCCAGGTCCCCCACTTCTCCGAAATGGGCCTCGTCCAGCTGGCGAAGGGGGCACCTTCCAAGACCGAGAATATCACCCTGACCATCGGCGGTACGAAGACTGTCAGCGTGGACGGCATACAGGAAATCGTCACCGCTCCGAATGGGCAGTATGCGACGGCAACAACAACTACAATTCCTGCTGAGACTGTGAGCTATACGGCCACAGCCAGTGCAAGTATTGTTGAATACCAGAACAACGATCCGAGCAATCTCATCGATGGCAACGCAAGCACTTTCTATTGGTCTAATGGTGCCCAAACGGCTGGCGCATATGCACAGGTCGATCTGGGTGCAGCAATCCCGTTTGACGCAGTTCGTTTGACGTCAACCGGCAATGATGCCTGCACAAATGCTGATATCTTGGTGTCTGCTGATGGGGCAAGCTGGACAAAGGTTGGGTCCTATACCGGGACTACCACCCCTCAGGTATTTGAAAACACGCTTGGTAGTGTGCGTTATATAAAAGTCGTCATCACAACTGATAGTAACAAGTGGTGGCAGTTGGCTGAGATTGAGTGGGGCAACTATATAGACGGACAGTTCACTCGCATGGCGGCCTCTGGCACCGTGACTGTTCCGGAGCGGACATCCATCTCCTTCACCGGTGTTGCGGTTGGTAATACTACAGCCGTGATCGGTGACACGCAATACAACATTACTGTCAATGGCCGTGTGGAGATCCCCATCTCCATCATCGACTACCGCGCCGACGGCCTGCTGTTTGACTGGACCTACAACCCCAAATCCGGCTATGCCGATTCGTATCGGTATGGTTTGGTGCACGGCAAGGCAGCGGACTGGGGCATTACGGTTGGAATCGGCACCTCCTCGGAGTTTAACACAAGCACTGGATTGTATGAAGTGGATGGTTATGCTTCCAGCAACGTTGAGCAAATTGAGGGGACTATCATTCAAAAAACGGGCAATCCTGATACCACCACAACATTCTACTCAAATGGTACGGATAACTCCTGGTCCCGTGCTGGACTTGTTCAGGAGAAGCTGGGCACCAACGGCATGCCCGTCTACACAGACGCGGCTGTCAAGTATGTGGCAAGCCTGCTGGCGAAAGGCTATTATAACGACGTTTCTGATAGCCAATATAGCTGCAATACCTTGCTGAAAGAAACTTTCCTGACAGAAGGCAAACCGCGCAGCGTTTTGACCGATACAGCGCCGACAAATTTCTCTGAGAACTTCAAAAACGCCAAGACCTACGCCAATATCAGCAATGCCTATGACCTGGCCTGGTACCTGCTGAACACCATTTATCAGGCGGATACCAATATGACCACGGTCACCGGTACGGATGGGCAAATGCACAGTGTGCCCATCTACGGCATGGCTGTGGATGCCTACAAGTCCATTGTTCTGACGGATAATGGAACCGGCACCTATTCCTTCGAGGCAGGTTATAGTGGCACAAAGAAGGACGTGCAGTATGACCGGGAGAGCGGTACCATCTACAACGGAACCAATGGAGGAGACGAAAGCGGCTTCTGTCCCCTGGAGGACCTCGGCTATGAGCAGTCCGGTCTTTTGACAGCCACTTCAAAGGTCAATAACGGGGCAAAGAACGGCGGCTTCACCCTCCGCGGTGAGTCCCAGTTTGTGTACAACAAGGCTTCCAAACTGTACTTCACCTTCACCGGCGACGATGATGTGTACATGTACATCAACGGCGTCCTGGCTCTGGACCTGGGCGGCGCCCATGGCCGGAACAGCAAGACCGTTAACCTCAACGATCTGGACGCGACGAAGTATGGCCTGAAAGAAGGCCAGGTTGCCACCTTCACCTTCTTCTACATGGAGCGCTGCTCCGATGCCTCCACCTTCGGCATCAAGACCAACATGGAGCTGGTCCAGCGTGCTATCAACGTGGAAAAGAAGGCCTACAACACCAGCTATGCCAACGAGTATGCCTCCGGCACCGCTGTGATCAACGGCACCACCGTGGCCTATGATCTGATCGTCACCAACAAGAGCAACAGCCCCATGAGCCAGATCAAGCTCACCGATACCGACAGCCTGGGCGGCAAAGTAACTATCGGCAGCGGCGTGGATGTGTCTCCCGTTGTGACGCCTGGTACACCCAACGACAAGGGCACTGTGGCCCTGGGCCAGGGGAACGGTTATGTCCTCTTTATCACCGACAGCACCGGCACAGAGGTGGCGAATACCCGCAAGAGCCTCGACAACTTGAAGGCCCTGTCCGATGAAATTGCCGGGCTCACGCTGCCTGCCGGTCAGTCCCTGCATGTCCGCTTCCTGACGGCTAAGACGGAGATCAAGGAATCCAAGATTCTGGATTACATCAACACCGTCGAGGTCAGCGCAACGGTCGGCGGCCAGGCCCTGTCCGACACGGCCAGCCACGAGCTGTACAGCTACAATGCCAACGATACCGGCAGAACCTATGTGGTGGACTTCGGCCTGCCCCTGGAGATTCACAGTATCTTCGACGCGACTGCACAGAATAACATTGGCGACGTATCCTATAATCCCGGCAAGAACAATCTGAAATACGGCACGGTTGTTGTTAAGGCCGATAGATACAACACGACCTTGACCTATACCCGTACGGCGGATAAGACCATTGACGGCGCGGAGACGATCGTCCTGGACGTGCAGTACACGATGGGCAGCAATAAAGTTACCCTGGAAAAGACCCTCACCATCATCCCCGCCAGCAATGTGTACTACGAGGACAGCCTGGCCGCCTTTACGAACGGTACGGGCGCGGCTTTGGGCGCGGATTGGAAACTTGTGGACAACAAAGGCGCCGAGACTACGGAGGGGACTGCCCCCACCCAGGCCCTGGAGGAGCTGGGCAAGCATAGCAACGTTTATGGTCACGATGGCGCCTACGACAATTCCTCCATGCTCTCCATGGGCACCGCCCACAAGGTCACCGTGACCGCAGCCATGGCCGCAAATTGGGCGGGTGACACCACCTCCGCTTGGCCCACCGCCCAGTTTACCTTCAAGGGCACCGGCTTCGACATCATCTCCCTGACCAATAACAAGTCGGGCGCGATCTTCGTGGATGTCTATGCAGGCAGCAAGGCTGAAGGCACGGCAGAGAAGAAATATGTGGTCAACAACTACTATGGGTATACCTATGAAAGTGGCGAGTGGATTGTCAAGCAGAACGCGTCTGACACCCTGTACCAGATCCCGGTCATGAAGATCACTGATCTTGCCTACGGTGAGCACACAGTTGTCATCAAGGTGGCCTATAGCGAGTATTTTGACACGGCCAGCAAGAACGAGTACAGCTTCTGGCTGGATGCTATCCGCGTCTACAACCCCATGGGTAAGGACTACGACTACACCGCCGATAACGAGGGCTATCCCCAGTACATCAAGCTCCGCGACGAGCTTGCCAAGACGGCAGAGACCAATAAGGGCGTTGTGTTCATCGACGGCGCTGCAAATGCAAGCATTGCTGACTATGCCAACTTCGGCCCCAACAACGAGGTCTACCTGATGAAGGGCCAGGCCATCTCCTTCAAGGTGCCGGAAAATGACAAGATTGCCAGCATCCAGATCGGCGCCAAGGCCCCCAATGGCAATACAACCATGACCGTGACCGGCACAAACGATAAGGCCCTGGCTACAGAGGCACTTTCCACCGCCACAGAGATGTATTATCAGATTGCCAATGCCGGCGAGCAGTTCACCATCACCAACACCGGCGATGGCATCCTGTCCCTGACCAATCTGAAGATCACCTTTAATGACAAGAACCATAAAGAAGTGACGCTGGAGGAGATGACGGCTAAAGAGCAGGCCAACGCCGTTGCTATGGTCCAGGCCCTGTTCACCGCGCCGGTGGCCACCTTCAGCCCGGAGACCTTCCAGGCCGACTGGGGCCGTGCGGTCCGCGCCGGTAAGCGGGCCACCCTGACGGTGAAGACCTCTGCGGACGTGGAAAGCATCACGGTGGACGGTCAGTCTATCACCAGCTATACTACCCGCACCCAGCGTACCGGCTGGGGCTGGTGGTCTCCCAAGGTCACCTATCACGTATTCACCTACACCATCACCGCTCCCGCCCAGACCACGGACTACGCAGTCTGCGCAGTGAATGCGGAAGGTACTGCCAGTGAAGCGGTCACCGCCACCCTGACGGTGCGGCCCGCCACCTGGTGGAACTGGTGGTTCTGAGAAAGGAGCAATCGAAACTATGAAATCCTATGTGTCCCCGATGCTGAGCTTCGAGAGCTTCGAGTTGACTAGCAACACGGCGAATACTTGCGGAAAAGCTGTCCACCTTCACGCAAAAGACGTGTGCGGTGCCTATGTCCCCGGAGTTGGCAATGTATTCCTGAGTGGAATAGAGGGCTGTGAGTACACGGGAGCGGACGGTGACTACAGCATTTGCTACCAAAATCCTAGTGACACGCAGAGACTTTTCAACTCCTGACCCAACCTAATACGCCGAAAGAGCCCTGCCCCCATGGGGCGGGGCTCTTTGCAAAGGAGCAATGTATGAAACGAACCATCAAGTGCGCCACCCTGCTGCTGGCCCTGGCGCTGGTCCTGGCCTGCGCGGGCTGCGGGAAAAAGCAGCCCAGCCAGCCGGACGAATACGGCCTGGCCCCGGAGCCCTCCAAGCTGGACGGTGTGGCCATCGGCAATGACCTGGAGATCGTCAGCACCGGGCGCTACGCCGGCCTGTTTGTGGAGGACGGCAGCGACGAGACCGTGTCCGACGTGTTCTGCATCCGCGTGAAGAATACCGGCTCCACCGGCGTGCAGTACGCCCACATCACCCTCACCCGGGGCGGGGAGTGCTACGAATTTGACATCACCACCCTGCTGCCTGGGGAGACGGTCCAGGCCCTGGAGCTCAGCCGCCAGACCCTGCCGGAGAAACCGGCGGAGCTTACCGCCGCCGTGACCACCTATGCCCCCTTCAGCGAGACGCCCTCCATGCACGACGACGTGCTGGAGGTGGCCGCGTCCCAGAACGGCATCACCGTTACCAACCGCTCCGACGCCGCCATGTCCCAGGTCTATGTCTACTACAAAAACGCCAGCGGCGACCTGCTGCTGGGGGGCATTACCTATCGCGCCGGGCTGACGGACCTGGGCCCCGGCGAGACCCGGACCTGCTACGCCGGGCACTACAGCCAGGACTCCAGCCGCCTGCTTTTCGTGACCTATGCCCCGTAAGCTGTACCGCTTCGGCGGCATGACCTTCGTCCTGGAGGCGGATTCGCCCATCGCGGACTCGCCTATGTGCGAGCCCTTCCGGGTAGGGGCGGGAGAACCGGCGGACCATACCGTCCGACTGACCTTCAGCGACCGGGTACCCGACCCGCCTCAGAACGCCCTGCGCCAGGGGCCGCTATACCGCTGGTACACCGGCGGCGCCCGCTGCACCCTGCAGCGCTACAGCGCCCCTGGCAGAACGCCGCAGTTCACCTACGCCGAGACCCGCCCCGGCCATACGGACCTGGTGTTCGCCGAGAGCTACCGGACCGGTGCGTCGGCCCGGGTGGTGCTGGAGTCGGCGGGGCTGTTCGACATCCTGGCGGATGCCGGGATGCTGGTGCTGCACAGCGCCTATATCGTCACCCGCCAGGGGGAGGGCATCCTGTTCTCCGGCCCCAGCGGCATCGGAAAAAGCACCCAGGCCGCCCTGTGGCAGCGCTATGGGGCCGCGCAGACCGTCAATGGCGACCGGGCCCTGGTCCGGCCCGACACCGGGACCGTCAGCGGCGTCATGTATGCCGGTACCTCCGGCATCTGCCGGAACGTCACTGCGCCGCTGCGGGCGGTGGTGCTGCTGCATCAGGCCCCGGAGAGCCGGGTGACGGATATCCGGCCCCAGGAGGCCTTTGCCCGGGTGCTGAGTCAGTGCGCCTATCACCAGTGGGACCCCGCCTCCGCCGCGCGGATGACGGAGCTGGCGGCCCGGCTGGTTACCAACGTACCCGTCCGGCAGCTGGACTGCCGGGCGGATGAGAGCGCCGTCCGGGCGCTGGAAGAAGCATTAAGGAGGACCTGAAATGGAATTCAGCAGCACGGAGCCCCGGCTGTCATCGTACCTGCACGCCAGGGCCTGCCGGTCCGGAACGCCCCTGGCCGGGAATTTTGAGCTGACGGCCCGGTGCAACTTCAACTGTAAAATGTGCTACGTCCACCTGACGGCGGAGGAGCAGCAGCGCCGGGGCCGGGAGCTTACTGCCGACGAATGGCTGGCCATCGCCCAGGAGGCCCGCAGCCGGGGCATGCTGTTCCTGCTGCTGACCGGCGGCGAGCCGCTGATCCGCAAGGATTTCCGCTATTTGCTGACGGAGCTGAAGAAAATGGGGCTGTTGGTGTCGGTGAACAGCAACGGGTCCCTTATCGACCGGGACTGGCTGGACTTTTTCCGGCACGAGCCGCCGTTCCGCTTCAACATCACCCTCTACGGGGCCAGCGATGCCGCCTATGAGCGGCTGTGCGGCCGTCCCATGTTTGCCCGGGTCACGGAGAATATCCGGGCCCTGTGGGAGCTGGGCGTGGGGGTAAAGCTGAACGTGTCCATGACGCCGTACAACGTGGCGGATATGGCGGAAATTTACCGCATCGCCCAGGAGCTGGGTACCCCCATGCAGCTGGCTACCTACATGTTCCCGCCTATCCGGCGGGACGAGGCGCTGGTAGGCAGCAACGACCGGTTCACCGCCTGCCAGGCGGCGGAATACAGCGTCCAATGGGATCGGCTGCGGCTGACCCCGGAGCAGTTCCGGCAGCGGGCCCAGGCCATGAAGCAGGGCCTCGCCCTGCCGTCGGAGGATGATGTCTGCGACGGTACACCCGGCGAGGGTGTGGCCTGCCGGGCCGGGCGCAGCGCCTTCTGGATCAACTGGCAGGGCGGCATGACTCCCTGCGGCATGATGACGCAGCCGCTGTTTTCCGTGCCGGAGCTGGGCTTTGCCCAGGCATGGGAGCGGACCAGGGCGGCCACGGAGCGGATCCGTCTGCCGGGGGCCTGCGCGGGCTGCCGGCTGAAGGAGATTTGCCATGCCTGCGCCGCCATGTGCGTGACGGAGACCGGACATTTCGACACGAAGCCAGAATATGTCTGTGAAATGACCCATGAGACGGTCCGACGGACCATCGAGGAGGCTGAAAATGGAAATTCGTAAGCAGCTGGTAAAGCGCAATATCGCCGGGGACGTGATCCTGGTGCCTATCGGCGATGCATCCCTGGAGCTCAAGGGCCTGGTGACTCTGAACGAGACCGGTGAGCTGCTGTGGGACAGGCTGCCCCAGGCGGCGGATGCGGCGGATCTGGCGGCGGCGCTGCGGGCGGAGTACGATGTGGACGAGCCCACGGCGCTGCAGGACGCACAGGCGTTCCTGGACGCCCTGCGGCAGCTGAATATTGTCTGAAACGAACCCTCCGGCTTCGGGCCGGAGGGTTCGTTTTTGCGCGGCGCCGATTGTAATACCCGGCAGTTTGTGGTAGAATCGGTTGAACAGCGTTTCGGATATTTGGGCAGACTCGGAGGGAGTGACAACGTGGACAGAGAAGCATTTGACCGGAAATATACCCGGCGCCTTAACCCGCAGCAGACGGAAGCTGTCCATGCCGTAGACGGCGCGGTGCTGCTGCTGGCAGTGCCCGGCAGCGGGAAGACCACCGTACTGGTGACCCGTCTGGGCTACATGCTGTGCTGCTGCGGCATCGCCCCGGATCAGATCCTGACCATGACCTATACCCGGGCGGCCACCCGCGAAATGAAGCAGCGCTTTTCCCGGCTGTTCGGGGATGACTGTCCGCAGATTCCGCAGTTCCGCACCATCAACGGCGTCTCCTCCAAGATCATCTCCTTCTATACCCAGGACCACGGAAAGGGCCAGGCCTTCCCCCTGATAGAGGATGAGGGCGCTCTTGCCAGGCTGGTTTCGGACCTGTACCGGGAGCTCAGCGGTGAATATGCCACCCAGAGCGATACGAAACGGCTGCGCAGATACATTGTATACGCAAAGAACATGATGCTGAACCAGGAGGAAATCAGCCAACTGGACACGGGGTTCGAAAAATTTCCGGAGCTGTACAGCCGGTATAACCAAACCCTGCGCAGGCAGCGCTGGATGGATTATGACGACCAGATGGTATATGCCAAAACCATTCTGGAGCGGTATCCCGATGTGCTGGCCCATTTTCAGGAGGCTTTTCCCTATATCTGCGTGGACGAGTCCCAGGACACATCCCGGATCCAGCATGCCATCATCAACCTCCTGGCCCGGAAATCCGGGAATATTTTTCTGGTGGGCGACGAGGATCAGAGCATTTATGGCTTCCGTGCCGCTTATCCGGATGCGCTGATGCAATTTGAGCGCACCTATCCCGGAGCCCGGGTGCTGCTGATGGAGGAAAATTATCGCTCCACTCCGGAGATTCTCCGGACAGCGGATGCATTTATCCGGCGGAACCACGACCGCCGCCCCAAAACCATCCGCCCCACCAGGGCCTCCGGCGCAGGCGTGCACCTGGTCCGGGCGGCGGACCGTGCCGCCCAATACGCGTGGCTCATTCACGCGGCGGCGCACTCCGACGGACAAATCGCCGTCCTGTACCGCAACAACGACAGTGTCCTGCCGCTGATCGACCTGCTGGACCGGCGCGGGATACCCTATCGCTGCCGCCAGACGGACGACACATTCTTTACCCACCGGCTGGTCACAGACATTCTGGATATCATCGCCTTTGCCCACGACGGGCAAAATGCGGAGGTATTCCTGCGTATCTATTATAAGCTGGGCGGCGGGATCTCCAAAAAAGCGGCAGAGTACGCCTGCGAAAAAAGCGCCGCCTCCGGAAAGCCCATTCTGCAGGAGCTGCTGCGCTTTCCGCAGCTGCCCACATTCGTGCGGGACAGCGTGACCGGCCTGATCAGCCTGCTGCCCCGGCTTTTGACGGACCCGGCACAGCGCGGCCTGGACTGCATCTGGCAGGAGCTGCGCTACCGGGACTATGTGGAGCGGCAGCAGCTGGACGGCAATCGGTTTGAGCTCCTCCGCCTGCTGGCGGCGCAGGAGCCCAGCCTGGACGGGCTGACGGACCGCCTGGCGTACCTGCGGGACCTGGTGACCCGGCCCCCGGCGGCGCCCGACGCCGGCGTGCTTTTGTCCACCGTGCATTCCAGCAAGGGACTGGAATACGACACCGTATATCTGCTGGATGTGCTGGACGGCATTCTGCCTGCGGCCGGCCCCGAGGAACCGGAGGATCAGAAGCTGTACCAGGAGGAACGCAGGATCTTTTATGTGGCTATGACCCGGGCGAAGGATCATCTGTTCCTGTTCTCCTGCTTGGACCGGGAATCCTCCTTTATCCGGGAATTGCAGAAGGACTTGCCCGTGGAGACATCGGAGGCTGACGACGTGTTCGGCTCCGTGGAGATCGACCCCTGCGGAAAGCCGTATCACCACGCCCGGAAGGGCCGCGGAACGGTTCTGGCCTGCTGCCAGGGACGGTGCCTCGTTGAATATTCCGGCGGGGAGATGCAGCTTCTGACCGTGGGTGAGATGTACGACCAGCGAAGGCTCCTGCAAAGGCTTCCGGAAAAGCCCGCCGTCCGGAAAGAGGAGGTCTTGGCTGCCGGAGCGATCGCGGGGCGGAGCGTGGTCCACACGGTCTTTGGACCGGGGCGTATTACGGCCTACAAGGACCCCGTCGTTACCATACGCTTTCCGAAGTCGGGTGAAAAACACTTTATCCTTTCGGAGTCCATAAAGCGCGGGCTGCTGCGCTATGAGGACGGAGTGACCGGATGAAAGGAGAGCACTCTGCCATGCCTAACGCCGCCGTTGCCCACTATCACCTGCCGGGGCTTTTTGAGTTTTACGATTTTTACCGGGCGTTTTTGCCGCTGTACCGGCAGCACCGGGAATATTTTTACGATTGGTGCGATATTGCATCTCTGTATGGCGCGCCGGAGGGCTGCCTTTGGGGCGGCGGACGGATCGGGTCCGGGAACTGCGATCCCCGGGACGTTCTGGCTTTGACCCGGGAGTACGGCATTTCCGCCCGGCTGACCTTCAGCAATTCCCTGCTGCGGCCGGAGCACCTGGCGGATCGGGGCTGCAACCGGCTGTGCCGCCTGTTTGCCGGAAGCGCAGGTCCGCAAAACGGCGTCATCGTCCACTCGGAGCTGCTGCTGGAGCACCTGCGCAGCGTGTATCCGGAGCTGTATCTTGTTTCATCCACCACCAAGGTGCTTACAGATTTTGCCGCTCTGCGGCAGGAGCTGGAGCGGCCGGAGTTTCGCTGCGTGGTACCGGATTTTCGGCTGAACCGGGCCTTTGACCGGCTGGATACCCTGCCCCAGGCGCTGCGGGACAAGGTAGAATTTCTGTGCAACGAGTGCTGTGATTTCGGCTGCCGGGAGCGGCGGGCCTGCTATGAGGCTGTCAGCCGGGAAAATCTGGGAGAGGGCGGCCCGGTCCACCGCTGCGCATCCCCGGACGCCGCCGGAGGCTATCGCTTTTCCCGGGCCATGGAGAATCCCGGCTTCATCGGGGTGGACGACATCCGGAGCACGTATCTGCCCAAGGGCTTTTCCCAATTCAAGATCGAGGGCCGGAGCCTGGGCAGCGCTCTGCTGCTGGAGTTTCTGCTGCACTATCTGACCCGGCCCCCATACCACATTCATGTCCGGGAGGCCCTGTATCTGGACAATGGGCTGGACCTGTTCTGACCGCAAAAAATACTCCCTTGTGCCGCAGCACAAGGGAGTATCAGCCTGTTCAGATCATTATTCCATATCCACGGTGATGTTGTCGGTGCCGTGCCGCTCAAATTCTCCCAGATATTCGTCCATCCGGCTCATGACCTCGTCATAGTTCTCCTCGGTAATAGGGGGATCGTCCATGTCCCGCAGGGCCAGCTCCTGGGCCAGAATTTCAAAGAACGTGTTGTCCTCATAGGCCATGATGGCCTCATGGATGCCGCCCTCGGCAAAGGCCCGGGAGGGGATCAGCTCCCCCTGATACAGCTCCGTCAGCCCCGCCATGCCGTGGCTCAGGCAATAGGAAAAGATCAGGCTCTCCACCTGGTCATACTGCCGGATGCGGTCGTCGCCCCGGGTGGAGTTAAGCACCCAGTTGCCGATATACACCAGGTCCAGCAACCGCCGGAATTGTTTCTCTGTCAGCTTGATCTCCATAAAAAACACCTCCATCTGGCCGGAGCGCTGCGTCTTTATGCACAGTATAGCAGACTCAGGCGGAAAAAACCACTGAAAATACCGGGGAAACTCCCCAAATTTTGACTTGAGTATCCGGTCGTTCCATAGTATAATTGATTAGTTATGAGAATCAGGAGGTGGATGTATGGATACTCGCCCCATCGGGGTTTTTGACTCGGGCCTGGGGGGCCTGACGGCGGTGCGGGAGCTGCGGCGTCTGCTGCCCTCTGAAAACATTATATACTTCGGCGACACGTCCCGTGTGCCCTACGGCGGGCGCTCGGCAGAAATCCTGCTGAAATACGCCCGGCAGGACGTGCGCTTTCTGCGCACCTTTGACATCAAGGCCATTCTGGTGGCTTGCGGCACCGTGTCCACTACGGCGCTGCCCCAGCTGCGGAGGGAGAGCGACATCCCCATCCTGGGCGTTGTGGAGCCTGCGTGCCGCCGGGCGGCGGCCGTGACCCGGAACAAGCGGGTGGGCCTCATCGCCACCGCTGCCTCCGTCCGCAGCGGCGCGTTTCAGCGGATTTTGCAGGAGCTGGACCCGGATGTTGCCGTCACGGCCCGGGCGTGCCCGCTGTTTGTGCCGCTGGTGGAAAACGGCCGCTTCCGCCGGGGCGATCCGGTCATCGAAACGGTGGCCCGGGAGTATCTGGAGCCCCTGCGGCAGGAGGGACTGGATACCCTGATCTTAGGCTGCACCCACTATCCCCTGCTGACGGATATCATCGGGGATATCATGGGTCCCGGCGTCACCCTCATCAATGCCAGTGAGGAAGGAGCCTGGGAGCTGAAGCGCACCCTGCGGTCCATGGACCTGCTGGCCCCGGAGAAGCAGACCGGTCAGGCTACCCTGTGCGCCAGCGACCAGCCGGAGGATTTCGGCGCCCTGGCGTCGTACTTCCTGCGGGAGACACTTAGCCACCCGGTGCGGCCGGTGGATATCGACCGGTACTGAGCCGTGGAGGGAGCCGTTCACATTGCCGTCACCAGCCGCAGCCTGTTTGACGGCGGCAGTGAGAGGCTGCACTATGACGGCAGCGGGACCCTGCGGCGGACCGCCGCCGGGTGGGACCTGCCCTATAGCGCCGCCTGCCGGGAAAATGGCGCCGCCATTGCCTCCCGCATCCGCCTGACGGAGGAGCCCCGGCGGGCCATCCTGTGGACTCTGGGGCCAGACGGCTACGGCCTGCCCCTGGACCCGGCGCATGAGACGCAGGCGCGTCTGCCCATGGGGCTTACCGTTACTGTCCGGACCCAGATGCTGGACTTTTCCCTGGAGGGACCGGAGGGCTGCATCAATCTTGCCTATACGCTGCTGGACCGGGGACTGCCTCTGAGCCGGATGCAGCTGACCATACGAATCACAAAAGAAACATAAGGAGAGCATCACCATGAATATGATCCAAAACGCCAAGGACCAGGTGCTGGACCTGACCGTTGCCGCCTATGGCAAGGCCGCGGCCCAGGGGCTGCTGCCGGAGGACGTGGCCGTGACCCCGTCGGTGGAGATCCCCAAGGACACCGCCAACGGCGACTATACCACCACCTTCTGCCTGGCCGCCGCCAAGGCCCTGAAAAAGAACCCCCGCCAGGTGGCCCAGATTCTGATGGACCACATGGACCTGGCAGGGTCCTACTTCACCTCCGTGGAGATGGCCGGTCCCGGCTTTCTGAATTTCCGCCTGGGGGACAAGTGGTTCCGGGATACCGTGGCCTGCGTGGAGCGCGAGGGCGCGGACTATGGCTGCAACGACACCCTGAAGGGCCAGAAGATCATGGTGGAGTTCGTATCCGCCAACCCCACGGGCCCCATGCACATGGGCAATGCCCGGGGCGGCGTCCTGGGCGACACCCTGGCCTCCGTGCTGCAGAAGTCCGGGGCCAACGTGTGGCGGGAGTTCTATGTCAACGACGCCGGCAACCAGATCGAGAAATTTGCCAAGAGTCTGGAGGCCCGGTATCTCCAGATCATCAAGGGCGAGGACGCCGTGGAATTCCCCGAGGACGGCTACCACGGTGACGATATCCGGGAGCTGGCCCGCGCCTTCTATGAGAAGGAGGGGGACAAGTACCTGGACTGCGACGAAAAGACCCGCCACGATGCTCTGGCCAGGTTCGGCCTGGACAACAACATCCCCAAGATGCAGCGGGACCTGGCCCGGTACGGCATTCAGTACGACCAGTGGTTTTTTGAGTCCAGCCTTCACGAGAGCGGCTATGTGGCCGACTCCGTCCGGGCGCTGACGGATCTGGGCTTCACCTACGAGAAGGACGGGGCCCTGTGGCTGCACACCAGCCGGATCCTGGCGGAAAATCTGAAAAAGGCCGGCAAGTCCGATGCAGATATCGAGAAGCTGGGCCTGAAGGATGATGTGCTGCGCCGCGCCAACGGGTTTTACACCTATTTTGCCGCCGACATCGCCTATCACCGGAACAAATTCGCCGTTCGCGGCTTCGACAAGGTCATCAACGTCTGGGGCGCGGACCATCACGGCCATGTGGCCCGGCTGAAGGGCGCCATGGACGCTTTGGGTCTGGACGGTGAGCACCGGCTGGACATCGTGCTGATGCAGCTGGTGAAACTGGTGCAGGACGGCCAGGTGGTGCGCATGTCCAAGCGCACCGGCAAGGCCGTGTCCCTGACGGATCTGCTGGATATGGTCCCTGTGGACGCCTGCCGCTACTTCTTCAACGCCAAGCCCGAGACCCAGATGGAATTTGACCTGGGACTGGCCGTCCGGGAGGACAGCGAGAACCCGGTGTATTATGTACAGTATGCCTACGCCCGGATCTGCACCCTGCTGAAGGCCCTGGCGGCGGAGGGATACACCGTCCCCGACGCGGCGGATGTGGACTTCACCCTGCTGTCCGGCGAGACGGAGCAGGCCCTCATCAAGAAGATCGCCTCCTATAGCCAGGTGGTGCGTCTGGCTGCCCGGGACTACGACCCCAGCCACATCAACCGCTATCTGACGGAGCTGGCCGGGGACTTCCACCGGTTCTATACCGCCTGCCGCATCAAGGGCGAGGAGCGCCCGGTACTGCTGGCCCGGCTGAAGCTGGCGGACACCGCCCGGTCCGTGCTGAAAAATGCCATGACCCTCATCGGCTGCACCGCCCCGGAGAAAATGTAATACAACGGGAAAAGAGTTCCTGATTTCTGATGAAATCAGGAACTCTTCCGCTTGTAAAAAGGATTTTTGACAGGCTGCAAACCTCCGGCTTAGCCGGAGGTTTTGATTACACCGTTTACACCGACTGCACCGCACCCACGAACAGGGGAATGCCGTCGGAGGTGGCCACCACGAACACGAAGGGGCGGTCCAGGCACATCTCCACCGGCTTTGCGCCGGGAGCCTCCGCGCATTTCAGATCCACGATGGCCTCGGTGTAGGCGGCGCCCTCCACGCCGTCCTCGTCCACCTTCACCCGGGCGGCCTGCATGACCCCGGCCAGCACCGCCGCCTCATCACTGAGGGGAGAGAAGTCGGCCTTGCTCCTGTCAAAGGCGTCGGTAACGCCCATGTCCTGCAGCAGCTCTGCCAGGTCCATGGAGCTGTGTACGTCGAATTTGGGCACGGACCACCGGACGCAATGCCGGTCCTCCATGCTTGTCAGCTCCTCCAGCAGACCCCGGCGGCTCAGCAGGTCCGCCGTGCTGCGGCCCTGATCCGGCAGGGCCACGATCATCTGCATATTTCCCTGCAAGGGCAGGGACGCCGCCTGATATCCCCGGCCCCGGAGATATCGGGCCGCATCGTCCTCCCGGTGCATGAAGTCCGCCGTCACCGCGCTGCCGGAGGCCGGGCGGAACTTCTGGGGATACGTATCCTCCTTTGCGAACTCCTGGAGCCAGCCGTCCTTGAAGTACACGGTGCTGTACAGCCGCAGCAGCTCCATGGGACTGGTCCGGATGGAGCCAGTATCTCCCTGGAGCAGACCGCCGGTCTGCTGGTCCAGCCAGGCAGCAATGGCCCGGTTTGCCTCCTGGGTGCCCATGGCTGCCTGATACACGCCGCACCGGTGGACTCCTGCCAGACTGTCCAGCGCCGCCTGGTGGACGGTGCTGCCCTGGGCCACCCATGCCGACCCCGCCAGACGGCAGGTGGTGATGCCGTTGTCGCAGTACAGGGCCATCCACAGCTGCTGCACCTGCTGGCGCAGGGCCTCCGGGTCCTGGAGGTTCAGCAGCTGCCGCACCTGCTGGGACGTGTCGCCGCCGCTCAGGTCCGCCAGCATGGCCAGGGTCAGATACAGGCTCACCGGCGAATACACGGCGTTCTCCGTCTCTCCGGCCAGCAGCCGCAGGGATGTATCGGCGGCAAAGTCCCGCACCGCCGGGATATCCGGCTTGGCGGACAGCTTCCCCAGCTTGGCCAGGGTCTCCTGATAGGCGCTCATGGCCGCGTCATATGCGTCCATGTCCATGCTCCCTTGGCTGTCGGTGTAGTCCTCCATGCCGGGCCGCTGGGGATAGTCGGGATAGTCTGCCGCCGCCAGCTGGCAGGCCGCCAGCTCCTGAGCCGTGGCAGGCTCTACCGCCTCGCCGGCCTGGCGAAAAGCCCCGGAGGGCGTGGGCTGCGCCCCTCCTGCGCCGCACCCGGCCAGCATACACAGGGCCAGGGTCAGGCAGATCATGCGCAATAGCTTTTTCATGCGTTGTTCCTCCTTTTCCGGGGCCATCGCCCCCTTTTTACTTCTTTAGACGGCGGCCGGCGGAAAAGGTTCCCGCCGGCCGCAATAGGAATGTATATTTTTCTGCCCCCCTATTGCCTTTTCCGGAAACATCTGATACAATTATGGCATGCATGCCATAATGCATAGAAAGGATGTGATCCCCACGACCATTACCAGTGCCAGCCTGCCCGCTAAAAAGCGGATCCTCACCGTGTGCGTGAAGCTGTTTCTGGAACAGGGGTACAAGAAAACCACCGTTTCCGAAATCGTTCATAAGGCGTCGGTATCCAACAGCATTTTCCAGAACATTTTCCGGGCCAAGGACGGGGTCCTGACGGAGCTGGTGGAGTTCATGTTTTCCAACCAGTTCGCCATGGCCCGCACCACGGCGGGAGCCCAGCTGCCGCCGGTGTATGTCTACGCTGTGGAGACCGCCATCCAGATGACCCTGACGGAGCTCAATGAGAACCTGCGGGAGATCTATATCGAGGCATATACCCAGAAGGAGGCCTCGGACTATATCTTTCAGGAGACGGCCAAGGAGCTGTACCAGATCTTCGGGCCCTATCAGCCGGAGCTGACGGCCCGGGATTTCTATGCCATGGAGATCGGCTCGGCGGGCATCATGCGCAGCTATATGGCCCACCCCTGTGATGGGGAGCTGACCCTGGAGAAAAAGCTGCGGATGTTTTTGACCATGAGCCTGCGGGCGTACCGGGTCCCGGAGGCGGAGGTGGAGGGAGCCATCCGGTTCATCGAGGGGCTGAACATCCGCGCCATTGCCGAGCGGGTCATGGGGGAGCTGTTCCGGACTCTGGCCATGCATTTTGAGTTCTCCCTGCCGGATACCGCACCGGGACAGGGCGGGGACAGCCCGGGACAAGCCGGGACAACGTGAGGACAACGTGAGGACAAATGAGGACAAAAGGAAAGGAGACAATTCAATGAAGAAACGACTGCTCAGCCTTCTGCTCTGCCTGGTGGCAGTGCTGACGCTGCTGCCGCTTCCGGCCCTGGCCGACGGCGGCCACAGCCACTGCATCTGCGGCGGAGACGTCACCGCCGGCGATCATACCGGCCACACGGACGTGACCTATCAGCCGTGGAACGGTACCTCCGGCATTACCTATGCCAACGGAGCCGCCTATGTCTATCTGACGGGGAACGCCACCCTCAGCGGCCATCTGACGGTGGATGGCAAAACACTATATCTGTGCCTGAACGGCAAGACCCTTGCCAGCAACGGCACAGCCAAGATTCAGGTCAAAAACGGCGGCCGGCTTGTCCTCTGTGACTGTCGGGGCGGCGGCACCTTCAAGGGTGCGACGCAGAGTGTCTGGGGCGGTGCCTGCATTTACCTTTATACCAGCACGCTGGATATGTTCGGCGGCAAGCTCACCGGCGGCAAAGTCACCGGCAAAGGCGGCGGCGGAGCCATCGCTCTGGATGACCAGCAGTGCATATTCAATATGTACGGCGGCGAAATCTCCGGCAACAACGGCAAGAACTACGGCGGTGCCATTTTCCGGAAATTCAATGCAAACATGCCGAACACCACCGGCGGTACTTTCAATATGTATGGCGGCACCATCAAGAATAACACCGCCAAGAACGGCGGCGCGTTCTTCTCCACCACCGGCGGGACCATCAATATGACCGGCGGCACCATCTCCGGCAATACAGCGACCATGAACAGCAACGATGCCGGCGGCGGCGCCATCTATATGCGCGGCAACGGGAAGATCAACATTTCCGGCAGCGCACAGATCACCGGCAATTCCTCCAGTCTGGACGGCGGCGCCATTCTGATGGGTTGGGGCGAGATCAACATTTCCGGCAGCGCGAAGATCAACAGCAATACCGCCAGCCGCTGGGGCGGCGCCATCTGCCTGCGCCAAGATTCTAATCAGTCGACAATGCTCTACATGCGGGGCGGCGAGATTAGCGACAACAGGGCCAATTCAGAGGGCGGCGCGGTTCATGTGTTTGACAAGGACTGCCAGTTCTTCCTCTATGACGGCAAGATCACCGGAAACACCAGCGGCGACGGCGGCGCCATCTATCTGAATCAGGAGCCGTCATGGCTGATTATGCAAGGCGGCGAGATCTCCGGCAATACGGCCACCGGCAACGGCGGCGGCGTATATATTTACCGCACCGGCTCGGTCTGCCAACTCTATGGCGGTAAGATCGAGAATAACAAAGCCAGCGGCAATGGCGGCGGCATTTATATCAACCCCAGCAACAGCGGCCAGCTGAGGGTCGGAAACAAGCCCCTCGTGCAGAACAACACGGTTTCCGGCAAGGCCAACAATGTGTATCTGCCCTCCGGCAAGACGCTGACCATTGAGATCGACATGTCCAAAGGCGCGTCCATCGGCGTTACCACCGCGAATATCAGATACCCCGTGGCATTTTCTAATAGTTACAAAAAAGACTACGCGAATTACTTTTTCGCGGATGACGCCAATGCCTACGTGGAGTATAAGGATGACCAGAGGCTGTACCTGGTCAGCGACGCACCCCTGGTGACCTATGACGTTACGGTAGAGACCGAAGGCGGCGGCACGGCGTCTGCGTCCCCCGAAACTGCGGTGGCGGGCACCGAGATCACCCTCACCGCCGTCCCCGCACCGGGATACGCCTTCGATCACTGGGAGGTGGTCAAAGGCGATGTGACCATCACCGACAACCGATTTCTTATGCCCGCCGGAGCCGTCACCGTGAAGGCGGTGTTTACGGCCAAGACCTTCACCGTGTACTATGACCCGGGCGACGGCAGCACGCCTCAGAGCAGAAGCCTGGGCTGGAACGACTATGTTCTGGCAGGCGTGTCCGACCCCACCCGGCCCGGCTATACCTTTCTGAACTGGATGTATGGCAGCAGGCCGGTGGCAGACAACGACACCTACAGCGGCCTGGTCCAGAGCGATGCGGTGGCCAGCGCTACCCTTACCGCCGCATGGCAGCTGATCCCGTACACCATCACCTATGACCTGGATGGCGGAACGGCCGACGGCAATCCCACCGGGTACAGCGTGGAGTCCGCTGCCATCACCCTGGTGAATCCCACCCGGGAGGGCTATGACTTCACCGGCTGGAGCGGCACGGGCCTGACGGGGGCGGATAACCTGACCGTGGTCATCCCTGCCGGCAGCACCGGTGACCGCAGCTACACCGCCCACTGGGCCAAGCAGCACGTTCATGTGTTCGACCAGCAGATGATCCTGCCTCAGGCCCTGAAGACTCCCGCCGACTGCACCCATGACGCAGTATATTATCTCAGCTGCGTCTGCGGTCTGGTCAGCACCGACGATAACCAGGTGTTTACCGCTGTCGGAACGGCTCTGGGCCACGATTGGGGTCAGCCCCGGTGGCAGTGGACCGGCTTTGCTGCCCAGGCTGTCTTTGCCTGCTCCAGGGATGCCGGTCATGTGGAGACGCTGACGGCCGATGTTGCCAGCGAAGTTACCACCGCTCCGGGCTGTGTCACCGACGGCGTTCGGACATATACCGCCACAGTGACGCTGGAGGGCCGGACCTATACGGACACCAAGACGGAGTCTATCCCCGCCGCAGGCCATGACACGGCGCTGAAGAACGCCAGGGCGGCTACCTGCACGGAGGACGGCTACACCGGGGACGAGGTCTGCCGCACCTGCGGCGAGACCGTGAAGCATGGGACTATCATCCCCGCCACAGGCCATGACACGGCGCTGAAGAACGCCAGGGCGGCTACCTGCACGGAGGACGG
>OLNZ01000462.1_pt1 | contig 40218 bp, 46 predicted proteins | sample 1672981 | NCBI WGS metagenome assembly OLNZ01 (sample SAMEA3136743, study PRJEB25190) | human gut metagenome | biome: human gut; feature: human-associated habitat; material: faeces | place: Austria | collected 2013 | reverse complement strand
TAAAGGGATTTTCTGCAAGCAATTTATGGAGAATGAGAAATTTTTATCTTACATATAAAGATATAGAAAATCTCGCACCACTCGTGCGAGAAATTAGTTGGACTAAAAATATTGTTATAACAGAAATAGGTGGAAATTTTAAATACATTAATTGCATAAATGAAGATGGTACAGAAGAACCATTAATAAAAAATAATGCTAAGGTAATTGAAGCAGAAAAAAGATTTTTAAATAAAGAGGTTTAATATGGAATTAAAAGATTTAGAAAAAGAAATTGAAAATATTAAAATTAGAAATGCAAGAGTTGAATTAGATAAAAAGTGGGAAACTTGTTGGACTAGGAAAATATGTATTTGCATATTAACATATATCGTTGTAATTGCTTATTCATACATAGTAAGGAATTACTCTAATATACTATTAAGCTCATTAGTCCCTGTTATTGGTTTTACACTATCGACATTATCGTTAAAATATATAAGAAAAATAATGTATACAACAAATGCGATAGAGAGCTTAAACAGTACCTATAAACGAATAAATCGAAACAGAAATGTATTTCCAACAGACATGTCTTTATTAAAAGTGTTATATCTATCAACATTAAAAGCAGAGAAAAAATGGTCAAGAATGGTTGATAAATGGGACTTATGCTTGTCTCAATTTAGAATTATGTACGAAGGTAGAATATAATCAAAAGCCTAAAAATAATAGGCTTAAGAAGAAAATTTCTTAAGTCCTATTAAATTTACACAACTTCTTCTAAAATGTTGATTTTTTAGAAAAATATTATTAAAATAAATTTAGTTATAAAAATATTAATTTTTTAAGTTATCAATCGGAAGGAAATCCGATTTACACAACTTTTACGATAGGCTCGAGCTAAACGCTCCTCTTAACCTATTATATTTTAGATAGTCTCTCATTCAATTTTTCAAATACTGCTTTTTGCGTCTTTTCTGATGCTATTTCCACTGGCTTAAATAGTACATTTGCTCTTTCTTCTTTTGAAACCATATTTTTAATTTTGTTAATTCCATCTACACCATTCATACCATATTTAGCAATTTCACTACATCTTTCTAATATTTTAATTTCTCCCTCTGTAAATAACACATAATATAATATTGACTTAAATACTATTTCAGCAGTTTCTTCATAATATGAATCTTCATCATTTTTTTCAATTACAATTGCATTAGTTACAAAATCAATATCTCTTTCATCTTTAATATAATCTAAAATATTAACTCCTTGTTTTATTGTTTCTAATAATTCTGTTTTAGTAGAAATAATTTTTTCATTAACATTCATACCTATATCCCTCTTTCTTTTTATGTAATTTAAATGTTAATAACTTAATTTAATAAATAAATTTGTCCGAACTTGAATATAATAACTGTTCTAATATATCTTTCTTCTTTTTTAAACAAATCTTGATTGCTTCTATTGTTTGTTCTTTCGTTCCATTCGGCTCTGCAATATAAGCATTTCTTCCAAATCTTTCTTTAAACAACTTTAGATACTTTTCAAATTCTTTATCCTATTCAGATAAATTAGTATTTTCAATATTATTCATATAATTAATAATATTTTCATCCATTTTTAACCTCTTTCATTATCATCATTAGATTGTTGATTTTGTTCCATTTTTCTTCTCATTTGTGCCATTCTTTCTGGATCAGACATTCTTTGAATAGGTGGTAAATTTCTATATGTACCAAAATTGGTTAATTCATTTATAAAACTTTCTCTTGTTCTATATGTTGTAGATGTATTTGTTTCTCTTATTTCTTGTGTAGGTGATGGTAATACATCTAATTGTTTATGAACAAATTTATCAACAAAAGATAAGTTCATAAATAGATTATTTTTTTGTAAAAATTGTGCTACTCTTTGTTTTAATGACAGTTTAGTTTCATTTGGCTGTACATCAATACTTTCTTGAACTTGCTCTTGTTTTTCTTCTCTTGCAGGTCTTATAATTTCTCCATATTCATTAATAGAATAACCTTCTGGCATTTCAAATTGTGGTGTTTCTGTAGTCTGTTCTATATTTGTTCTATAATCTTCAAAATTTATAATATTATTTCTACTATCTTGTGATACTTCTTGGCTTAATTCATGAACTGCTGCTAAGAAATTATTTCTTAATTCTGGTGTAGTTAAATATTGTGCAATTTCGTTATAATTTTGTAAAACATACTCTGTATCGTGATTTTCCATATAAGTCGCAACTAATTCTCTTTCAGTTTTATTCATAAGTTCTCTATAGGTGTTTAAATTTCCTTGAAATCTTGTAACTCCATCTTGCATTGTAATATTTAGTGGCGTTTGACCTTGTAGTTGTTCTCCATATCCATGTATTAATAAATTATCTATAGAATATATTTGCTCTAAATTATTCATTAATTCATCAAACTTGCCTTGATTACCTTCCATACTTTCATATATACCTTTTAATGTTTCTCTACCATCTTTTTTATATGCTAATGCTAAAACTTGTGGTAAAGGCAAATCCATACTCTTTGCTAATAAATCTAAAACATTTCCATTATATTGATATTCACTTAATGGACTATATGGTGTTCTATTACTTGCTCCTCTTACTGTTCTCGGTTGTTGTCTATATTCTAAATTTGTACCATTAGAAACATTATATAACATTTCGGCAGTATATTGTGTTGCTCCTTCTGTAAGAAACATTCCATCATGTCCATTATAAAATCCACATTGTTCTCTGCCATTTTCATGAGAAGTTTGCAAAGCATGAGTTAGTTCGTGGAAGAAATATAACTTTTTATCTTCATAGCTAAGAGATTGTTCCATTTGTATTCTATTGTCATCAGTTCTTCCATAAATCCCACCTAAATTTGTTTCTCGTATGCTTTTTACCAGTTCAGGCATTCTTCGTGCTATCTCTGTTGGATTGATTAACATTTTATCTTTTATTTCATTCATAGAATCTATATAATCAGCCATTAAAACATAGTAATCTTCACTAATATCATTTCTATTAGCAAATAATTCTTTTATCGAATCTACTAATCCACTACTATATAATTCATTATATCTTTGTTCTTTAGTTTTCATATTTGCCCCTTTTCACGAAATTATTTTATTATAAAAAATAAAATTACACTTATCAATAATTGCACTAATATAATTTCACTTGTTATTTTATATATTTTTTCGATTTTTGTTCTTCTTTTTTCTGCATCCCAGTATTTCCCAAAATGTACTTCTGAATGTTCTATATAGTCATCAACATCATCTGTATAATTTCCTCTGCCAGTAGAATAGTTGTATCCTGCATATTTTGTATCTGGTAATAAAGGTCTATATACTGATAAGATATACCAATATGAAAGTACATTTCCTAACAAGATGGCAACAAACCATTGTCCAAATACCAGAATATATTTATTGTTTAAATACTCTGCAAATATTGGAGACATCTTATTTGCATTAATTTTCAAAATAACATATAAAATGTATGATAAGATAATTCCTACAGATATTGTAAAACATTGTGTTCTTATTTTTCTGTATTTCATAGTTTTATTGTATCTATCTTCATTATCTTCTAATATATTCATCACTTCTGAATATAAGTTATGTGCTTCGTTTTCTTGATTTGTAGTGTCTACATCTATAGTAACATCAAATTCTCTAAAATATATGAAACATTAACTTTATTATATATGTCATTAATATTGTTGTTTGGACTTTTGGTATAAAAACTAACATATAAATCTATAGATATACTTTTTATTGTGCTAGGTTGATTTAAGTTACCGACAAACCAGTTATAATCACTTTCTTTTATATTTTTTCCATTTTTAAATTCTATTGTGTAATTTATAGTTGTATTTCCATTTTCATATTCCCATTGTTTTTCTCCATAAGGAATATTCTTATTTTTATTTTGTTCTAGTTCAAATTTTCTATCATATTTTTCTTTGTAATTTTCTAAATTATTAGCAACCTTTACTATTGTTTCTAATGGTATTTGTTTATTTACTACTTTATTATTCATAAAAAATTTCCCTTTTTCATAAGTTTTTTATTCTATATCTTTTATACCATTACTGCTCAAAAATGTCAATGTGTATGCGTTAAATTTCACGCATATTTTATTTTTTTATTTGCTATACTAATTTCATAAATTTTCGTAAGAATAGGAGGGAATATTATGACTTTGTTAGAATCAACAAGAAAAAGAATAGATGAACTATGTAAAGTAAACAATATGAATATAAATCAACTAGCAATAGCTTCTGGAATTAATCCCTCAACTATAAGAAGTATTTTCAAAGTTATTAGAAAAGCTCCATCTTCTGATACGATTTACTATATATGTATTGGTTTAGGAATTTCTATAAAAGATTTCTATGATAGTAAATTATTTGATGATTTAGATGATAATGATTAAGAGAGAATGATATTTATTAAAATTTTATCATTCTCTTTTTGCTAAAAAATATATTTTTATTTTAATATTTTCCAATATCCATTTCTATCTGATCCAATTCTCTCAATAATGCCTTTTTCTTTTAATTTCTGAAGATTTGAAGATATTGTACTTCTTGCAAATCCTAATTCATTTGACATCATAGTTTGTGTGATTCTAGGATTTTCTCTAATTAAATATAAAATTTTATCTTGTGTAGATTCCATATTTTTTATAATTTTATTTCTGTCCACTTCTGTCCATTTCTGTCCACCTTGAATCTGTTCTGTCTTATTCTGTATATCACTTTCTTCTTTTTCTTTTCTAAAAGTAACTTTAAAAGTTCCTCTTAAATTTTCAAATTCTGGTTCAGGTAAATTCATTTTTTTCATTTCTTCTCTCATTGTAGCAATTCCAGTATGCCTATTTTCTACAATATCAGTAGTATCTTCTAGCAATCTAATAATTGTAGTATTTCTCACTTCCAACATATTGTCAGAGCCTAAATTTTCAAGTCGATTGTTACCATATAAACCACCAGGATTTAAAATTTCAATTCTATCATCAAATATTCTTAAATAAATATAAGCACCATCTGTATTCGTGCTATAATCTCTATGGATAAGTGCATTTGCAATAGCTTCTCTTAATGCTTTCATAGGATAATGAGGTACATCTGTTCTCTTTCCATTATCATCAATTATAACCATTGTACCGATATTTCTTCTTACAAATGCTAGAGCTTTATCTAACATTTCTTCAATAGTTCCTTCAACTCTTTTATTAAAGAAGTATAAAGAAAAATATAAATTAAATGAAAAAATCTTCGGAAATACTTATATAACAGACTATAAGGATTTTATTTGTTTGATGGATAATGGAGATTAGTAAAACCTGACTATGTAGATAGAACTTTTAGTAGAATATTAAAAGAAAATGGATTTAGACATATTAGATTACATGATTTAAGACATTCTTGTGCTACATTACTTTTAAGAAATGGTGTACCACTTCCAGAAATTCAAAAATGTTTAGGTCATTCAAATATTATTACTAGTCAAAGATATTCTCATTTGGATCAGAATGATAAGTCTATACCAGCAAATATGATTGAAACAAAATTTAATATGTCATTTATATCAAATGACAATAAAAAAGAACAAATATCTATTGGTACTAGATAAATGTTCAAAAGAATATATTTCAAAACATTTTCTTAAACTTACACTAGCAAATTGAAAGTGTTAGGAAAAATGTTAGGAAAATCTGCTTTTTTTATAAATTAAAACCTCAAGTTCATCTTACGAAACCCTTGAGGTTCTAATGGTGCAGATGGCCGGAATCGAACCGGCACGGTTTATTCAACCGCAGGATTTTAAGTCCTGTGCGTCTGCCAGTTCCGCCACATCTGCATTTACTTAAACTGGCATTTGTCTTGCGACATTTAAAATTATACTACTTTATATTATACATTGTCAAGGCTTTTCGCAAAATTTCTAGAAGTTTTCGTTACCGCAAAATTTTCGTTACCATTCAGACTTACTACTAAAAAATTCGCCCAACGCAGGAGTTTTATATTTAGAATAAATTGAGGACCTAAGAAAAACATCGTAGGCGTATCCATCGTGGGCTCAATTTATGATAAATATAAAAGCTCCTACGAGATTGGGCGAGAATTTAGTAAATTAAGGGTGAATAGTAACAAGTTTTTACACTTAGGCATCCAATGGTGCCTAAGTGTTGTTTTTTATTAATTTTTTCAATACTGTCTTCCCCATATTACATATGTATCTGCTGGTTTTCCACAGCATACGCATTTATCTCCAACAGTTTCCTTTTTAAATGGAATGCATCTAGAATGTGCTCCTGTTAGTTCTTTTATTTTATTTTCACATTCTTCATTTCCACACCACATTGTTTTTATAAATCCTTGGTTAGTATTTATTTTTTCTATAAATTCGTCTACGTTATTTGCAATTGATGTTCTTTTTTCCATATTTTCCTTACATTCATTATACATATTTTGTTGTATTTGTTCTAATACTTCCCCTAATTTTGTTTCTATTTCATCTAGTTTTACTCTAATTTTTTCAGATGTATCACGTCTTACAAATATACATTCTCCATTTTCGATATCTCGTGGTCCTATTTCTATTCTTACAGGGATTCCTCTCATTTCCCAATCATTAAATTTGTAGCCTGGTGTATAGCTTTCTCTTGTATCACATTCCATTCTGTATTTAATATTTAATTGGTTATATAATTCCTCTGCTTTTTCTTTAACTCCTTCTTTTTGCATTGCTATTGGAACAATTACTGCTTGTATTGGTGCTACTCTTGGTGGTAATTTTAAACCTCTATTATCTCCATGTGCCATTATTGTTGCACCTATTAGTCTTGTACTAAATCCCCAAGATGTTTGGTATGCATATTCTTCTTTTCCTTCTTTATTTTGAAATTTTATTTCAAATGGTTTTGTAAAGTTTTGTCCAAAATAATGAGATGTTCCTGCTTGGAGTGCTCTTCCATCATGCATTAATGTCTCTACAGTATATGTAGCTACTGCACCTGAAAATTTTTCCTTTTCTGTTTTCCTTCCTTTAATTACTGGAATTGCCAATAAGTTTTCTATTATATCCGCATATATATTTAGCATTTGTTGTGTTCTAGCTTCTGCTTCTGTTGCAGTTGCATGTATAGTGTGTCCTTCTTGCCATAAAAATTCTCTTGAACGTAAAAATGGTCTTGTTTCCTTTTCCCATCTTAACACATTGCACCATTGGTTATATACCATTGGTAGGTCTCTCCATGATTTTACCCATTTTGAATATAGTGTTGAAAACATTGTTTCTGAAGTTGGGCGAATACATAGTTTCTCTTCTAGTTCTTCCTGTCCACCTATTGTAACCCATGCTACTTCTGGGGCAAAACCTTCTATATGTTCTTTTTCTTTATTTAATAGGTTCTCTGGAATTAGTAATGGTAAATAAATGTTTTTTACTCCTGCTTTTTTGAATTTATCATTTGTATATTGTTGTATATTTTCCCATATTGCATATCCATATGGTTTTATTACTACAAATCCCTTTGTGTCTGTGTAATCTGCTAAATCTGCTTTTATAACTATGTCTGTATACCATTGGGCAAAATTTTCTTCTATATTTGTTATTTCTTTTACAAAATTTTCTTCGTTTTTATTCATATAAATTTACTCCTTTTTATATTATTTAATGTTTGTTATCAATTATTCTTTCTTGCCTTCAGGCAAGCTGGGATTAGGAGCCTCCATTTTTTTCTCTATAATATCTTCTATTACTAATTGTTCATTTTCATCTATTTTATATTTCGGTAATTCTGGTAGTTGTTCTAAATCTGACATTCCAAAGGTTTTTAAAAATTCTTGCGTGGTTCGGTACATTGTTGGTTTTCCTGGCAAGTCTGATTTCCCTGCTTCTTCTATTAAGCCGTATTCTAATAACTTATATATAGTAGCATCTGAGTTTACTCCACGTATTCCTTCTATTTCTGCTCTTGTTATATTTGGATTATATGCTATTATTGCTAAAGTCTCCATTGCTGCATTTGAAATATTAGGTTTTACTCTATTGTCGAATATAGGATATATGTAATCATAATACTCTTTTTTACTGCATAGTGCATATCCATTTTCTACCTTTACAATTTCTATTCCTCTATTAGCTTCTATAAAATCCGACTTCATACTTTCTATTATTTTTATTATGTCTTCTTCTGGCAGTTCTAATGCTGATATTAATTCTTTGATTTTAACAGGTCTGCCACAAGAAAATAGTATTGCTTCTATTATTGCTTTTGTCTTATCTATTTCCATATTTTCACCTTTTTCTATTATACACTTAGTTTGATGCTTTTTCAACTCTTTTGACAACTTTTGGATCTTCGTCTCTTAATTTTACTATTTTCTCCATCAATTTTCTTGTTAATTTACTTGCTTCTTCCTTATCTTTTGCTTCTTCTCTTGCATTAGAATAATCTATTGGTTTTCCTATATTTATAATCACTTTTGTAAATGGTTTAAAGCTTCCCTGTATTCCTATTGGTATTATAGGTTTGTTTGCTGTTGCTGCAATTAATACTGCCCCGTTTTTAGGTTTTACTCCTTTTGCCATGCCATTCCTTGTTCCTTCTGGGAAGATTAATAATAGTTCATCCTTTTTTAATAATTTCAATGATATTTTTATTGCTTGCATATCTGCTTTTTCTCTTTTTACTGGATATATTCCAAATAAATCTGCTATCCAGCATAAAAACTTATTTTTAAAAAGTTCTTCTTTTGCTAATACATTTACTTTTCTTTTAAACATTGCAACTATAATTGCTGCATCTAAATTGTGTACATGATTTGGGCAAAGAAGGGCTCCTCCCTCCTCAGGTAGGTTTTCTTTTCCAAGTATTTTAGGTCTATACATTATTATTGCAAATATTTTAAATATAAATTTTATAACTACTCTCATTTATTTTCTCTTTTCTTTAATAATTTGGATTATTTTATTTTCTACTTCTTCAATGTTCATGTTGGTTGTGTCTATAACAATACTATCTGGAGCTAGTTTTAATGCACCTATTTCTTTGTTTTTATCGTTGTAATCTCTTTTTCTTATATTATCTAAGACTTCTTCATAAGTCATTTTTATTCCTTTTTCTTGCATTTCTAATAATCTTCTTTTTGCTCTTTCTGTTTCAGCAGCGTCTAAATATATTTTTATGTCAGCATTTGGAAAGACATATGTACATATGTCTCTTCCCTCCATAATCACATCTTTACCTTCAGCCATTTTTCTTTGTAAGTCAACCATTTTATATCTTACTTCTTTTATTGCAGATACTGGAGATACCACTTGAGTAACGTCTTTTTCCCTTATTCTAGTTGTTACATCCTCTCCATTTAAGTATATTTTATCACCTAATTTAGAGTTTTTTATTTCTATTGATATTTTGTCTAAAAGCTTTATAATCTTTTTATTATCTATATTTCCATCTACTATTGCATTTTCTCTTAATGCAGCTAGTGCGACACATCTATATGTGCTACCTGTATCTATATTAATTAGTCCCAGTTTATTAGATATTTTTTTAGTTACTGTTCCTTTTCCACTTCCTGCAGTTCCATCTATTCCTACTATAAATCCCATTATTAATCTCCCTTTTCTGATTTATATATTCCTTTTGCTAATATTTGTACTTTATCTACATTCATTGCTGTTAAATTTTCTATTTCTTTTATACATTTCTTTTTAAAGTTTTGTAAAGAGGTTATTACATTAAAGCCATAGACTAACATAATTTCTATATAAATATTTATTCCTGTTGGTGTCTTTTCTATTCTTGTCCTATATATTTTGTGTATTGCATCTACTTTTACTGCTAAATGTTCTATTATATCTTTTAATGCAGTATCTGATATTGTATAATTACCAAGATAGCTAAATGTCGGTCTAATTATTGATTTTTCTGATATGTATGGTTTCTCATTTTTACCTTTTGATTTGAAAATTTGCAAAGGATCTAATATATATCCTGAAAAATCTTTCTTTATTTCAAAAGTTGGGACTGGTATTACATGTTTCCCTTCTGTTATTCTCATTCTCTTAGCTTCTTCCATCTCTTGTTCTGTTGCTACATCTGTTATATATATAGTTTTTTCTAAATTTTGTAATTCTAAGTTGCTCATTATTTTCTTTATCATGTCGTCTGATGTACCAAGTATAAGTAAGCTTTCTGGTCTATATTTTCTAAATGCTTTTTTTATTTTTTCTGCTTTGGCTGGATCTAGAAATAATGCACCTTTTATTGTTTCAATTTTAGTTGGTGCTTTTTTGGCAGAAACCCCTGCAATTACTTCATTATCTTTTATAAGAAGTCCATCATCAATTATATATCTTATATTGTATTCACTTGCAACCATCTGGGCTCTATAACTTTTGCCTGTTCCGGATGGGCCTACAAATGCATATACTTTTATTTTTGTTTCTAACAGTTTATCTATTAACATTTTTTACCTCATTTATAGATTATTTAATAAGTATATCATATATTTTTAATAAATACTACTAATTAAAGAAATTTTGTAACTAAAAAGTGTTTAGAAGTTTTTGAAATTTTTATGTTACTAAACTAAAAAAGCCCTTATGGACTTTTTATTTATTTTCATTTATTAACTTTTCATAACATTTTCTACATAGTGGCATGTAACAATTGTCTCCAACAAGTACATCTCCTGTTTTATTTTTTCCTTTAAAATATGTATATATTGCATTATCATTATGGCATACTTCACATACTGCTGTAAGCATTTGTACATTATCAGCCATACATAATAAATCTCCCATTTTGCCAAATGGTTTCCTTTCTGATGTTAAATTTAATCCAGATATATAAAATTTTTTTCCCTTTTTAGCTAAATCATTAAGTTCTGATACGTCTCCATTTAAAAACTGAAATTCGTCTATTACATATACATCTGCATCATAGTTTTTTATTTCTTGTACATTGTTTATCTCAATAGCTTGTAGTTTATATCCTTTTCTACTTATAACCTCATTGCTTGAAAATCTATTATCTAATTTTGGTTTAAATACTTGTATATTTCTCCCTGCTATTTGTTGTCTTTGTGCTTCATCTAATATTTTCTGTGTTTTCCCACATTTCATTGGTCCTGTAAATACATTAATATCTCCCACAATTAATACATCCCCTATTTTTAAAATTGCTATGCATATTATATATATTATTTTAATTTTTGTAAATAGTTTTTGTAAATTTAAAATATTTTGTTATTTTAATTTTTGTCTTACATATTCGTACAGTACTACACCTGCTGCTACTGAGGCATTTAGACTTTCTGTTTTTCCGAGCATTGGAATTTTTATTTTAATATCTGACATTCCTTGTATTTCTTTTGAGACACCATTTGCTTCATTTCCTATTACAATAGCTGTTTTTTTAAGTGCAATATCATATAAGCTTTTATCTGTATTTAGTGTTGTTGATGTAATTGTATATTTATGTTTTTTTATTTCCTTTATTGTATCTACTAAGTTCTCACTCTCTATTACATTTACTCTGAATATTGCACCCATTGTAGAACGTACTACTTTTGAATTATATATATCTCCACTTTTTTTTGATACTACTATTTGGCTTAATCCAACACTGTCTACTGTTCTTAGTATTGTTCCTAAATTCCCTGGATCTTGTATGTCATCTAATACTACTATTATGTCCTCATTATAGTTTATCTGTTTTTCTTTATTTTGTTTTTCTATAATTGCTAATATTCCTTGTGGATTTTTCACTTCTGTAATTGTATTAAATACTTTTTCATCTACATATACACAATTGAGTTTTGCAACTTCATACATTGAGCTTTGATTTATGGCTTCTTTGTCGCAGTTATCACATATTATTATTGTTTTTACGTTTTGCTTTTCTCCTATCGCTTCATTTATTAGTTTTATACCTTCTACTATATATTCCCCGTATTCATCTCTATATTTTTTTTCTTTTAATTTACGTATGTGTTTTATAGTTTCATTGTCTTTGCTAGTTATTAGCATTAGATCAGTCCTTTCAAAAAAAATTCATTATTTGTTTTCTAATAATTCTTCTATTTCTAGAATTACATTTTTTGGATTTTGAACTTTATATGTTATATATGGAATAACTCCTGTTGAAAATTTTATCTTTTCATTATATTTATGAACCAGTTCTGCCATATCTAAACTAAACCTTGCTGGTTCAAAATATAGTATTATATTATTCTGCTTCTGAATAACTTTTATTATACCACTATTTTTACATATTTCTTTTAATTTTGCAATACTTATTAAATTTATAACTTCTTTAGGCATTTTTCCAAATCTATCAGTTAAATCCTCCTCGATGTTTTTAAAATCTTCCTCTGTTCTACATACGGCAATATTCCTATAGCTTTCCATCTTTTGGTCTGTGTTTTCAATATATGAATCGGGTATAAAACTTGATATGTTAATATCAATTGTAATTTCTGGATCCTCTTCAACCTTTATTCCTTTTTGTTCCTTTATTACTTCATCTAAGATTTTGCAATATGTTTCGTAACCTACTTCATCAATATGTCCATGCTGTATTTCTCCTAGTATACTTCCTGCTCCTCTTATTTCTAAGTCTCTCATTGCTATTTTAAATCCTGAACCGAATTCTGTGAATTCTTTTATTGCCTTCAATCTCTTTTCTGCAACTTCTGTAATCATTTTGTCACGTTTATATGTTATGTATGCATATGCCTGCCTGTCACTTCTTCCAACTCTTCCTCGTATCTGATATAGCTGTGCTAATCCTAGTCTATCTGCATTTTCAACTATTATTGTATTTGCATTTGGTATGTCTATTCCAGATTCTAAAATTGTTGTACATACTAATACATCAATTTCTTTATCTATGAATTTTTGCATTATGTCTTCTATCTCGTGTCCTGTCATTTGTCCATGGGCATAGGCTACTTTTGCTTCTGGTACTAATTTTGATATCTCTTCTGCTTTTTTATCTATGTTCTCTACATTGTTATATAAGTAAAAGGCTTGACCTTCTCTTTCTAGTTCTTTTGTTATTGCTTCTCTTACAACCTCTTCATCATACTCTAATACATAAGTTTGTACTGGTCGTCTATTTTGTGGTGGCTCGTAGAGGCATGACATGTCGCGTATTCCGACTATTGACATGTGAAGTGTTCTTGGTATTGGTGTTGCTGTCATTGTTAGTACATCTACATTTGTTTTTAGTTTTTTAATTTTTTCTTTATGCTTTACTCCAAATCGGTGTTCTTCATCTATTATTAATAATCCTAAATTTTTATATTCAATTTCATCATTTAGCAATTTGTGTGTTCCAATTACAATATCAACTTCTCCTGTTTTTAAGCCTTTTATTATCTCCTTCTGTCTCGCACTAGGAATAAATCTATTTAATAGTTCTATTCTTATTGGATATTCTTTCATTCTTTCTTTAAATGTGTCATATTGTTGACTTGCTAAAATAGTTGTTGGTGCTAAATATGCTACTTGTTTTTGATTCATACATGCCTTAAAAGCTCCTCTTAAGGCTACCTCTGTTTTTCCATATCCAACATCTCCACAAAGTAGTCTGTCCATTGGTCTTTCACTTTCCATATCTTTTTTCATTTCTTCTATACTTCTTAATTGATCATTAGTTTCAATGTATGGAAATTTTTCTTCAAATTCTTTTTGCCATTCTGTATCTTTTGAAAACATAAAGCCTTTTGCTTTTTCCCTTTTTGCATATAATTCTATCAAATCTTTGGCAACCTCTTGTAAATTAGATTTTACTCTTGCTTTTGTTTTTGCCCAGTCTTTACTGCCTAGTTTATTAAGTTTTGGTATTCCATCTCCTGAACCTATATATTTTTTTATATTGTCTAGATTGCTTGTTGGAACATATAAAACTCCATCATCTTTGTATTTTATTTTGATATAGTCTTTTGTAACTCCTGCTGCTTCTATTGTGTTTATTCCTACAAATTGTCCTACTCCATTAGTTCTATGAACTATATAGTCTCCTACTTTTAAATCTGAAAAGATTATTGTTTCTCCTGTTTTAAATTGTTCTGGTGTTTTTCTTCTTTTTTTTGGGATATTAAATAACTCTTCTATTGATATCACTAACAAATTAAAATCATAGCATTCAAAACCCTCTGTAAGAGAGCCTTCTGTTATTATTAGTTTTTCTAACTGTCTGGGATTATTTATCTTTTCTGATAATAATTCTTTAATTCTTTTTATATTGCTTTGTGCTCCACAAAGTATCGCTATTGTTGTTCCCTGTCCAAGTCCTTTTTGAATCTCCTTAAACAATAAATCCATTGAACTACGAAAAAAGTTGACCTCCCTATAGCTAAAGCTATATCCATTTCTTTTCGCATGCATACTTTGTTTATCTACAAAACCTATATCTTTATTTTCTAAGTATATTGTTTGTGTATTTTTTATTCTGTCTAAAAATTCTATATAATCCTCAATTTTTTCTAGTGAGTCTGGAACATAACGATTCTTTTCTATCAAGCTTTGTATTAGTGTTTTTGTGTCTTTTATTATATTTTCTGTTCTTGCTTTTAGCTTGCTTACTTCATCTAAGAATACAATGTAGTTATCTTTGATATAATCTATAAATGTATTATTTGGATTTTCGTAAAAACTATTCCAATATTTATCTACTTTGTTTATATAGTTTCCTGATAATATTTCTTCTTTATCCTTTTCATTTTCTATTTCTTTTGCAATTTTTTCTAATGGTTTGTCTAATATATATTCATGTGCTGGATAGATTGTTACATTTTTCTTTTTTTCTTTTGTTCTTTGTGTGTCTATATCAAATGTTCTTATAGAATCTATTTCATCTCCCCAAAGTTCTATTCTTATGCCTTCTTTTTCTGAAAGGGCAATATCTATTATTCCACCTCTTACACTGAATTCAGATTTATTCTCTACTACCTCTTGCCTTTCATATCCAAGGGCTACGAGGGTTTGTTTAATGTTGTTTAAATTAGTAGTATCTCCTATTTTAAGTTCTAGGATACTTTTATATAATACTTCTTCTGAGATAATTTTTTGACTAACTGCTTCAATAGTTGTTACTATTATTTTAGCATTTTTATTATATATATTGTTTAGACAATCTATTCTTTTGTATGTTATGTCTTTACTTTCTGCTAAATAATCATATGCCATAATTTCTTTTTTAGGGAAAAATTTTATATTATTTGAAAAATACTCTAGGTTTTTTATAATTTTCTTTGCTTGTAATTCATTATATGTAATTATGCATATTGGTTTCTCTGCATAAAAGTAAGTGGAATAGGCAAAATGCACCTTTCCACTATCTGTTAATCCAGAAAGCATAATTGGATTAGTATTGTTTTTTACATTTGAAATATAATCATTAAACTTCTTAAAGTTTGGTAATATTTTTACTATATTGTTATTGTTCATCAAGTTCTCCTCTTTCAAAAAACTCATTTAATGATTATATCACAAAATGGTAGGAATTTAAAGGGTTTGTGAAGAAATAGTTTTTTTGATTAAAATAATCTTTTTAAACTCTAAAAAAATCTATATGTTTATATATCTATTATTATTTATTAACATATAAAATTATACGTGATGAATGTCCATACCATGCTTCCCAACCTCTACGTCCTGCTGCTGATTTTGCAACACTAGACCAGTTTCCTCCTCTAGCATCACGATACCACAAAGTCCCACCTAGAGTTGTCCATTCACTCGTATTTCCTTCTAAATCATATATGTTTTTAGAAACATCCTTAAAATTTGGTATTCCTATTCCACCAGTAACTTTATAGCCAGAATGATCATGAGTAGCATTACCTACTTCTGTAACAACATATTCTTCTGTATTTACAAAATCTAGCATATGATCCCATGCAGCTCCTAAAATCATATAACTTTTTACTGAATTGAAATTATTATTACTTGAATACATTTTTTGCTCTGCATAACCTCTATACCAATTTACATCTTTTAAGGTCTCCATTGCACCAGCTACAATTTTTACTGTTACGTTTGTATTAGTATTCTCCATTCCTGACGTTTCATATCTTCCTACCCAAAAACCTTTATTATTATATATACTTTTAACTATTTCATTATATTCTAACTGTAATGTATTATTAAATTCGCTACTTGTATTATATCCTGTTTCAGTATTTAGTATTGCAGAAATTTGAGCCAAATCAGTAGTTTTATCGCTTGTAGATACGGGTTCTCTGTTTTGTATGAATTTTTGCTGTTTAAATTCTCTATTGTAGTCTTCTGTACTTGTTTTATATATCCTTCCTGCCATAAGTGTTGAATTATGTGTTATGCATTTTGCACTTTCTTCAGTTACTATTATATTACAACTATTATACTCATTATCATCAACTACTTTATTACCATTTGTATCTGTTCCTTCACTTTGGCACATAAACATTTCATTTATATTTGGAACAGGTATCCAAACAAATTGATCATAGGTTTCCTTTACATCTGGACATTCATTTTTATTTATATCTTCTTCCCAATCTACATTGGTTATATTTTGGGGAATGTTATATATTACTAATCCTCCATCTATGCTTTGTTCTCCCGGTATTCCTGATACTGTAAAGCCTTCTGGTATTACTGCAGTTTTATTATCTGAATAATATGGAAGAGTTTTTCTTGTTCTTTTTCCACAAACTGCTTCTGTTCTTTGGTTTTCATTTGCTTCATCTAGCTCTCCCATTAAATAGTCTACTCTTATTTGTTCTTGTCCTATTTTATTATTTGTTGCATTTACTGTTTTTTCAGTTGCTCCTATTATTTTTCCATCTATTATTATTTTTGTTCCTACACCTAATAATATTAGCATTATTATTATCATAACTATTAAGGTTATTAGTGTTACTCCTTTTTCTGAAGTTAAACCTTTTTTCTTTCTATTTACAATATTAAAACAACTATAGTTTAACATGTTTTTTTTCCTCTTTTTTTCAATAATTCTATTGTATATCTTGTTTGTAGTCTGGTTTTGTTTCTAATAATTCTGGTTTTTTTAGATATCTAAATAACATTTTGAAGGAGTTTGCATAATAATAGCCATCACATATTCTTTCATCTCCCACAAATGCAAGTGTTATACACTTTTCTTCTTTTATTTCTTCATCTTCATAAATATATCCTTTTTTCTTTTTTCCCATTGAGAAGAACATACTTGTTGTACCAAAATTATATAAATGATGATATATGCTATCAATCCCTAATGATCCAACATTTGTTAGAAACACACTTGTATGAAATGGACTTGCTTTTATTAGAGCTTTTGGTAACATTCCATGATTGTCTAAAAATCTTAAAAATTTGATTGTTCCTCTAATTAGCCAAGTTGGAATTAAACTTAATGTTTTTGCTACTATATCTGTATCATTATCAGCTGATGTGTCTTTGTTTTGCTCTATTATTGCATCTATTTTCCTTTTTACTTCAAATATGTTTTCTGTTCCATTAAATTCTGCTTTTGTTGTGGTTTCTTCTCCATCATCTGTAAGATTCTTTTTAATAGCTAGAGAAACATATATTTTGTTTCTTGCATAAATTGCTCCATTTATTGCAAATCTATTTAATCTTGGTCTTTCGGCTATTATTCTTACTAATGCAGCATATACAATGTGCATATATGAAAATTTTATTCCCTCTTCTGCTTTTTTATCTATATACTCATCTAAATTCTTTATTGATATATCTTGTTTAAAAAGAACTTGTGAGTCATTTCTCTCTAACATTATGTTAGGGATTACTTTGAAAAATGGTGGTAATGTTTTTAATTTTCTACCATCGCTTCTATATCCAAACATATTAAAATATCTTCCCCTTTATGTGATCAATGTTATTAATACACATATATTTTATATTTAATGTCGGAAAATGTCAAGTTTTGAAGATTGATTTTTAAAACATATCATCTGAATTGTCATTATTTAGCTTTTTATATATACTTAGATTGTTTTCTTGATCACATGTTGCTAAGAAGATTTTGTTTATGTCTTTTATTCCTTGTTTATTAGCTTGCTTTATGAGCCATTTTTTATCTTTGTCTAATATTTTTAGATTTTCTTCTAAGATAATGCCATCTAGTATTACATTTAAAACTATCTTCTCCTGTTTTATCTTTAGATTTAAATCTTCTGGTGTTACTGTCTTTGCTCCTACTTTTGGTAAAAAACTTATTTTCCCGTTTGATTCTAGTATTGCTGTTTGTATTTGGCTTATGTTGAAATATCCGTTTGTTCTACATTGCATTAAAAATTCATTTAAGTCTAGTTTGCCTTTTTTGAAGTTATTTCTATATAGTTTACCATCATCTAATAAAATTAGAGTTCTACCTTCTACAATTCTTCTAGCTTTTAAACTATGATTTGATATACTTGATATAATTATTGTTACAATTGCATATACTGCCATTGCTGTTAGTGGCTGAATAAAGCTACTCTCTAGTGCTGTTGCCATTTCTGCTGCTATTGAGCCTATTGTTATACCTATACAATAGTCAAACATATTTAATTGTGACATTTCTTTATTACCCATTATTTTTGTTAGTACAAATAATGTTGCTATTGAAGCTAGTGATAGCCATAATATTTTTAGTATTTCCATCTCTAATTCCTTTCTTTAAACGATGTCTCCATTTTTTTATATTGTTTCCCACAGAAACAGTATTTGTAAAATTTATTAAATTATTCACATTCAATTGGCAGAAATTACCTTTGCTTTTTATTCAGTTTTATGTTAACATAATTTTAGGAGGTTTTACTTATGATAAAGTTTATTAATGATTTTAAGAGTATTGATGTTTCAATTGTTAGAGTTATGAAAAATGGGTTTAAGTTTTCTTTTATTGTTTTCTTAATTGCTACATATATTTTATATTTATATATTTTAAATCCTGCATCTCATATAGCTTTTGAAGTTGGATATGCTATTATAAAAAGTAGCATCATGCTATTTGTTTGCTTCCTTGTAGGTGCTTTAACTAGTAATAAAATTCAACATAGGATACAAAAATAGCGAAGCTGAAGCTCGCTATTTTTTGTATTTTTATTTATTTAATTCTTCTAAGAACATTTTATTTAGCATTTGAGGATTTGCTTTTCCTTTTGTTTCTTTCATTGCTTGTCCTACTAAATATCCTAAGGCTCTGTCTCTTCCTGCTTTAAAGTCTGCAATTGAAGCAGGATTTGCTTCTAGTATTTTTTGTACTACTTCTTTTATTGCTCCTTCATCTGATATTTGTATCCATCCTTTTTCTTTTATTATATCCTCTGGATTTCGTGGATTTTCAAATAATTCTTCTAGTACCTGTTTTGCAATTTTTGAGCTTATTGTTCCTTTATCTATTAATATTACTAGTTCTCCAAGCTCTTTTGCTGTAAAAGGAATATCACTTGGTTCTTGTTCTTTTTCATTTAATATTCTTGTTATATCTGTCATAATCCAGTTGCTAACTGCTTTGGGGTTGTTACATTGGGCAGTTGCTTTTTCAAATAGATCTGATAAGTGCTTTGAAGAAGTTAAAATGTTACTATCATATTCTGGAAGTTTATATTCTTTAATATATCTTTCTCTTCTGCTTTCTGGCATTTCTGGTAATGTTTTTTTGATATTTTCTATCATTTCATCTGATATATTTATAATTGCTAAATCCGGCTCTGGAAAATATCTGTAGTCTTGTGAATTTTCTTTATCTCTCATAGAGAAGGTTTTTCCAGATACTTCGTCCCATCTCAAGGTTTCTTGGTATATTTTACCACCTTGTTCTAAAACTTCAATTTGTCGTTTTGCTTCATATTCAATTGCTCGTGTAATTGACCTAAAAGAGTTCATATTCTTCATTTCTGTTCTTGTTCCAAATTCTTTTGTTCCTTTTTTTCTAACAGAAACATTTACGTCTGCTCTCAATGAGCCTTCTTGCATTTTACAGTCTGATACTTCTATATATTCTAATATTGATTTTAGTTTTTTTAGATAGTTATCCGCTTCTTCAACACTTCTCATATCTGGTTCTGATACTATTTCTATTAATGGAACTCCTGCTCTATTTAAATCTACTAGGCTTCCTCTTCCAAACTCATCATGATTTAATTTTCCTGCATCTTCTTCTATATGAATTCTTGTAATTCCTATTTTTTTAGGTCCTGCTTTGGTTTCTATTTCTACATATCCATGTGTACAAAGTGGCATGTCATATTGTGATATTTGATATGATTTTGGTAAGTCTGGATAGAAATAGTTTTTCCTATCGTTCTTACTAACTCTTGCTATATCACAATTTGTGGCAAGTCCTGCTTTTATTGCATATTCAACTACTTTTTTATTAAGTACTGGAAGTGCTCCTGGCATTGCCATACATACTGGGCAGCAATGTGTATTTGGCTCTCCTCCAAATTCAGTTGGACATGAACAGAATATTTTTGTTTTTGTTGATAATTCTGCATGTACTTCTAGTCCTATTACAATCTCATAATCTTCTATTGACATATAATCTTCTCCTTCTATCTTTTCTGCCCAATTCCCTGCGTTGGGCTATATGCATTAACACTTAAACTCTGGTTTGTGATTTTCTCTAAATTTTATTTCCTGCTCATATGTGTATGCCGCTTGTAATATTGTTTCTTCTTCAAATGGATGTCCTATCAACTGTAGTCCTATTGGTAATCCGCTACTGTCTACTCCACATGGGATTGAAATTCCTGGAAGTCCTGCTATGTTTACAGATACTGTACAAAGGTCTGCTAGATACATCTCTAATGGATTGTTTGATTTTTCTCCAATTTTGTAAGCAACTGTTGGAGATGTTGGTGTTATTAGAAAATCATATTTTTTAAATAGTTTTTCGAATTCTTGTTTTATCACTGTTCTCACTTTTTGTGCTTTTTTGTAATATGCATCATAGTATCCAGATGATAATACATAAGTTCCAAGTATTATCCTTCTTTTTACTTCTTCTCCAAAGGCTTCGCTTCTCGAATTTATAAATATATCATTTAAGTTGTTATAGTTTTCAGTTCTATATCCATATCTTATTCCATCAAATCTGCCTAAATTTGAGCTTGCTTCTGCACATGCAATAATGTAATATGTTGCTAATGCTTGATTTGCAACATCTAAAGTACATTCTTCAACTGTTGCCCCTAATTCTTTATATTTTTCTATGGCATTTTCAATAGATTTTCTCACTTCTGGATTTGTACCTTCGCCTAAAAATTCTTTTGGAACACCTATTATAAATTTGCTTACATCCTTTTTTAAGCTCTTAGTATAATCTTTTTTTGGTAATTTTACTGAAGTTGAGTCTTTTTCATCAAATCCTGCTATGATATTTAATAATATTGCACTGTCTGTTACATCTTTTGTAATTGGACCAATTTGGTCTAATGATGATGCAAAAGCTACTAGTCCATATCTTGAAACTAGTCCATACGTTGGTTTTAAGCCTACAACTCCGCAAAGTGAAGCAGGTTGTCGAATTGATCCTCCTGTATCTGAACCCAGTGCCCATGGTACCATATCAGATGCTACTGCTGCCGCACTTCCTCCACTTGATCCACCTGGTACTGTACTTAAATTCCAAGGGTTTTTTGTTGTTTTAAATGTAGAATATTCTGTTGAAGAGCCCATTGCAAACTCGTCCATATTCATTTTTCCAATACTTATTATACCTGCGTTTTTTAAATTTTCTACAACTGTTGCATTATATGGTGCAATGAAATTTTCAAGCATTTTTGAACTACATGTTGTCTTTACCCCTTTAGTACATAAGTTATCTTTTAATCCTATTGGAATTCCAGCAACTTTTGATTTGGTTCTATTGACACTCTTTGATTCGTCTAAAGCTTTGTCTGTTGTAGTAGTTACAAAAGCCTCAACATCTTTTTCTTTTTCTTCTATTCTTTTTGAATAACTTTTTATAATATCCTCTGATGTCACTTCATTTTTGTCTAGTTTTTCTATTAATTCATGAACTGTTAATTCATAAAGTTCCATTTTCTGCCTCCTTATTTTTGTGAAATTTGACTTTTTGTTTTAATCTTGATATAATTATAGTATCTTATATAGAAAGGATCTATAAACATGAAAAGGATTACAAACATTTGGCGGTTAATAACAAGTCTACTACTTGTAGTAGCACTTAGTTTATTAATTTTCTTCTTGGGTTCTATCTTAAGACCCATTTCTAGCTGGGTCGAATTTATTGCCTTAGCTATTTTCGTAATTATTTGCTTCATTTTTTGGTTTCTAGGCTTTATGTCTAGTAACAATGGCAAAAAAAATAGCTAGTTTGTGATTTTCACACCTTGAGGAAGACATTCCTTGGGGTGTGTTTTTTTATTGATTTTACTTTATTATTCATATTAAATCACTTTTGGTATATTAAACATATTATTCTGCTTTTCTGGTGCATTTTGAAGTAAAGCCTTTTTATCTTCAAATTCCTTTACTTGGTCCTCCCTAAATATATTAATATTACTAGTGCTTCCTATAGATTCACTAACATTATCTGTATTTACGCCATTTACTATATTAGCAAAGTTTAGAATATCTTGAAGATTTTTTCTATATTCTTCTATTTCTTCTTCTTTTATATTTAAACTTGCTAATTTTGCAATATGTAAAATTTCTTCTTTTTCTACTTGCATAAATTCCATTCCTTTCTCTTTTATGGCAACTATTATATAACCTTTTTAATAAAAAAACAAGATGAAATCCATATAATTTTTTCAAACTATTGATTTTTAGCAATTTATAATATAAAATAGTATTATTTATGGAGGCACATATGAAGAAGTCTAAAAAGATTATAAAAATTAATCATTCTAATATTAAAAAATTGAAAATTATGGAGGTATTTCTTTTTCTTTTAATGTTTTTACTTATAATTAAATTAGCATATCTTCAATTTATAAAAGGTCCTTCTTTAAGTAAAGCTGCTAGTTCTAGGCAAACCTCTACAATAACCATTAATCCTGCAAGAGGAATAATCTATGATGTTAATGGAAAGGTTTTAGCTATTAGTGCAGAAGTAGATACAGTTTCTGTTAATCCTAGCAAGATAAAGTATTCTAATGGTGATAAAGTGAAATTAGAATTTGTTGCACAGTCCTTTAGTGATATTTTTGGATTAGAGTATTCTGATATATTAGAAAAGCTTAATTCTGATTCCTCTACTGTAACTATTGCTTCTAAAGTTGAAAGTGATAAAATAGATTCATTAAAATCTTGGATGGAAACTAATAAAATCTATTCTGGAATTAATATCGATCCTTCTATAAAAAGGTATTATCCATATAACAATTTGGCTTGTCATTTGCTTGGTTTTACAGGTACAGATAATAACGGTTTATTTGGTTTAGAGAATTCTTTAGATTCTATATTGTCAGGCACAGTAGGTAAAATTGTAACACTTATAGACTCTGTTAAACAAGAAATTCCTAATCAGCAAAAATCTTATATTGCTGCTTTGGATGGTAGTAATGTATATCTTACAATAGATGCTAATATTCAATCTATTGTTGAAAAATATCTTTCACAGGCTGTTATTGATAATATTGCAGATTACGGTACAGCTATTGTGATGGAGCCTTCAACTGGGAATATTTTAGCAATGGCAAATTACCCAGATTATAATTTAAATACTCCTTTTACACCACTTTACGCTACTTCTTGGGATACTTTATCTAGTCAAGAGCAAACTAATTACTTATATGATATGTGGAAAAATAAAGCTGTTCAGAATACTTATGAACCTGGTTCTGTTTTTAAAATAATTACTTCTGCTATTGCTTTAGAAGAAGGCATTGTTGAAGAAAATACACCTAATACATTTTATTGTGCTGGTCATGAGGTTGTTGATAATATAATAATAAACTGTTGGAGACATAATAATCCTCATGAAGGACAATCTTTAAAGCAAGCATTAGCTAACTCATGTAACCCCGCTTTTATACAACTTGGTTTAAAAATAGGAGCTCCAACTTTATATAAATATTATGAGGCTTTTGGTTTGCTTTCTACTGCTAATTCTCCTTTTTATGGAGAATCTAATAGTATTTTTTACAATCAAAACTCTATAAGAAAATTTGAGCTTGCAACAATGTCATTTGGTCAGGGAATTAATGTTACTCCTCTTCAGCTTATAACCGCTGTTTCTGCCATTGCTAACGAAGGGACTCTAATGAAGCCTAGAATTGTTGATAAAATTGTTGATCAAAATAGTGGTAGTGTTGCAACTAATGAACCTGTTAAAGTTAGACAAGTTATATCTAAAAAAACTGCTAGTGAAGTAATGGATATGCTTGATTATGCCGTAAGTAATGGTACTGGTAAATATGGTGATGTAAAGGGATATTCTATAGGCGGAAAATCTGGTACATCTGAAAACCTTGGTCAAGGAGATGGAACATATATTGCCTCATTTATGGGATTTTCTCCTACTGTTAATACTCAAGCTGTTGTATTAGTTGCATTATATAATCCAAAAGGAAAATCCTTCCAAGGTGGAGAAATTGCTGGTCCAGTTGTAGCTCAGATTTTCTCTGAAATCTTGCCTTATATTGGAGTTGCTTCTACTAATACAGCTTCTTCTGATTATAGAACAACAACTATACCTGATTTTAAAAATAAGACTGTTGGAGAGGCTAAACAACTTTTAAAATCTTATGGTTTCATTGTTAATGTAGATACATCTGTTTCAGACTCAGAGCTTATAACAAATCAAATGCCTAAAAAAGGTGCACAGCTTTTAGAAAACTCTTGTGTATTCTTATATACTGAAAGCAATAATGTTGCGACATCTGTAACTGTTCCAAATTTTAAAGGCATGTCAGTCTCAGAAGCTAAAAATGTTGCTTTAGAGCATAACTTAAACATTTCTCTTGATGGCTCTGGAATTGTAATAAGTCAAGATGTAGCTGCCGAAACACAAGTAGAAATAGGAAGTATAATAAGTTTAACATTAAAAAGCGAATTAAATGGTGGCTGGTAAAACAATGTCAATGGGGACGGTTTTAAATGACACTGTAACAGTGTCATTTAGAACCGTCCCCATTGACACCATTGACACATGGTATCCATACTCCTTTAAATTCTTTCATATATTATTTTTTTCCATTTTTTATAAGTAATATTATTCCCAGTATTAATATTGCAAGGGAAAGTGCTTGTGATATTCTTATTGGTCCTAGCATTAGACTATCTGTTCTTAGTCCTTCTACTATCATTCTTTCAAACCCATATATAATAAAATATATATATGTTAATTGTCCTGTAAATTTTCTTTTTTTGCTGATTTTCATTAGTATTATAAATAGTATAAAGGTTACTATTGATTCATATAAAAATGTAGGATGAACTTCTACATATTCTCCAAATTTATATATTCCCATTCTCCATGGTAGATTAGTTTGTGTTCCATATGCCTCAATATTTACAAAGTTTCCCCATCTTCCAATTGACTGTCCGAAGTGCTAAAGCTGGTGCCATATAATCCAGTAAATTTAATATTTTTATATTTCTTTTTTTGCAAAATATAATACTTGTAGCTACACCGCCTATAATCCCTCCATATATAGCCATCCCGCCTGTTCTAAGATTTAAAATTTGTAATGGATCTCCCGTAAAAACTTTTGGGTTAAATATCACATAGTACAATCTTGCTGAAATTACTGATATTGGTATTAAGTACACTAATAAATCTATTACATCTGAAAACTTTATTTCATATAGTCCATCTCTTTTTTTAAGAATAAAAATCCCTATTATAATGGCAGATACCATTAAGATTGCATACCAATATATTTCTATCCCAAATATTGAAAAAGCTATATTATTAATTATGAGCTCCAAATTTAGTAATGGAAATTTGACTATTCCCAATTTTCTTTTCCCTCCAAAACTATTTATTAATTAATTCTTACACCCCTGGTTTTCCTAATAGTCTAAACATATTTTTCTTATATGCCTCTACTCCTGGTTGATTGAATGGATTTACTCCTAATATTTTCCCTGATACGCTACATGCTAATTCAAAGAAATATATAAGTTCTCCTAAAGCCTCTTCATCTAATTTTTTTATAGTTATTTTTATATTAGGTACTCCGCCTGTAACATGGGCTTCTATTGTACCCTCCATAGCTTTTTTATTTACATAGTCCATGGTTTTATCTGCTATAAAGTTTAATCCGTCTATATTTTCTGCATCTTTTTTTATTGTTATATCTGTTTTAGATTGTTCTATACTTATTACTGTTTCAAATAAATTTCTCTTTCCTTCTTGTATATATTGTCCTAGTGAATGTAAATCTGTTGTGAAAATTGCACCTGCTGGAAATATTCCTTTTCCATCTTTTCCTTCACTTTCGCCATATAGTTGTTTCCACCATTCTGTAAAATATTGCATTTTGGGTTCATAGTTTACTAGGAGTTCTGTCGTTTTTCCTTGATTATACAATATATTTCTTGCTACTGCATATTGATAGCATTTGTTATATTTAAGCGATTTTTCGCAATACATATCTTCTGCTGTTTTTGCACCATACATCAATTTATTTATATCAATTCCAGAAACTGCAATTGGAAGTAAACCTACTGCTGTTAATACAGAATATCTACCTCCTATGTTATCTGGGATTACAAATGTTTCATATTCTTCTTCATTTGCTAATTTTTTTAGAGCTCCCTTTTCTTTATCTGTTGTAATGTATATTCTTTTTCTTGCTTCATCTATACCATATTTTGATTCCATAAATTCTCTAAATATCCTAAAAGCAATCGCTGGTTCTGTAGTTGTTCCTGATTTTGATATTACATTTATTGATATTTCTTTATTACCTATGCATTCTATTAAATCATTTAAATAGTTTGGGCTTATGTTGTTTCCGACAAAAAATATTTGTGGTGTTTTTCTATTTGGACACAAATTGTAAAATGTATTTGTTAAAGTTTCTATAACTGCTCTGGCTCCTAAATATGAACCTCCTATTCCTATTACTACAAATACTTCTGAATCTTTTTTAATTTTTTCAGCACACTTTTTTATCTTTTTAAATTCCTCTTTATTGTAATTAGTAGGCAATTTAAGCCACCCAGCAAATTCATCTTCATTGTCTGCAATATTGTGTAATTCATTATGTATTTCTTCTACTTTTTTATTGAATTTTAATAAATCCTTCTTTTCTAATCCAGTATTTTCTAAATTTACTTCTATATTTGGCATAGTGTTCCCTCCATTTCTATGTAATAATTTTATTACATTACTTTAATTTATGCAAGGGAAATGAAAAAAAGATTCCAATTTTCTTGAAATCTTTTTTCTCTTACATTACATTTAATTTTTTTGCTAAATTTGATTTTTTTCTTGATGCTGTATTTTTTTTGATTATTCCTTTTGAACAAGCACCATCTATTTTCTTAGCAGCTATTTTTAAAGCTTCTGTAGCCTTTTCTTTATTTCCTTCTGCTACTGCAGCTTCAAATTTTTTTACAGCTGTTTTATATTCAGATTTTATCATATTATTTTTTAGAGTTTTTGTCTCTATTACACTAACTCTTTTTATTGCTGATTTGATATTTGGCATTTTTGCCACCTCCCTTAAAGTCAAATTACAAATTTACTTTTCTATTGTAACACGTATTTAGTAAATTTGCAAGTATTTAATTGGATTTTGTTTAAGTTGTAATAACAAGTTGAGAAATTTTATCTTTCATCATCTCTATCATCTCTATTTTGTTCTCCCACTTCTAAGCTAACTCTTGTTACTGGATACATACCTTCATGTACGTTTGGTTCTTTAAAAAATTTTAGATGATACCCATATTCATTCTGTGGCTCTCCTTCTACTAAAAACAAATTCCCTTTTTCATCAATTTTTATATTCATTTTCTTTATTTTCTCATATGCTTTCCAAGCTACTTCCCCTCCTGACATTATTTCCTTGTAGATTTTATTTAATCCATCTGTTTGTGAGCTATTAAATACTAATGAGGTATATCTTGATTTATTTCCTGTTGGATTGCCATAGGTATCAACATCTTCCTTACGCTCTTCAAACCTTATCTCATAGTTTCCTGGAGTTATCTCTTTTGTATATAACCTTTGGTCTTCTGATTGTTCAAAGCCTAGGCATATAGATATTTTATTAGCTATTTCTCTAAGTGCAATTTTTTTTGCTTCTTCATCTGTTTTGTATGGTTTTGGTGTTTCTGGAGCTTCTGGCATTATTATATCCACAACATTATTTTCAAGTTGGTTTGTGTGTGTATTTGAATTCTTGTGACAGTTTATTCCTAGTGCCATTGCTACTGCAAGCGATATTGTTCCAATCGTTGCAATAAATCTTTTTGATATTGTTTTGGGTTTATTTTTTATGTCTTTATTTTGGGGATTATAACTGATAGTTCTTAAAAATTCATTTTTATTGTTCATCATGAACACCTCTTTCTTCCTCTAATTGTGATGTACAGTGTGGGCATCTAGTTGCTTTAATACTAATTTCTGTAAAGCAATATGGGCATATTTTTGTTGTTGGTGTTGTTTCTGGTTCTACTTCTTTATCTATTTTTCTTATGCCAAATCTTCCTTTTTTCTTTAGCTTTTCTATCTCTTCTTGTTTTATTTTTTCTAATTTTTTATTTAATTTATTCATATAACGAATAACTAAAAATATTGAAAAAGCTATTATTAAAAAGTTTACAATAGCTGTTATAAATGATCCATATTTAATTGAGCTTTCTCCTACTTTTACTGTTAATTCTGAAAAATCCACTTTCCCTGTAAATATTGCAATTACTGGCATTATAATATCATTTACAAGAGAATTCACAATTTTTTGAAAAGCTCCACCTATGATAACACCTACTGCTAAATCCATTATATTGCCTTTTAATGCGAATTCTTTAAATTCTTTAAACATATTTGTTAAATCCTTTCATTATTGAATATTTTTATTGTTCCTTTCAATATAATACTAGAAAAATCAAAAATTGTCAACAAATATGTGTCCTTTTTTGGGACTGTCCCAAAAAAGGACAACAAGAAGGAACAAGCCTTACGCTTGTTCCCCACATATGATTATACATTATTAGTTAAGATTACTTATTCCCCTAATCCAAAGCTTACTCCTAATGCATTGTTTATTTTAGTAATTACTGAATTATCATCTATATGTCCTATTTTTTCTTTTAATCTACTCTTATCTATTGTTCTTATTTGTTCTGCCAAAACTATTGAATCTGATTTTAATCCAAATTCTTCTGATGACAATTCAATATGTGTTGGCAGTTTACTTTTGCTTTGTTGTGATGTTATTGCTGATACAATAACTGTTGGACTATATTTGTTACCTGTATTGTTTTGTATTACTAATACTGGTCTAATTCCACCTTGCTCTGAACCTACTACTGGGCTTAAGTCTGCATAAAACATATCTCCTCTTTTTATTACCATTTTCTTCACTCCTGCTATTAATAGATTTGTTTTATATTTTAAATATAGGTAACAGAGATTTTAAACTTTTTAGAGCTTAGATGTTTTCTTCAATTGCTTTTGTTGAAAATGCTAATACTTCTTCTTTTGATAGTGTATTAATTTCTATCTCATTATATAATATGTAAATTCTAGTATTTTGTGTTATATCTATTATTTCCATTTTTTCAATTTTATAGTTGTCTCTATTTATATAAAGTCTTTTCTTTGATACATACTTATTTTCATTTCTTATATTTGCTTCTAATATTATTTTTCCATTTTCCTCTATACATTTTGCTTGCTCATCTTTTTTATAATTTTCTATAAAAGCTATTAAACTTAATTCATTGCTTTCTATATATTTATAATTTGTATATATCTTACTTAAATTTAATTTTGTGTTTTCTATTTTTAATGTTTCTCCATCATATATAAATTGTATTCCGGAAAAGTTTGATGGCTCTAGTACCTCCTGCTTATACGAATTATTTTTCTTATTGTATTTTTGTTTTATTTTATAATTGTTTTCATTTTTATTACTTTTTATTGTAATAGTTGCAATGGCTTGATATGATTCTATATTTAAAATATATTCTTTAATTCCATCAGCTGATTTATTACTTATATTATTTCCCTTTTTTAGAAATTTATAATTGTTTTTTATTAAAAATATAATTATAATAAAAAAAATAATCGCAAGTATTATCACTACTGTTTTTTTGTTTTTCATTTTGTGTTTTTCCTTTCTTTGTGGCTGGACGAGTAATACTCGCACCTACAATTATTGATTTTTTCCTATCCCTTATTATTTATATTTAAATGGTCAAAAAAATATGCAGACTATAGGTCTGCATTTATTATTCTATTCTTCCTCTTCTGACATATCTTTTATTAATTCAAGTTGCGATATCAGTAGAGATTCCATTTTGGCTTTGTATACACTAAATTGTTTTTTCAATTCATCTATTTCTTTCTCTTTTATCATAATTTGTGTGTTTAGCTCATCTATTTTTGCTTTTGCTTGATTTTCAGCTTCTTTAACAATTTGTTCTGCTTGTTTTTTTGCTACACTTTGTATTTCATCTGCTGTTTTTTGTGCTATTACAAGTGTATTTTGAAGTGTTGACTCTATATTTTTATATTGTCCAACATCATTGTGTAATTCTTCAGTATTGTCTTTTAATTCTTTATTTTCTTTATAAAGTTTTTCATAGTCAGTTGTTATTTCATCTAAGAATTCATCTACTTCCTCTACATTATATCCATTTACCATTTGTTTTGCGAATTTTTTATTTTCTATGTCTAATGGTGTTATCATAGTCTATGTCCTCCTACTTTTTCTATTTTAGCCAAGATACTGATAATTTATTTTTAAGTTCTTCTCTTGCCAAATCACTTTCTATATCATAATTTACTGGTGCTAATAGAAAGATTGAATTTGATACTTTTTGAATATGTCCATTTAGTGCATGTACTGCACCACTTAAAAAGTCTATAATTCTTCTAGCAACATCTTTATTTACATATTCTAAATTAATTATTATAGATTTCTTTTCTTTTAAATAGTTACATATTTCCTCTGATTGTTCAAAAGATGTTGGTTGTGTTATAACCATTTTAACTGATTGTACTTGTGGCATACTTGTTATTTTACTTTTTCTACCTCCAAACAAACCTCTCTCTTCTACTTCTTCTGAATCTTTTTCTTCATCAAATTCATATATATCCTCATTTTCTACTTCCTGCTCATCATTATCATTTGCCAATCCTAATGCATCTAAAAACTTATTTACTAGTGCTACTGCCATTTTTTACCCTCCCATACAATTCTTGGTTATATATAACAGTATATTATATAATTTTTAATAATTTGTCAATAGTTTTTTTTAATGTTTCATAAATGTAACAATTTTGTAACATTTGGATTTTACTTTTTTATGTTTTTATGGTATACTTATTATGTTGGGGGTAATAGATATGATTAAATTAGTCGCTAGTGATCTAGATGGGACTATTATTGATAAGAACAATTCTATTTACGAAAACAACTTTAAAGCAATCGCAGATTTAAATAATCGAAAAATGAATTTTGTAATATGTACTGGTAAAACTTATCCTGTTACTAGAGATATTTGTTCTAAAATTGATGCTTCATATGGTATTTTTGGGAATGGTAATCAAATTATAGATTTAAGAACAGGAAAAGAAATTTATAGTAATTTTTTGTCTAAATCCGATATTTTAGCTTGTATTGATATTGCTAAAAAACATGATTTGCATGTACATATATACACAAATACAACCGTTATTTCTGAAGAGTTACTTTATTTAGATTTAAGAAACTATAAATTACAATCATTCTCTGAAAATGCGTCCAAAATGCAATTTGAAATTGTAGAAGATATAAGAAGACATGTAGTAGAGCATAATGACCCAATATGTAAGCTTGTAATATCAAGCCCTACATCTACTGATGTTGTTAAAAATGAAATTTTGAGTGTTTTAGATGTTACTGCAACTACTATTAAAAAATTTGGTGATTATAAAGATTTAGTGATAGATAAGGAATATGAATATCTTGATATATCGCCCAAAAATGTTAATAAAGATACAGCTTTACAAATTTTAGGAAATTATTTGAATATTAGCACTAATGAAATGCTTACAATTGGAGATAATTTGAATGATTTTGATATGGTTAAAAACGCTGGTGTCGGAGTTGCTGTGGCAAATGCATATGATGAACTAAAAGAAGTTGCTAATTATACGACAAAGAATCCTGTTGAAAAAGGTGGTTTTGCAGAAGCAGTTTATAAGTTTGTAAAATTTTAGATATACTAAAATGGCGAGAGAACTATAAATCTCGCCATTTTTTATGCTACTTACTTATTTTTTACTTAAATATTATATTTGTATATCATTTTCAATTGTATCTTATGAAGTTTTTAGCTAACAATCTATTCCCATTTTATGTGCCCATCTTCTTGCTTGCTTTGTCATTCTTTTCTTATTAAACATTCCCTCTTCATACATCATGTATGCAGCAGCTGTCATTGCTGAGCCTATTATAATTCCTTTAATAAATTTCATAAACAAACCTCCATCTTATTTAATAATTTCCCTCATACGATTAATTTTTATTATTTGAGTATTTTTCCTTTTTATACTCTTTTATCATTGAATATATTTCATATATTACAATTCCTGCTAAAAATATTCCAAAATATCTTTTTAAACTTTTTACCTCTATTTTTGCAGATATATTTGCTCCGATTATCGCACCAATTATCCCAGTTATCGCAACTACTATACCAATTTTCCACTCTATTAATTTTGATTTTATTGATATTATTATTGCTGATATTGAAGTTGGAACAAAAAATACTAAATTTGTTGCTTGTGCTATGTGTTGCTCTACTCCTAAAAAAATAGAGAGAACAAGTATTAATATTGTTCCTCCTCCCATTCCTGTTCCACTAACAGTCCCTGAAATTAATCCTGTTATAAATTCCCACATGTTCGTTCCTTTCATGTTACTATCATTTTTATAGATGTATATATTAAAAATATCACAAACAATATTCTTAAAGTTCTTGTTGATATTTTATTTAATAGTTTTGCTCCAATAATTCCACCTATTATTCCACCTATTGCACATTTTATGCCCAAACTCCAATTGATGTAATCATTTCTGTAGTAGAATATACCACTTGCAATTACCATTGGAAGTATTGCAAATACTGACGTTGCTCTTGCTTTACTATCTTCCAATTTGAATATGTGAATTAATGCTGAAACTACAATCATCCCTCCTCCGGCTGCAAATAATCCACTGATTAGTCCTGCAATTAATCCAACTGATATTTTTTTTAACATTTTTTCTCCTGTTTAGAAGCTTCTTCAATTTTTCTTTCCGCTGCTTTGGTTAATTCTTTATCACATTTTAACATTTGAATAATTATTTCTTCTCTTAGTTCTTCGTTTTCGATATTGGCAGCCTTATCTAAAAACTTTTGTAATTCATTTAAATAGTCTTTATTTTCAGTTTTCCAGTTACTTTCCTTTTCCATAGTTATATTATTACTATTTTTTTTCATTTTATACCCCTTTTAATATAATATATTATAGCACCTTTTTTACTAGTAGGCAACTTTTTATTACTTTTATCGTTATATTGTAGTCTTGTTATGTTGTTTTTAGACAATAAATGGTAAAATACTACATATTACTGTAAGAGAGGAGTTTTACCTATGATTAAATTTAAACTTTCTAACTTATTAGGAGAACATAAAATGACACAAAAAGCTTTAGCAGAAATTGCTCATATAAGACCTGCTACAGTATCTAAAATGTATTATGAAGAAATTAAGAGAATAGATATAAAACAATTAGATAACATCTGTAAAGCTTTCAATTGTGAAATTTCTGAACTTTTAGAATATATTCCAGACAAAAAATAACCGAGATTTTCGGTTATTTTTTGTATTGTATACCATTATTGTCAATTTCATAATTTTCTTTATATATTAGATTTGAAACTGGCACAATATCATAGCCTTTTTTCTTTATATTTGTAATTATAAATTCTAAGCTATTTGCTGTATTTTCTGTTCCATTATGCATTAATATTATACTTCCATTTTCAAGTTTTGGTTCTATTCTTTCCCACATTTGTTCACCTGTTAGAGATTTATAGTCTAAGGTATCTATGGACCACTGTATAGTTTCATGTTTGCTATCTTTTGCTGCTTGTAAAACAGTATCATTGTATTCTCCATAAGGTCCTCTATAGAGTGTGCTTTGATTCCCTGTTATGCACTTTATTAATTCTGAGCATTTATTTATTTGTTCTAGGTTTTTATCATAATTTAAGTTATTTACATGTGGATGATTATATGAATGATTTGCAAGTTCATGTCCTGCTTGATAAATCTTCTTAGCCGCATTTTCATTTTTTTCTATCCAATCTCCCACCATAAAAAATGTGACTTTTACTTGCTGTTGTTCTAGTGTTTCTAATATTTTATCAATGTCCTCTGCATTCCATGCACAGTTTATTGTTAATGATACTTTTGCTTCTTCTGTTTTTACCGAGTATATTGGTAACTGTTTTTTGAGATTTGCCGTTTCTATTGTTTTTGTTGGTGTTTTAGCGAACATTGAAGTCATTAAGAATAGAACAAATACTGTTGTGCAAGCTACCGCAAATGCCATTATTTTGTCTTTATTAAATACTACAAACATAAAAACCTCCTACCATAATCTAATTAATTTTATGATTATAGTAAGAGATTTATGAATTATTCAATTATTATTCTGGTATCTTTCTTTTTATTTTGTATCTCTTTTGATCTGTATGAGCAAATCCTATATTCATGTTTACCATCGAATTTTATTCTTACTGCTTTTGTATAATCCTTATCATCTATTGGATGTCTCTCTTCTATTATTAAACTTGCTTTGGTAGCTTTTAGTGTTTCAAATGTTGTCATGAAACCTATGCCACTTCCTCCCGTTAGTTTATGTGTTGTAATTGCTTTTAACCCTAGATTTAATAATGTGTTTATTTCAAATTCTATGCCTGTATCATATATGCAGACCTGATAGCAATTTTCTATTTCCCCGATTTCTACTAAAAGTTCTTTATATGTATTTTCACTGCTATTTATTGCTATAATTGCATCTTTTATATGGTCTCCAAGTAGTGTTTCTAATTTACTTTGGTCTATTATATTTTCAATCATATATTGTATGTTTTCATGGATTTTTAGGTTGAATTTTATATTATGTTTTATTGCCTCATTACTCATATATTCTAAAATATTATCTATCCCAAAAATCCCTGTCTTTTCTAAATGGTTTTTGTGTTGTATGCTATCTTCTATTTCTTTTGTATATTCCTCTGATACATTGTTGATTTGCTTTTCAAAATTTATGAAATCTTCTCCAAATTCTGTTTCCATCTTTTCTACAAGTTCTGGTTTAGACATGATTTGGTGTGAAAAATTTTCTAATGATTTTATTCTATTGCTGTATTTATGATTTATTGTTGCTATTTCTTTATTTTCTTCTAATATTTTATTAATTTCTTCGTCTCTCTCTTTTATCTCACTTTCTAATTCTTCTATCGTTCTTTCTTTTAATTTTTGTTTGTAGTAGGTTGTGATTTTGCGTTTAATCCAGATTGTCATACATATAAGTTCTATGATTATGCCGATGAATAAGTATGTGTTAAACCAAAAATCATTAGACTTTTTTAGCATATTATATATAATTAAAGCTATCCCTATAAAAACAAATCCTATCATTCCAATGCTATCTATTTGATTTACATTTTGTAAAAATGAAATTCCATTTTTAAATCTTCTTATTAAAAAAGAACATTTTATTATGATATACTCAATAAATATTGCTCCCATTAATATCAATACATTGTCTTGTTTTATCATAGGATAAATTATTTTTAAAATAAATGCAGAAACAAAAATAGAAACAACATACACTAGGAATACAATTACAAATACAATTAATGTAATTACAATGGAATAAACATATTTTGTTTTAAGTATACGAGATATAACAAATCCATGTATGCAATAGGTACAAACTATTAGTAACATAGCATTCTCATTATTTAAAAGTAACGTATATATAATGCTTTCTATTAAACTTGTAATAATAATACACAAGTTTTTATTAGCAGTATTTTCTTTATAATTAATTATTTTTAATATAACTTTGTATACGCAAATATTGATAAAAGTTAATTTGATAATACCATTTACTATATCTACCATTTTTATGTCCCTTTCTATTTATACAAGCATTATATAATAGGAATGTTAAAATAGTCAAATTACTTGATAAGTAACTTGACTATTTGATATTTATTATCTTCCTAAGGACACCAATAATGTATGCACTCCATTAACCATTGCCACATAACCCTCACCTCCTCTTCTTTTAGATTTGGTAATTTGAATCTTAATTTTGTATATATAAAAAATACCACTTAAGACTAAAATCTTAAGTGGTTATGTGTTGGAAAAAATATGCAAATAAATGCAAAATAAAACTTCAAGTTTAAACTTGAAGTTTTATTTTGTATTTTATAAAGTTTTTAATATTTTTTCTGCATAATAATATATAAATTCTGTTGGTGTAGGTACTCCTGTTTCATGGTTTATTCTAGCTTTATAATGCAGCATTAAGTCCTCTATTGCTGATATTCTCCATGCATAGTTTATTGCTGTTTGCATTGCTCTACTTATACTGCTATTACCAATTTTATATTTACTTGACAAGTAATAAAATACTGAGCTATGGTCTTTATCTTTGTTGTCTACTAGATAAAAAATTGCGTCTAAAAGATATTTTCTTCCCTTTAAGTGATTTGATATCCCAACTAAATCTAGTTCATTATTTATTTTTTCTTTTATTATATTTTCTTTTTCTATTGGTGTTTCATCTGTCACTTTACATGTGTGTATATTATTTCTGCTAGTATATAGTGTTTCTCGTAATGCAAGCATTGAATTTATTACTATTTCTGGAGCATAATCGCTTTGCTTTTTGTAAAAGATAAAATCTGCACCTAGCTTTCGAATATGATCATATACAATATCTGATGAAACATTTGTTGTAATAACTATTAATGGTTTAAAATCTAAATTTAATTCTTGTAATTCTTCTAGGAACTTTATTCCAGAGCCTTCACCATTATGAAGTTCCAAATCCAATATAATTCCTTCTGGCATATATGTTTTAACGTACTCTATCCCATCATAACTAGAATTTGTGTATTTTATAAGTTGTGCATCATTTATATTTTTTAGATATTCTTTAAAAGAGTTTACTTCGAACTCATTATCTTCAATTAATAACAAAGTCATGGGTTTTTCTATATTAGTCATGGTTAATTTTACCTCCATAGTAAACTTTAGTTTGGTAATTAAACTATGTATTTAATATAACACATTTTTCCACAAATTTCTACATATTTTGCATTGTTTATTTCACATTTACATATTGATTTTTAGAATATAATATTTAAAGAGATGTAATTTGAAAGGATATGCTACTCTTTGTAACTATATATACCTCTTGAAAGGGATGAAATCTAATATGAGAAAAGAAATAGGTGAAAGAATTCGTGAAATACGTAAAAGTTTAAATATGAATAAAGAACAATTTGCAAAACTAATAGGTATTAGTGGTCAATTTCTAGGTACGGTAGAGTCAGGAGATAATGGCTTGTCCTTAGAAAGAGCTATTATCCTTTGCGAAAAAACAAATACTTCTGCTGATTATCTTTTATTTGGAAAGAAAAATATAACAGATGAAAATTTAAAACACGTTTTTGATAATATTGATAAAACTCAGATTATACCCGCATTTGAAAGTTTGCAAAATATAGCTTTGTTTATAAAATCTAAAAATTAACCTTATATTTACTTTAATAAAAGATGGCTATACGCCATCTTTTAAAGTATTATACAGATTAGTCCTCCGCTTCCTTCATTTACTATTCTTTCAAGTGTTTCTTGTAATTTTCCTTGTGCATCCTCTGGCATTCTGTATAGCTTATTTTGTAGTCCTTCATTTACTAATTCATGCAAATTCTTTCCGAATATATTTGATTCCCATATTTTAATTGGATCGCTCTCAAATTCTGATAATAAGTAATTTACTAATTCCTCTGATTGTTTTTCACTTCCTACTATTGGAGATACTTCTGTTTCTATATCTGCTCTTATCATATGTATTGATGGTGCTTTTGCTTTTAATTTTACACCAAATCTTGAACCTTGTTTTACTATTTCTGGTTCATCTAAAATTAGTTCATCCATACTTGGCATTACTATACCATATCCTTTTTGTTTTACCTCTTGTAATGCCATATCAACTTTATCATATTCCCTCTTGATTTTAGATAGATTGTTTATGGTGGTAAATAATTCAGCCTCATTTGTAATATTTATACCTGTTATTTCTGTAAGTATCTTATAGAATAAAGTATTATTTAGCGTGATTTCTATTGAAACTGCTCCTGTGCCTAAATCTATTTTATTAATTGTTGTTTTTACTATAATTTCTGTTTTGCTTATTCTAGATACTCCATTATTTATTGTTTTTATTGTTTTTACATCTTTAAATGCTTCTTTTATCTCACAGTATAATTCTTTTTTCAATTCGTGTTCATCATCTAAACCATCTATCCATTCTGGGAAGTTTATATTTATTCTTTCAACAGGAAACTCGTATAAAATTTTACCAAAGATGTTGTTTATGTCTTCTGTATTTAGATTAGTGCAATCTGTTGGTATTACAGATACTCCATATTTTTCTTCTAGTTCTTTTGCAAGTTCTTCTGTTTCTTGATTGTATGGATTGCTAGTGTTTAAAACAATTACAAATGGCTTATTAAGTGCTTTTAATTCATTAACTACTCTTCTTTCAGCTTCTACATAGTCATCTCTTGGAATTTCTGTTATGCTTCCATCTGTTGTAACTAATATTCCTATAGTTGAGTGTTCTGTTATAACTTTTCTTGTACCAATTTCAGCTGCTTCTTCAAATGGCATTTCTGTATCTGACCATGGAGTTTTTACCATTCTTGGAACATCCTCCTCCATGTACCCTAATGCATTATTTACTAGATATCCTACACAATCAACTAATCTTGTTCTTAATTTTAAATTCTCTCCTATTGTGATTTCAATCGCTTCATTTGGCACAAATTTTGGCTCTGTAGTCATAATTGTTCTTCCTGCAGCACTTTGTGGAAGCTCATCTCTTGCTCTTTCTTTTTTATAACTATTCTCAATATTTGGTATAACTAATAAATCCATGAAATTTTTTATGAATGTTGATTTTCCTGTTCTTACTGGACCTACTACTCCAACATATATGTCACCATCTGTTCTTGATTTAATGTCTTCATATATCTCCAAATTTTCCATAAAAATAATTACCTCCCATAATTTAACGTTTGTACTAAACTTTAGTTAATGTATATTATGGGGAAATAATTATTATTACTATTTTTTTGAATTTTTTGTTATGTTTTCCATTTTTTCAGCCTGCTCTTTCTGTTTTTCAATAGGTATCCAGTGATAAGCTGAGCATACAAATTCTCCGTATTTTGTAGTATCTTCTTTTTTTTGCGTTTTTTTATCTTTTTGCATATAAACACCTCTAATATTATTATGTTCTAAATTTTGAAATATATAACTTAAATGTTTTACCCGTTACTATTCACCTTTAATTTACTAAATTCTCGCCCAATCTCGTCGGAGCTTTACCCAACTTTGTAAAGAAATAATAGATTGACAAATGTTTTTATTTGTAATATAATTTTTATTGTAAAAAAAACGGCATTAGCCGAATTAGGGAGGTTTGTAAAATGACCAGGAACGAAGCTATAAGAATGTTCTGGGGAAAATTGTTTGATGTGATTAACTCTCCTCAAACAACAATTGGTGATTTTTTCGAAGCTGAGGGAAAGCTTCGGGAAATCTACGACCAATTGAATACTACTGTGCCCGAAGACCTTCGCGAAGAGGTCTGGAATAGTCATTTAAGTGACATTAAATGACTATTCAAATGCGAGCAAGAATAATTTTGAAGTGAACCCAAAATGTTAGACAAAAAGTTTAACAAGGAGGGTTCATTTTTTA